>Ga0209149_1001162_pt1 | contig 12826 bp, 8 predicted proteins | sample WorMetTyACAVOLI2_FD_187423 | JGI IMG/M metagenome (GOLD analysis project Ga0209149, IMG submission 187423) | Marine gutless worms symbiont microbial communities from Max Planck institute for Marine Microbiology, Germany - Olavius algarvensis... ... | reverse complement strand
GTCGTTCTCCCTTGCGTCGTGTGACGTAATTGCGTAATAAACTTTACCGTTTTACTGTGCATAATATTCATGCATATGCTTTACCGTGTAATGAAAGGAATATACCAGTTTGCTGCAAATTTACTCAGCTACATTCCCACCAAATATTATTGAAATCGGTAAACATCTGACTTAGTTATTGCGAAAAGCAAAAGGGTGAACTTTTTTTGAAACACAGTGTAGTTACGATGAACTACTTCTTCAAGCGTGTCATTTCAAATGATCTTGAATGACTTAGCAAAAATATTCATTAGCACAAAGCATCGCACGGTCTCTCTACGACAGCTGAGCTTCATGTTGTACGTAGCAAAAGCACTACTCCTTAGCAAGCACTGGTGTTCAGAGATAATCACATACATAAAGTGTTCCACTGAATTTGCTTAAAAATACACAATACAAGATTTTACGCAAAACTGCCATAAGCCCTTCAACTGCAGTCAACATCAGCATACTCTGGATGTCGATTGTCCCGAATGCGCCGATCCATAGCTACTTTGTTGCTGGCAATGACGTTGAATGTTTCTTTTGCAAACAGTTTGTCCGCTTCTTCCTGTTCTTCTGCAGTCAGGCGTACTGGCTCACCGTCCTCACCCGGCCCCGTAATACTAGGGGAACGTGCAAGTGCTTTCTTGTACCTTGCATGGCGATATTCCACCACCTGATAACAAGCCAACAAACAGCACACAAAATATACAATAGATGCTATAAGTGGAACTAACAATGTAACTAACTGCAGAATTACAATGTAACACTGTACGATGTATTTTATCGTAGCCTAGCAAACATTGTCTAACACTGTATCTTGTCATCAATAAGCTTTCTGTATTTTACAAAAAAAAACCTGATAAATAAATTAATTCAGCAAAGTGGTATAATCATAGAACCATACTGCCATCAGTTCTACAGTATACGTGTCAAAATATTACTAATTACCTCTGTCCAACTACTGAAGCCTTCAGGCAGCTGCTTTTTCTCAAGCAAGTGATCGTGAATTGGATGCTCTTCAAGCTCGTAGTCAATGTCGTATTTCTCCACACGACTCTGATTTGAATACAGGAAGTACAGCGCTATTACATAGATGTAGAACAGAAGGAAACCGATCAGTATCCAGGATGACCACTTAAAACACACTCGAATTATAAGACGTTGATACATGATGTAGGTACTGCCGTCAAGTACAAAGTATGTCAAACTTTTTAAACAAAATATTATACGCAAGATCAAAACATCAGTAAAACAACGAAGGCCACGCCCACTTTCTCATACCACCGTAACGTATAACGAAACGCTGATAACAACACTGCGCGTACATAGAGTATGCACTAACTGGCCTGATTACTTCATTATATACGCAAACTGCCAAACAACCACTCTAAAGACATCGAACTGCCTAAATAACTTATTTAAACTACCATTTTACACGTTGACAACAAACAACGAATATTTAATTCAAAAAGATCGTCCACCTGAACATTAGAGGTGGGCCAATATTGCGTTGGGCGATAAGATACATATATTGGTGACCAAACATGTCGGTGATATCGATATCGATATGTTTTATTTCAGCGCTGTTTGGTAGGCTTACTTGATGTAACGAGTATCACATTGCCAAATGAGGTACTCAGTTTTACTCGCATAATTTTTTTAAGGTTAAAAAACCGTAAAAGTATGGTAAAATATCGAAAAGTTAATCATATTATACTTGTCACCAGTCGAAAAACCGATGTCGGTAAAGCGCCGATACGATACGATACGATATCGTTAATATCGATCTCGGCGATATTTGCATTTTTTGCCGCTTTTACTTATACCGTAGTCTCGTTTAAAGCCACCGCAAGGGAGTTTCCCCTAGGATCTAAGGTATGAAAGTTGGTATTTAAAAAACTAGAGGTTGATATAGGCTTCGGGGTGGTGACCACCACATAAGCCTACCTACGGTCATTAGTTTTGACGTATTACCACAGTGTGTTGGACAGACAGACAGACGGACGAACACACTGCCTGTATATGGCATGCTGTAGCATATGAGCGTGCCAAGACCCAAAACCATTCCATTTATTAATAACGGAAGGACCCGAAGGCCACTAACAGCGATAAAATACATGAAAAAAACAGTGAGCACAATAGACAGTGATAATACAAAGGAGAATATATAGAGAGAAAAAACAAAACTTAAAAATTAATACAAAAACTACTCAAATGAAATTTAACCAACTGACGACGAAAGGATAACGAGCTAGGAGCAGTGACAACAGTGTCTGGAAGATTGTTAAAACGTACTGAGATTGTTGAATTATCTAAGTAATGGTAAAGATCTGCCTCTCTGGAATTGGAAATGGAAGTTGGAGGCTTGGAACTGTCGTAGGCTACTGAACGTGTTTCGGCGCAAGCGTGAGTTCGTGATGCTATACTTGAAATAGGCTACTCAAGGTCAAAGTCAAACAACAGCACAGCGCTTGTTGTAGGCCTACTTGGGTCTACGTGAAAGAACGTTAACCGGAGCAATCGTTCATGTTTGTTTTTTGCATTTAAAAACGAATGCATTGTGGATCTCAATAAAATGTAGATAGTATGGGTTGAATAAGCTCTCCAATATCTCCAAAGACGGAAGGGCGGCAAATTTGACATGCATGCGCACCTGGCAGCCAAAGGTTTCGATACGCCACTGAAAATGTCAATACGTGAATTAACACGGTATGAACGTTTTATCCTTTCATCGCTGAAGGTCTTAATAATTTGAGGAAAATGGTCAACATGAGGAGCTGTGCCTCCCACTCCCTAGAAATCGCCCCTCACAAGCTTGTGACACTTACAACGAATTAACAATCATCAACTGAACTGCATTTGTCCGTTGACGTCAGTAAACTCCCCATGTTGGTATTGCCTAATGACTCGAGAGAGACCACCTGCACTGCCGTCACGCTCTGTTAATTAGCGGAGGCGAGACGCACTCGTTTACATGTTTGCCACATAGACCTAGCGTGCTACGTTGTTGTTGCCGTACTGTGTTAGTTTAGCATACGAAGTCATGATTGCGTACATAACGTAAAGAATACTGATCTTTGATCGATTCATCTCACTTTGGTGTCATTATAGGCAGTGTTGCCGTGCCACGTACGAGGTCCGAGAATGGTAAAACGGCAATTTTTATGCTATTACGTAAGTCTACAGCTTGAGTCTGATAGACTGATGCTCTTGACAGTCCTGAGTAGTCCTCGTTTACTGCAAAACTTCATCTCCAAATTGCATCAACGCAAGTCTATCTATCGTCGATCGTGTTTGGTGGTTGTGATAGATATTGAATAAAATGTTTGAATGGTTGGCTATATTTAGACGAAGTATCGGCTGCCAAGACACTAACGACCGTACGACGAAGTGATCAGTGATCCGTCGCTTGTAATGCGTCGCTACTGCAGCATGAGCGCGGTAAGTAAGCTTACTAGCTCAGCAAGGACACTATATTTTACTGCATTAATGAACAAAAATTAATTTTAAAAAATAGTAACATACATGAGTTGTCTGACATTTCTCAGCTGGTACTTCGCTGTCTCTGATGTAGCCTATACATTGTAATGGTGCTTATCTAGTTTTCTAGTTGACGGACAGTAGCAGAATTTGTATTTTACTAGCAATACGCGTCCTCCGGACGGAGCGAATCATCGGCGCCAACAGCGCCTCCATTCTTACGCCTATACGGCGTTCACTTCGCCTCTGTCCCTCTCGACACCGTAGTTACGCCTAAGGCATTCTGACCTTGACCTTGACCCTATTGGTGCCAAGAACAGCAAACTTCGCCCCTCGCAGTCTCTGCAGTGTTGGTTGATTAGGGAGGATTATCTCGGTTATGCCTAAAATGATTTTTACATTTTTGCCAAGACATCTGGATTTTGGACTAATTCGTCCATATATTTAACGGAGAGATCCCAGAAACATTGCTTATCTGCCATCGATTATTTCGTGATAAACATCTTCTCGTAATATTGCTGACAACCACAGAAACGCGCATCACAAAAAAAACAAGTCGTCGCCGGGCGTCTAGCACTAGCAAAGTGCGCTTGTTCATTGTTGAACTATAGGTGAACGTGGCATTTCGTCTGAGTCTGGCAGTGAACGTCGTCTTCTGTACGCTCGGCATCTTCCGCGTCTGTTTGCTTCACCTGTCAGTTGATGACGCTGACCATGACGTCACTGTCGACGTCACTACTCACCGGCGAGCTCAGGTGTCGTCGAATGACTCGGCGTCGGGATACATCGTACCGAACATCGTTCACTATATCTGGTCAGCACAGTTCGCTCGTTGTACTGGCAATCGAGACTTCTAGTCTAGCTTGGCTTCACGTCATTGTCTATTGAACATTAAGGAGCTGTATCATAAATTTTCAGTTGCACGATGCACGGTGGCGCAAGTGTACAACGCGTCGGACTCGCGATCAAACGTCGCTCGTTGGGCTCGCCTTGGGGCACTGCTGGGTAACCACTTTGGGCAAGATGGTCACAGCCTCTGAGAACTTTTGTTAACCCTTTATAGTGCAAGACAATTACAGTGCCACACAAATATTAGTGGCCGTTGATAGGTGGGCTGTTACATTTGGTACAGCGATGAGGGGACTAGGCGGGCTGCTGCACCGTCCAGTCCCCCTGGCTCTACCAAATATAACAGCCCACCCATCAACGGTCAGTACCAACTTCATATTATGCGATATGGTACTATAATTTGCCTTTTCACCCTACAGGGTTTAGCGACAAACGCAAACTTGTGGTAGGTACAACATGGAGCCGAGGCCGCTACAGTTTCAGCACATGTTGAGCGTGATGAGTGCTCACAAGATATTACAACCAGACGTTATCTATTTTCACACCAACATTCCGCCGGTCGGACCGTACTGGCAGCGCGTCCTCAAGCTGCCCAAGCTCGAGGTCTGAATTAACTACTTTGACGCCGGTCTGGCTTAGTGGTAAGGCGTTGGTCTCGATCAACGTAGTTGCGATACGCCGGGTCCGGTTAGTACCAGGGTGGGCAACCGTCTTCGGGCGAGTAAACCATCTAGGTGTATAGCCAGCCACCCAGGTCAACTCAGCCTGGCCATCCCTCTATGGGTAGACGCTATGAGTACCATCGAAGGCTGCAGGCACACCGCGCGATATACTAGCCCGTATCCGTGGTCTCGCAGTGTTAGCTGGTGTCTGGCTGAGTGATGTCGATTGTTGAAACGGAGATGAGCGCCGTCCAGAGGGCCCACGTGGCTCGGGAAGGTCTTCACTTTTTTACGCTGCGCACTCTGCCGTTCGAGGGCTTGGATTTGGCCAATGATCTTGTACCAACAATCCAACACCCCATGCACTTGTCAAGTGCTATTGTATCAGTTATTGGAAAAGCTTACGTCTAAAGCAAATAGCCAATACTTTTCGCCGGAAATCTCGAAAATTGTTCTCATATTAAAATGGCGATTGCGGTAATTAACCGTGCTAACTGACGCAACAAGACATGCGTGTTCTGTTGTGACTGATATCACGTCAACCGATTGAAGCTGACTATATACTCACGCTATCCCGGCAGCTGCCGAATAGCGCTTTCACCGTTGTCTGTCTGCCAGTCTGTCACTGTTAATGATTCATTTGGACAATAATGAAAAACCACCAATCGCCAGCGATTACTTTTACATAACTCGGCGCGTTGTTATTGTGGTAATCCGCACACAAATCTGTAGTTCTGTAAACACTTGTTCAAAGATCAAACGTTACAGATTCATTAAGCGTCAGTCGGTGTCGTTCTGTCCTTTCCTTCTTTAGTTTGGCGCTCGCCGGAATTGAAAACGAAACTGAAACTGCCGCCTTGTTGTAGGTAAATTACCGAGAGCCGCCGATAACTCTGTACGGCCAGAAAATCAAAGAACCATTCTATTACACGTCTCACTCGAATGTTGACAGAGTTAAAGTAAGTAAGTTTTGTGCTTGTTGTGAGAATAAATTGCTCGCAGTTTTAATGTCTGTTGACAATACGATATTTGTTGCTATGTTCACTTGTTGCTCGCTCAGTTTGCTGTCTCCTGATCTGCGCACACATTTTATCGGTTACCGCACATTTAGGCAACAAAATATTTGGCAACGAAATGAAACCAGAACGTCAAGACATACAGTATCCGACGCCAACTGAAAACTTTCCTATTTCGGTGATCTTTTTTCAGAAGCACCTTTTAACCCTTTAGATGCAAAGGTAATTATAGTGCCACATGGAATAATATGAAGTTGGTACACTGGCTGTTGATGGGTGGGCTGTTACGTTTGGTACAGAGAGGAGGAAACTAGGCGGGGCCGTAGCCCGCCCAGATCTCTCCTCGCTGTACCAAATGTAACAGCCCACCCATCAACGGACAGCGTACCAGTCACCATATTGCTGTATAATAGTCCGTTGCTGTGCGGTTTTAATGTGCAAGTTTTAACACTGCCTTTCGACCTCCCATACGTAAAGCAGGGATAGGAACCGTCGCAAGTTGGCGGGAACATGTAGGGTTTGTTGTTCAGGTCGTCCTCAAGTGTCACAAGTCACTCGACCTCGACTGCTCAGGATGCCTTTCGACAACACACTGGATACAAGCACAAGTAGCTGACCATTCATGACCCATTCATGCGCTCGTCAAGTCATGAACAGGGTCTCTGGAAAATATTCCGTTCTCTATCGCCGGGTACTAAGGGCTAGTCTAGCCTTTTCTTCAAACTCTATGAAGAAAAGTATACTCTCACCCAGCAGGGGAAAAGCAACAAACATCAAGGCCCAACCCCCAGGCCAATGCCCCTCCCCACCGCATGATAGAAGATAAAAGTCAGGTCCTTCTCCTTCGGAAAGCAATAGCAATTCAGGGAGTCATCGGGGTCTTCCGCTCAGCCTGTATTTAGCCTAAAGCCAGGGAAGTTCCGTGATTGTAGTTACCTGGGGGGGGACTAGGAGGTAACAGGTTAGACTTCGGTGGTCAATGTATACCATCTGCAGCCAGCAGAGAGAAACGACCCTTAACTGAGGCAGTCCCCTTGTCGCGCTCGAAGGAGTTAGCCAGTGCCTGGACTTACTCAGTCCTAAGACCTCCATTCAGGACAACCGAATCACCACGGCATTACCCCATCAAGTCTTACATCAAGAGACAACATGCACTACATTGCTCCCATTATTAGCATACACGACTACGTTATGCATCCACGGCTCAGTAGCCGTGTACTGAACGCTACAGCGCGTCTCGCCACTGGCACACGCAAGTTCGACCACGGCTTGTCACACTTGCTGCATGATTAATTGCACTGGCTCGACGTCCCAGAACGTATCCACTACAAACTGGGAGTCACAGTGCATCACTGTCTGCAGTACAAGGCTCCTGTGTACCTGGTCGACTGCTGTACATCAGTCTCAGACATTCCCAGCCGACGTCATTTATGGTCAGCCACTCGACATCACCTGACCGTACCACGTTACCGACTCAGCACTTTCAGTCGTCGGGCCTTTTCTGTTGCAGGTCGACGATCTGGAACTCGCTACTGGACAGTCTCTGTGACCCGGCGCTCACCATCAACAGCTTCAGACAATCGCTGAAAACGAACCTATTTCGTCGTTATCACTCAGCACACACAGCGCAGTAGAGATGCTTCATGACTCTGTGCTATATAAATCTATTATTGACATTGACACTGACACGGCTGAAGTTCTGGTGCCGGCTGCGCGGCGCTCAACCATCGGCGATCGTTCTCTTGCCGTCGCCGGTCCACGTGCTTGGAAGAATTTTCCGGTAGATATTGTGCATATCCAGTGACAGGCGTTTTCTAGTTTCAAAACACACCTGTAGTCACATCTGTTCAACATATTCTTCCTTTCAGTTTGACTGTATTATTGACTGTTTTTTGTACAGAGCCCTTGAAGCTGCTTGTGCTGCATACGCCTCTCTAAATATGTCATTATTACATTACATTGCGTTACGTTACATTACATTGCATTACATACACGAATATCGATTGATGTACCCGTGACTAAGCGTGCATGACTCGACACTACAGGTACTGATGGAGTACGGTGGAATCTACCTGGACCTCGACGTGTTGGTGACGAGACCGTTCGATGAGCTGCGAAGACAGTTCGCGTGTACGATCGGTCGTGAGCAGGAGACGAAGGCTTGTGGCAGCGTCATCATCTGTTCCCGCCATTCACCCTTCCTGCTGCTCTGGATCAACTCATACATTGACGACTACAGGATAGAAGAGTGGGCATACAACACTGGACAGGTGCTGAATTAAAAACAATATTAGTTTAATCCTTTAGAGTGCAGAGGTAATTACAGTGCCACATCGAATAATACGACGTTGGTACACTAGACGTTGATGGGTGCGCTGTTACATTTGGTACAGCGAGGAGGGGACTGGGCGGGGCCGCAGCCGGCCCAGGCTCCTCCTCACTGTACCAAATGTAACTGAAACCTTCCGTAAAAGATTCATAATATACTAGAGTAAAATAATAATAATAACAGGAAAATGAAAGCTAATTATTGCTTGCATATTATTAACAGTTTACGCTGATTAATGCAGTTATCTGTCAATTGCGGATATATACATGGTTACACAACAGGATTTTTTTTTACTTTTTTAGCGTTAACTTGATAGGTTTGCTTTCTCTGAGTACTTTCTAGTATAAAACTTGCCAGTCAATTTATACACCGTGTCCCAAAAAAGACCGACATTATTTTGGCCGTAACTTTGACACATTTGAAAACTTTTGGTAATTTTAGGCACGAATCATCCTGACAATCCGTGTGACTGAAAAATTGTAAATGTCCCATCAGTAATTGCACGACACTACGTAATGATGACGTAATTGTGACGTCATTAGAAATGCCATTTTCGCAAGAAGAGAAACGCCAGAATTCATTCTGCCTCTACTTTGGCCTCCAAGTTCGCCGAATTTAAATCCAGTTGACTAAAAGGTGTGGGGAATACTGCAAGACAAGGTGTACAAAACATGCATGACTGATCTCGATCGACGACCTCAGTACTGCATAAGAATTTGAGTGGGCTAAGCTCGATCACGCCCTCATTGCAGCTTCTGTGCATCAGTGACGTTGTTGTCTCTCAGGGTGCGTCAAGGCCGGCGGTGGTCATTTCTAGCATTGTTTTATTTAGACATTGTTTTCCGCAATAACTACGACCTTTCTTACTGTCGTTGATCAGTCAAACAATTGCACGCAAATATCTAGGCCGGTTTGGTTTAATTGCAGTTGTCAGTTATGACCTTGCACTTTGCAAAAGGCCCTGGCCATTGTCTAATTCGCAAGGTAAAGTAGCGACACTGATTAGGTGAGGCGGACTTTCGTTGTGTTAGTAGTTTTGCATTACCTTCATGATATTTCTTTCCAAAAATTACAACTATATATTTGAATTTGTCAAAATTATGACCAAAGAACTGTCGCTCCCTTTTTCCCCGGACATGGAAAAGGGCATTTTTACTGACGTCACAATTGCGTCATCATTACGTAGTGTCGTGCAAGTACTGATGGGTCATTTACAATTTTTCACTCACACGGATTGTCAGGATGATTCGTGCCAAAAATTATCAAAAGTTTTCAAAATTTGTCAAAGTTACGGCCAAAATACTGTCTGTCCTTTTTTTGGGGACACGGTGTAATGTATAGGTAATTGATAGGTTTCGAGAGGGTAATGGTAATGGTGATGGTTATGGTAACAGAGTTTTGTTTGCCTCGCGGATGATTTCCCATGTAAATAATTGTAAAATTTTTTAACACAAACAGTGAAAATACTTGCTTCACGTCTGATGAGCTGGCTGTATTGACGCAGGTGCCGTTCAACCTGGCGCGTCGTTTTCCACATCTGGTCCACATGGACGAAGATCGGATTAATCGGCCGAACTTCGACGAGCTGGAGTTGATCTGGGGCGCAGGGCGGTTCAACTGGCGCCGCAACTACGCCGTGCACCTGTGGTACCGGCTGTGGAAGGACCGTAGTCCGTACTTCCACGGCATTGAGCCAGACGACGACAACGTCAAGTCGTGGAACTCGACGTTCGGCGAGATGGCCAGGTCGATACTGTACGGCTCGCCGCAGCTCATCCACGCACCAGTATTATGACGGCATTCCACGACAGTCAGGGCACAGACAGGCATGCTGAGAATACAGTGATCTATCCAGTCAAGCATGGCATTTTTAGTGCGCAGTAATACACAGAATGTGCAGCGATAAAATAAAAATGTGCAGTCACAAAATGCTGTTTATGCAGTGATGCAAACATCCCTCCCACGGTCGGGTCGTCGTGGACATTATTCGTTGGTTTCCACTGGGCGGGTTTTGGGCGGATTGCAAATGTTGATTTGCAGCTACTGTTTCACGCAAAACCTTTCCGCTTCAAAGGCTTTTGTCTACACACGCAGTCTAGACCCAAGAAGTGGCTAAATTGTGTAATGGAAGTGCTCTAACCGTAAGTTACTCTTATGTAACAAACAGGTTTTTCATTTTACAAAGAGTGCTCAGAGTGCACCATTTGCACCTTTAAAACTCTGAGGAGAGGGATGCCCCTTCCCAAAGAAAACAATTCCCCGTCCCCCATTATGCAGTGACAAATTTCCTTTAACTCTTTAACGGACACATTAAAACCGCAGAGCAACGGACCATTATACAGCAATACGGTGATTGGTACACTGGCCGTTGATGGGTGGGCTGTTACATTTGGTACAGCGAGGAGCGGCCTGGGCAGGCTGCGGCCCCGCTCAGTCCCTCCTCATTGTACCAAATGTAACAGCCCACCTATTAACGACCAGTGTACCAACTTCGTATTATTTAATGTAACATTATAATTGCCTCTGCAGTCTATAAAGGGTTAAAATGCCCTGCACCCTGCAGTCGAAAGCGAAGTGTGGCCACCATTAACAGCCGTGGAAGGCTGCAAGAGATGCTCTGATGAGACTGATCGTGACCGATCCTACACCTCTGTTCGCAGCTCGTACTCTCAACGTGATTATTTACTCGCCGACAATCCAGCATCAGTAACTGTAGGAAGTGACGGTGTCAACTATCTGTTGCATATTATTTATTTATTTATAAGAATAGATGTAATTAAAGTTTAATTTGTAGTGTTTTCGTTGACAACGGCAGTGTTACAAGCTAATGGACGCCAAAAGATAGCAGGTTCGGGTCGTTTGCTTATGTCATCAGTGTTATTGACAGCTGTTCTCGGTGAATGCTGTAAGAAAAGGTGTTGTCTGACTGACTGATCTACGGACGTTTGAGCGACTTGCCGCAACGCTAAGCCTAACACAGATCCCTTTCCCAATCACAAACCTAATACGGATCCAAACCGTAACTTCGGGGGCACAAATCTTGCGGAACGTGCATGTCTCTAGTGCGGGTATATAATTCGTTTATGTTAGCTCGCCTTATGTTTATCATTCGGTACTAGACATTTTACATACCCCCAGTTACTCAGAAGATACGTTCTTGGGGCGCTGAAAATGCACCTAATTTAAAATGCACTGGGCTGGGCTATCATCATCATCATCATCACCATCATCGTCATCATAGGAGGATTTAGTGCGCCTATTACATGTAGCGGCCACAGGTGCAGTACAAAAGTCACGTAAATGTCAGTGAACGTTAAAAGCTAGACTAAAAAAGTGAGTTTTTAAAAGCTTTCTGAAATTGTCAGAGTTCGGAACGTCGCGGATGTGGGTAGGCAGTGCGTGCTACGCGGACGGACGGACCAGTGTGTGAGAACGCACGCGCACCCGGCTAGGAGCACTCATATCGCTTTCCCAGACTCCCATAGCTGGTTTCAGAAAATGAAGTAAAAGGAACTGGAAGAGGAGAAAAAGAAGAGGACACCATGAGGGCAGGAATGATAAATGAAAGACAGGAAAAAATAACGGAGAGAAAAAAAAGCGTCTGCCTTAGATTTGCGGTCCAGATTGCCGAACTACTCTGTCTCTGAAAGATATTTCACTAAAGTGTCCGCGCACGTGGAGGCTATTGGCGTAGTGGACGACGTCACTGCTGTCGTCCTAGTATGTCAAGTCGTCAAGTAGCCGTTTGCGATGCGATTATGTGAAAAAAATGCACCATACTCGTATATGCGCTACGATAGGCATAGCCTATAATAATGCATTACGTACGTCGCTCCCGTATCAGCCTTTCGAACGAGCTGTGACGTGTTTTTTTATACGAGGGTCCTGTGAAAAACAACGCGTGACAACAGCTTGACGCACGCCATCGTCTTATCTGTCATCGTTTGTGTTCTTTCTTTTCCAGTGCTTTTGCCTCGCGACTGCACCGAGCCATGCTGCACCCGCGGCCCTTGTTGTTGTACGTTGGTTGTCTGTCTGTCACGTTCGCCTATTGTGTCGAAATGGGTAAACATATTATCAAACTTTTTTTCACCGTCTGGTATTAATTACAATTTTAGTTTTTCTATATAACAAATGTGATGGCAATATTCAGACGGGAATACCCTAACTGGGGCAAAAATCGCGATTTTCGACCAACAGCTCGCTTTGGTTTGACTAGTGGAGTGTCGAGTGTTGTAAACAAATTTCAACCGTTGAGTACGTTAATAACAGCAAGCGTTGACTCAGCTTGACTGAGTTTATATCAGTCGATAGTTACATAAAAACATAAACGAGAAACTGATGTTATAGACGTTAGCATCTTTGTCCGCATCTTAACTAAGTGCTGGAATAAAAGAATAAATGGATATGCTATCACAGTCTGAACGGTAGTTCAGACATCACAGTCTGAACGGTAGTTCAGACAG
>Ga0209149_1001161_pt1 | contig 12832 bp, 10 predicted proteins | sample WorMetTyACAVOLI2_FD_187423 | JGI IMG/M metagenome (GOLD analysis project Ga0209149, IMG submission 187423) | Marine gutless worms symbiont microbial communities from Max Planck institute for Marine Microbiology, Germany - Olavius algarvensis... ... | reverse complement strand
TATATTGAGTTTAATTAATTCATGTACTTGTAGTTAGAGCATGCACACTACTGCTAGTAGCCTAGTAGCGATCGCGTAATATTTTTGAGGAATCCGCACATCTGTCCTATATGGCAATCAACAAAAATTTAACATTGAAGCTGTAAACGACTATCCGCCGATTTGATTCGAGATTCAATTCGAATCGTAGCCGCCGATTCGATTCGAGATTCGATTTGAACGGAAATTTCCAATTCGCAGGTCTCTAATCGAAATGTTGTCATTAGGTAACATACTTCAGTTGTGTAAAGTAAGAAGTTTTTACATTATTGTCGTGATATGTTTTTGTGTTATTTAGGTGGATACCATCCGGTAAAAATTGGTGACTTATACAATGGGAAGTATCATGTAATTCGTAAACTTGGCTGGGGTCATTTTTCAACGGTGTGGCTCTGCTGGGATCTCACGTAAGTGCACTGTGTGGCTGTCTGTAGCATGTAGTGAGATTATTAATTCAGTGCGTACCGTCTGTAAAACTTATTAATATTGTGCTGATTGCATTTTCCTAAGTATAACATACAGAGGCAGTATGAGAATTGTATTTTTCTGATGTGATATTACTTAAATAATGAGAAGATCATTGGTAAATAGTAATTATATACTTTTATAAAATAGAATTAATAGGTAAAGTTAGGTAAAGGTAAGTGTATTTATATAGTGCTTTTATTGCAGTAATAGGGTACCTCACACTCAAGGCGCTCAGGCATGGATCACAGTTTCACCTGCTATTACACCAATGCCTACCTTTACCTCGTTAGCACTCACCAGATGGCGCCTCCCCAGACTGAGCTTGCGGACATTTAATTGCAGCCTACTACTCATTTATCTACCCTGAAAGGATGAAAGGCTGAGTTGGCCTGGTTGGCTGACATACAGCGCACAGTTTACCCATGTAAGTGGTCACCCGTTAGCTGCAGGTCGAGCGCAGGACAGGGAAAGTTTGCCGGTCAAAGACCAGCATTCTACCCACTGTGCCAATCACGCGACCAAGTCAGTGAAGGGCTGTGACCATTGGTGATAGTGAGTGGTCTGTTTCTTTGGCAGATCTGGTACCGGTTTACGAGGGTTGTTCCAAACAAGTACTGTAAAATGTGTTCGTTTTCATTTGACTGTTTAATACTTAATAATACTTTTTAAAAATTTGTGTGCTTGAGTTAATGAAGTAGCAAATATTGATGTTGCTTAGATTGCTGTATTTTACTTCTTACTTGTAGTTTGCTGTCGTCCACTGACGTTGCATGCGACTGGTAGCCGTGTCATTATAACACCGTTTGTTTTTGTATGTCTCTACAGTGAAAAGAGGTTCGTTGCGATGAAGATTGTGAAGAGTGCACAGCACTATACGGAGACAGCCATCGACGAGATCAAACTGCTGCGTTCGGTATGTCATCGTTACTGATTGATAGATTTTTTTAGTTCCATTTCTGATGTATGTTACCAGTGTTATGGCATGTTATTGGTCTGAGACCTCTGTCACGTCAAGAAGATTATGTTCTCAAAGATCAGCCTAAAGATAGGTGTTTTGTTCGGTTTTTCTTTGTCGCTGTTATATCTTCGTGTGTTCCTTACAATGGGAAGTATCAAGTAATCTGCAGACTTGGCCGGGGTCATATATCGACGGTGTGGCTCTGCTGGGATCTCACCCAGTTATTTACCGGTATGCTGTTGGTATGGTGTGATCTGAACTGTTTGTATTGAAAGTGACATTAAGCACTAAAAGCCAATCTTTTTATTTGCTTGATCATCTAAGCTGTGTGCAGTAATGTTGTTATACAACCATACCTTGCTGACCAGCTGCAGCCGGTGGCAGCCTTGGAGTCACGCAGAAGGCTTCGATCCTCGGCTTCGGTCAGACTGGACATCCCGAGAGCATGACGGCGACCGTGCATTTCGTGTCGCTGGTCCTCATGTGTGGAACAGTTTGTCGTCATTAACACAGAATGCACCTTCGTTGCCTGTATTTAGGCGGCTGCTGAAATGCGAACTTTTCCATCGCTGTTACGACTTGTGCTAACTGATACACTGTTTTAGTTATTCTCCCCACAACCGTCTCGCGAACTTATTAACTTTGTTAAGTATCCTAGCAGTTAGTCGTTAACGATATGCCACTCATTATTTTCTTGTTTAATAATAATATAATAATATAATTTAATTTAACATATGTTTATTCATCTGTTGTTACTGACAGAAACTTATTGCATTGTAGGTACGTGATTCAGACGTAGCAGATCCTTTCAGAGAGAAGACTGTTCGGTTGTTTGATGACTTCAAAATTTCTGGAGTTAATGGCACTCGTATCCTTACATGTACCTTTGTTTTAAGCGCGACGCATATGCATATCGTGGACTATGCTGTTGCAAGATGTTTGTCCGTCTGGTATTCTGTCAACATCGCTGAACATATCCTCAGAATGTTTTGGCAATATTCCAATGGGCACTGCCTAATGGGCCATCAAATGCAGGGGGGTATGAAAAAAACGCAATTTTTGACCAATATCTCGCTTATCTGCGAAATGATGCAAGTTAGAGCTATAGTTACTATGGAAGATGAACATGAAACCATAAACAAACTTTTGAATGGTGCCATTTCCAATGATCTTGAGTGACCCCTAACCTAGATTTCAAGATCACGAGATTATTCAATGCCAAATAACTCGAAAACGGTACAAGATAGAGCTATACTTATTCTTCTTCTTCTCGTATGCGTTTCATGAGCAATACTTATTATGGCTGATCAATAGAAAGTCGTATATGGTTTATCAAACAGTGCCATTTTCAATGACCTTGGAGCAATCCTAACCCAGTTTTCAAGGTCACCCCATTACTTGACGCTGAATATTTAATACACGGCTAAAGATACGGCCATACCGGTAGTTGCTGTAGAGAACGAATAGGAAACCATACCAGGGCTTTCGAATGGTACCATTTTCAGTGACCTTCAGTGACCCTTAACCCAGATTTCAAGGTCACGATATCAATTAACTTCAAATAACTCGAAACTGGTACAACATAGGGATATACTTACAATGGCAGACCAATAGTAAGTCGCGTATGATCTATCGAACGGCGCCATATTCAGCGACCTTGAATAAAGACTCTGAACCCTGATTTCAAGGTCACACCGTTATTTGATACTGAATATCTCAGAAATGGTACGAGATACATAGTTTCAATGCAATACTAATTGGGACTTACGCTGTACTCAACAGTGTCATTTCGAATCACCTTGAGTGACTTAGCGAAATATTTAATAACATGAAGCGTCGCACGATCTCTCTGCGACAGCTGAGCTACTTGTTACAAATGCACACGATTATTTAAAGTAGTCATCAGATAAGTAAAGTGTGTAGGATTATTTCAATTATCACATTAGCATTTTACAGCTAAAGCGGTTCAGTGGACCAGTTTATAGTTCTCTCATGGCTTGGTTGCTTTCTGTGTGCACACAGGATCAGGTGAAGAAAATAATGAAATTAAAAAAGAATGAAACTTATTAATAGGAAAGTGTCAGAATCTTCTTGTAACTTTTAATTGTTTGTTTACTGTATAATGTTTGTGGCCTAAAACGAGCTTACTGTTAGTTTGTATGGGGTAGTATGCTCGGCTGTAAGACATTGTATGTATAATGCTGATAATGAGGACATGTTTTCATATTGTGTAATATGAAAACATGTATAATGCTTTGAGAATTGAATGTTATACATTTCCTGACGAAGTCACAGATGTTTGCATGGTATTCGAGGTTCTTGGACGAAATCTTCTGCGGTTGATCATTCGCTCCAATTATCAAGGAATCCCACTGCCACTCGTCAAGTCCATTATTCGCCAGGTCTCTGTCCTTAAAGTTGATTCGTTTCTGTTTAGTGTTGTCATTGTTATTATCATTATTTTAGAAGGAGTATTTCATGAAAACATCGATAAACTGCTGAAAGTATGAGTAGTCTGGGTCTTTTTTTTGTTTGCAGAGTAGCATGTAGTGCCGACTGACTGTAACTTTCTGCGTATTTTTGTTCCTTGTGTACCCTAGAATAATTCTAATGTGTTTTTGCACACGAACAGAAGAACGTGTACAAGTCATTTTGTCAGTTTTACATAGGAAATTTTGGACTTAAGAACATGCCTGAATTTTTTTTTAAATTTTGGCGTCTTTTTGTTGCGTGTGTCTACACTGTTACATTTATTGTACCAGCAAAATTTCTGTGAATGCCATCTTTGTCTCCTGTGTGTGTAGTCGTTATTAGGTGATTAGCCATTGCCAATGCATATCTATTGTGCATTGAAAAACTTTATTTACTGCTGTATTTTTTTTATTTTTGGTGTATGTACTTTGTAAATAACTGGATTACATATACAGTATCTATTGATTGCTTGTCCTCGTCATACTGCAGCATTTCTCTGAGTTATTTTCTTATATTGTTTTGTATTTCTGTTGAACAAGTTCAGATGCTATGTAGTGGACTGTCATGCCATAGGTGGCATGATAGTGCGGCGGTTAAGGCATCAGATTCTCGTCTCCGAAATGTGGCAAGTGGGACGTTAAACACTACTATACCATACCATAAGGCATCATATATGCTATCAAGATGTCGTAGGTTTGATAAATTTAATGGCACTACTGCGTACCGGTAATAGCCGTGGGCAAGTTATTCACAGATTCTGAGAAGCTATAGCGATGTGGTGTCGTAGAAATATGTGTCGTCTAAAATTTTAAAAAATAACTGGTGCTGGCAGATGCCGCCATCTTTTTGTTGATGTAATCTGCTTACTGGATGTTCTGCTGTTTTGGTTCTAATCTTTCTGTTGCTCGTTATGTGTTAGACGCTGCAAGGTCTTCAGTACCTGCATTCAAAATGTCGAATTATACACACAGACGTGAAGCCGGAAAATATACTCATGTGCGTCAGCCCAGAGGAGGTTCACCGGATGGCTGCCGAAGCAGTCGAATGGCAGAAACTGGGACTGCGAAACCTTCCTTTATCTGCTGGTTAGCTTGACAGTTATTATGGTGTAACTGAAAGTACTGTAGTGCCAGGTTTGAAAATATTAACCAGTTTAGCACGCAAATCTCGTCCCACGCCCCATGCAGGGTGCTGCCACCTGGCAAATGTAATTGCATGATTTCAGAGCCATTGCCCAGCTGTGCTGAGAGTTTTAAACATCATTAAGAAGAAGAAGACAGACAGCTAAGGTCTGTTGCGAGGCAGCTCATCCCATTTTGGTGCTATGAGCTGACGAGGGTTGAGCTCAAGCTAGCACACAACCTACATCGGCCAGATGGCCGGCTCCATTAACAGCCAGTGCCTTTAGCCGACGATAGGCCAGTATGCCAGCAGACCTGGTCATAGGACCTACTGTTACGCAGGATTTGCCGTTTATTCTTTAGCAGTGGCTGGAGCCACAGCTGGTACTGACTCTTGCCTACCCACGGAGGGATGGCTTAGGCTGAGTCAACCTGGATGTTTGATTCTGTGCCGGGGTGGTTTAAACTTTACCCGTCCAAAGACAGTCGCCCATCCAGGCACTAACTGGGCCCGGCATAGAGAAACTACGTTGATCGAGTCCAATGCGTTACCACTATACCACGCCGGCACCTTTGCAACGTCACGAACATAGGTGATCAAAAACAGCACTTCACCAGCTGTCATCATGCCTAGGTAAAAAGAAATAGCCAACAGTGTTGCCGATTGTTAACATACAGTGTCTATCGTTCTGGTTCATTGACAGCCACAGTATTCTCATTGTTTTTATAAGCACATATATTGCAATGCGTGATTTAGATGTTGTACATTGGTTAGCCACGTGGGATCGTGGATGCAAAGTCGCAAAACATGATCAAATTGCTGCTTGGTAAGGGGCTGCCCTTATCAGTGCCACCAGACGGGTTCGACGGGTCAGAAACTGTCAGAAATCCAAATGATTTTGGGAAGTATTGGTCATAACTGGCCACCTGGAAAATGTAATTACATGATTTCAGAGCCATTGCCCAGCTGATTATGATGATTATGGGAAGTATGGGTCATAACTACATTTTGGTGTAATTTTCCCTCTAGCGAGTGCATCTACACTGTGCCTCAAAAAAAGGGTGCCACTTTTATTTTTGCAATAACTCTGTCAAATGTACACCGATTTTAATAATTCTTTTACTGTTGTATTCTCAGATTTACTGCTGAACAAGGTGGTAGGTATTGAAACGACCACCTCACGTCTGTTGCTGCACTACCTTGCAACACTTGAATTGCAGCATATTAAACTCAGTATGCTGCAATAAATGTCTGCTTGTTTGTATGTCTATGCAGATAAATTTACAGCATGTGTTCAAAATGTCCGCCTCCTGAATACGTGCAATGCATGCATCGGAACGTCTCTTGCATGCATGTCCGACATTCAGTGAGACCGTCGTGGTGTCCATCGGAGTTTCAAAACTCCACTGCACAGAGTTTTTTTGTAGAGCTGGGGGTGAAAATAAACTGTGCTTATTAGCGCGATGTGCTGCTGATGCAGAAGTTATTGCCAGTCATCAGGCAGATATCAGGGAATGAGTTCGTGTTTCAGCAGGACAGTGCTCAAGCACACCGTGCTTGTGAGACAATTGAGCTCTTACACTGAGAGACATGCCGGACTTTTTCACCAGAACAGTGGCCACCGAACAGTCCAGATCTTAACCCGGTGGATTACAAAATCTGGGCTACAATGCAGCAGCGCGTCTATCAGACAAAGGTTTGAAATGTTGACGAACTGCGACAGCGTCTGCTGAACGTTTGGAGCAGCATTGAACAAGACGTCATCGATGCATCCATTGACCAGTGGCATGTGCGACTCGAAGCATGCGTGCATTCGGGAGGCGGACATTTTGAACACATGCTGTAAATTTATCTGCATAGACATACGAACAAGTAGATAACATTCCTGGTAGACATTTATTGAAATTAAACGTTATTGCACCATATTGAGTTTAATAACTTTCTTGTAAAGTTGTACAATTGCGGATTCAAGTTGCGCATTACCTTTATCTTTTACCTTGTTGAGTGTTGACTGCTGGAAAAATCGGTAATGCGGCAACAGACTTGAGATGAGGTGGTCGTTTTAATGCCACCTTCCTCAGCAGTAGCTCTGAGAATACAACAGTGAAAGAGTTATTAAAATTGGTCTACAGTTGCCAAAGTTATTGCAAAAATAAAAGTGGCACCCTTTTTTGAGACACAGTGTGCACTTTGCTGCTGACTGTACTAATGGTGCTGTCTGGCGAATGTACTTGCAACAAAGATTTTGCCAAATTTGTTTGTTGGCCTACTTGTAATTCTGACAGACTGTTCAGTAATTGCATTATTATCCGGTAAACTTGTATTTAATATTTCAGTAAGCACGGCACCAAAGGAGAAACCGCCGGAGACGTCAAAAGCGTCAAAAAACAAACGGAAGAAGATGAAAAAGAAGCAGAAGAGACAGCGCCTGCTTCTAGAGCAACAGATTTCACAGCTGCGTGAGCTGGAATTGCATCCGACTGAAGAGGTTAGCTTGCAAATCTGTGCATGTGGTAACCGGCTTAGTATCGTATGATCATATCATATCATAAACATATTTGTAAAGTGCCATAGGCAGAGCTGCAGAGTAGCTGATTTCACATTGATTGTTTACAGATGTATGTGACATTCATTAATTTGCCATGTGTCCTGCTACTGCTGCTGTTGCTTTTTCTTCATAACACTTGAGGTTTCAGCAACTGCACATTGTGGGTTATTGGCTGGATGTGGGTTGGATACTGTAGGCCTCCACTAGGTGCCAATTTCCATCCTACCCCTAATCCCTTCCTGCAATTGGGACACATTTTGTGGATGCATACTGGCCTACCATATGCAGTACATTCTTGTTTCTGTGCCATTGTTCACTTCACAGGAGCACTGCTGTGTTGCTCTGCGTACCGGTACTAGCGACTGCAGTGAGGCGGTTACGGCAGTCGCACTAATGCTTGTGATATAGGCTATTTGTTATAATACTGGGACAGTGTTTATGGCATCACCATTTATTATTATTACGTAGCCCAAAAGCTGATACTCATATACCACAGAGAGTAGAAGATTGAGACAACCGAGGCACTGTAGTAAGGGTTGCAGCCTGTGCTCAAGCTGTATATTGCAGTAAACGCAGCTGCCCAGTGGGATTTGATCCTAGGACCTCACATACCGCAGTCAAGCATGTTAAGGTAACCTGCAGTATGTATGTTTGTTACGTGGCATGGTGTCACCAGGTTGCATGTCATTCATATTTACATGCCTGAACTTTTGCACAGAAACACAGACATATTAGAAGAGTGGTACAAACTTCCGTTGGATTGCCAACAATGTCCCTGTGATAATAACAGTTTGTTTTTGCGCTTGTTTACTATGCAGCCTGATAACGGGAAGTCGGAGGAGCCTGGTGAACAGAACTGTGAAGGAGATGCTGATCAGCTGCTGCAGTGTGATCAAGCAGACTGTGAATCTGTTGTGACTTCGTGCTTAACGGCGGCAGATTCTGCAGCAAGCACGTCGACGGCATGTAACGGCAGTGTTGACAGCGGCATTGGCTCCGGCTGTCGCTCCAGCTTTGCTTCGGGCGACAGACTTCCGTTAAAAACTTTGACGTCATCTGAGAAACTGTCTTCACTTATCTGCAGCCCAGTCGATGAACAGCAGAGTCCGATGTCGTCGACGTCATCGTTTCTGATGCCGACACCGACGACTGAGGAGATGTGTGATGAATGGTCACTCGTGAGTGACAACAAGTCGGAAGGTGGTGAAACTACCACAGGTATTCACGCAGTCTTATTCCAGCTGTTGTGTGATACAGAGCATTGGTAATGCTGAATTACTACAGGAGAGTGTATTTTTGTACTGTATCAAATAGTCCCACCGAATGATGAGTCAATGATGGCATCAAGATGGACATCCAGCTGCCAAAACGTCCATGTTATAGGTGGCCACGTTCGAGCCCTTGAAGAGCAGGATGCAGAACGTTTAAAAGCATTTTTTGTGTGTCCAATGCTATGCATGTACAGAATATAAATTTACCTGTGTGTGTCTGTGTGTGTGTCCGTCACACTTTCTGTCAACTCGCCTACATGTCAGACCCCTCAACGGATTTTTACAGTTGATAGCTTGATTGATGCGGATTTATGCAAGGATGTGCCTTTCGGTGGTCTCGATGATGAATAATCACATTTAGGGGTCAAAAGTCCCCAAAACCCCCATTTTGGGGGCCCAGATAGGCATTTCAAGCCAATTATGCAAAAAATTCAAATAGCTATATCTTCAGATCTGTGTATCTCTTCTATTCATCTCTTCTCTTCGAGACAGCTGTTAAGCTGTCTGGCACTGAGGCCGCAGATCTAGCCCAATGCGCTGCCCCTGACTAACCAAAAACCCAATGACAAAGGCGAAGGGCTATATTTTCCTTAAAAAGGGTAAAAGAAAGAAGCAAAAAGCTTTATCCTTCTTACATAAAGGAATAATAAATACTAACCCCTTTACATTGGAGTTAATTATCAATTAAGGATATTATAACCAGTCAGAAGACAGACCGGTATTCTAAGATTGCGATGACAAAGTCGAAGGGTAAAAAAATAAGAAAAATTTACCCTGCTTAAATGCATCGTCAGAAATTACCACCAACTGGCGGTAACATGCAGGGCTTCCTCCGAACACCCTGAAATGCTGCAAGTCGTACTACTGCCCAAGATGCCTTGTGACAGCACATCCTGTACAGGAACACAAGTAGCCAACCATTCATGACCCCTTGCGCTCGCCAAGTCATGAACAGGATCCCCGGAAACGTAATGCCCCCATGAGCCGGGTGCTGAGGGCCGCTCCACTCATGCTCAATGAGCAGAGCAAGATACTTACCAGCACAGAGAAACCGATAACCAGCAAGGCCGATCCCCCAGACGGCCCCCACCGCACCCAGGCAAGGCGACCCCGTGTCCCGTGTTGTATTAGCCAGCATTATGGAATCATCTCCACATTGTGACTTTGCGTCTGTCGAAGTTGTAATAAAGAATTACTTACTTACTTATTGAAGATTCCTGCGGTTTCCAGTGGCGCAACGTAGACGCTGCAACTCCGGAATTTCCTCAGGACTTGCATAGCACAAGGTCCAGAGTACTTTCGCCACCGATCTGTGTATCAGTTTGACATGAAATTTGACAGGCAGCTGCGGCCAGTGACAGAGACTTGGGGTGGTCTCGTATGGTGGTAAAACAATTCCAACATGGCGGACGGCCGCCATTTTGAAAATCGATATATCACAATGTCTCAGTGAAAAATCATCCACTTTTGATGAAATTTTGTACACAGCAGCAGATTTTGAACTGGATGAACGTCACAAAGTAATTTGACAAAATGCGCTTCACGGGGGGCCCATTCCCCGGTTAGGGGTCACCCCAGAGGGTCGAAATTTGCACCATTGAATTCCTGGGGTAGGGGTTCCTATTAGTGTTCCATAGTAACTATAGGCCTAGGATGCACCGTTTGGCAACAGTGCACGCGCGTGACAACCAACCAACGACGACACAGCCTATCTCAATAAGCGCCTCTTTTACTAACGTAAAGTTAGGCGCTTAAAAATGAAAAAGTTGCATTGGACATACTCTGAGTTTGACAGAACGTATTTCTTGTCTTATCAAATAATTATGATAAATGACAGAAAATATACTGAAAATATATATAATATATATACAACAGTTGGTAAGTCAGTATTTGATGATGGGAGAAGCCATGTACAAACGCGTTTAGTCCTAGCAATGTTAACTTGACTGCACTGCTTTCGAGAATGAAGATGGATAGACTTATCATGTTTCTTTGGCAGTGTCTATTGTCACCACGTTGCATTTAGTTGTCCCTGTTAAAATGCTGTAAACAGTATACTTTTGCAGTTCCGCTGTACATAGTGCTTCAAGTGTTTTTGTCCTTAACAAACGGATTAACAGTCACAGATTGACAGTGTGATATGCGGCTTTGTTGAAGTAGTTGTCCATTGATGTTTTACTGTTGATTTTGTTAGATATTACAACAAATATCTTAAATGTTACTGCAGATTGCAGCACTGTAAATAAAAGGCAAAGCGAATTGTTGACCGACGAACTTCAAGTCAAGATCGCGGACCTTGGCAACGCCTGCTGGACAGTAAGTTATTGTCTTAGGGTCAATTGCACCAACCATACTTATCTTTAAGTAGAGATTAACTCCGGCATTAAGGGCCGGTTGCACCAACGTCACTTAACTTTAAGTAGAGATTAACTCCAGCATTAAGAACAGGAGTTAATCTCTACTTAAACATAAGTACGGTTGGTGCAATTGGCCCTAAGAACAGGAGTTAATCTCTACTTAAACATAAGTGTAGGTGATGCAATGGGCCCTTGATTGCACTTAGTTGTACATGCTGCTGGCATGATGATGGAAGGCTGAAATTTTACATTACAGTTTCAAAATAAAACGATTCATCTATTTGTGCACATTGTTTTTAGAGGTTTATTAATGCCTTCTAAAATGGGCTTTATGCAACGGCTATGTCTGTATGTTTGTCTGTTTGTTTGTTTATTTGTCTGTCGCCTCGGCCGCTAGCCGGTCGCATGGCAGCCGCCCGGCCACAACATAGCGCCCGTCACCAAGGGTGTTACATGTGTTTTGTCCCATGTAAAAATTTCCCTCGTGATAACTTCCCCTGCCCTCCCCCATGAAATTTTGGCAGTGGCATATAGTGGCCATCACAGTGGGTGTCGCATTTCCTCCCCATAAAAAACTTTCTCTCCTTTCCACCCTTAAAATTTAGGATTGCGGTGGAAGCTTACTTGTGGCATCAATAAACGTAGCACACTTCTTTGATCTGTTGCATAAAGATTTGCAGTTGTCAGTCTGCAGTGTGGCATATTCTGCATTGGTGTATTTGAAGTTGAAACATCATTGAATGAGGTAGGCCTTCACTGGAGGATGCTGACTAGTGAGGTGAAGTAAATGTCAACTAGAGTTTCATGTTGGTTATGCAGTAGTGTTTTCTGTTTTTTTACCATCTTTAGTATCACCATTTTACGGACGACATTCAGACCCGCCAGTACCGTTGTCTGGAAGTACTGATTGGTTCAACGTATGGTGTACCAGCTGATGTCTGGAGCACAGCATGTATGGTAGGCAGTTATAATTCCTTCGTGTAGTTGTGTAACGGCTGTACAATTACTGATGTAAGTAACGCAATATGTCTAAGCAAAAAATGATTGCAGTTAAAGATTTTAATGTTGCTAAAATTAATGCATCATGTTTAGTCTAGATAGTTAATTACTTAAGTTATGCATATGTCCATTTTTAATTACTGAACAGTTTTCAATTGTACATTTTAGAGATACCTTACAGAAAACGTTTTTTACTTGAAGTTGCATGTTTGATGTATTAATTTCTGTGATGTAACATTAAATGAGATATTTAGTTATCGCTAGCACGTCACGGTCAAAATCCTATAATGCAACTCCAGTCTTATTCAAGGGGGCCTTGCTCGGACTAATCCCCTGTGAACTGCTATGTGAAATTCAGTATTTACAATAAGCTCAGCAATCGCAGAGAGGCTGCAAGATGCTCTTTGTCATTGAAAGTGTTGCTAAGTTACTCGGAACAAGTCTGTATTGTTTGTGCACCCCAGAACACATTACACTGTTCATTTTTAAGCGCCTCACTTTACTTTAGTAAAAGAGGCGCTTATTGAGATAGGCTGTGTCGTGACGTCGTTGGTCGTTGGTTGGTTGGTTGGTTGGTTGTCACGCGCGTGCACTGTGG
>Ga0209149_1001160_pt1 | contig 12841 bp, 10 predicted proteins | sample WorMetTyACAVOLI2_FD_187423 | JGI IMG/M metagenome (GOLD analysis project Ga0209149, IMG submission 187423) | Marine gutless worms symbiont microbial communities from Max Planck institute for Marine Microbiology, Germany - Olavius algarvensis... ... | reverse complement strand
CCTGCCAAGCATTGTATTGGCAAAAAGATTTGATAAATTTGTTGATAGATATGGTAATATTTAGGCGAACTGTGTTATACCACCGTCATGTTTAGTTAAGTGTTCTAGTTAAGTTGTTATTATTGTATTATTATTATCATTTTGCTTCTACCATGAATGGTGAATAAAGATGTATATATAATATTTAGGCCTATGAATGCAAAATTTTTATACCCCACCTGTATTTAGCGCCCCTACAGGGGGTGACTCCGTCGGTATTTTGTGAAAACGTTTGACGCTGGTAAAACTAGAATGATTGGGCTACCGTACGGTGAAAAAACTGTGACGATATGTTAAGCCGTTTTCATCTGGTACCGGAACGGTACGGACGGACAGACAGACAGACAGGCGGACAGATTTGCTATATCGATATCGCGCGTCAGTATGCTGACGCGCGATAATAAGGGGGACTTTTTTGGGACACATCGTATATATGTATCTTGTACCGTTTCGAAGACACTCAGCGTTGTGTGACTTAGCGAAATATTTAATGACACGAAGCATTGCGCTGTTCTCGACAGCTGCGCTTCTTGTTTTTTTCCCTCTCGTTTTACTGCACAATGTTGCGAAATAAACTACTCGCCAAAAGGCCGGCGGCAAATATAATTACTACGGCTATAAAAGAGAGAGTTAACTAGTGGTCGTAGGCATCTGCGGTTGGCAGACCGCTTTCCAGTCAGTCAGTCAATCAGTCAGTCGGTCGACTTCAATCTCTCGTTAACAATGCCACGCTGGACCACCCACCGCGACCACGCCGGCCCCAGCGTCAATCCGCCCCTGCTGTGTAATGTTCTCCGAGGTATTGCCGTGGGGACTGATTTCTGCCTGAATGTCCATCATTTGCCGACACCCACATGTTTAGCTTTGCTAAGGAACTACTGATCAATTATTTTTCTCGCCAGCTTCATGCAACTGTCAAGTTCTAGTTATTGCTTGTCGTGCGTCCTGATATAAATAATTAAATATGACGGAAATTTTATTCGCAGTGTGCAGTGTAGATTTAGACTGACTGTCAAACTAATGCAATGACAGTAGAACAAGTGTATCGGAGACGATACGAAAGCCGCCGCTGGTCAAAGCCTACACTGCATTAAAACAAAAAAATAAAATATGGCGAAAAACGATTTTCAATATGCCGGATGGAATTCTTACACCCTGCAATGTGGCACGATCACGACATTGATTTCGTCAGGTGATTGCACCCTGTAGTGTGGCATGTGGCTCTGGAATCGTGACAGTGAATTCACCAAGTGGCAGCACCCTGCAATGTGATACATGGCTTTGGGATAACATGCCATTGAATTCGCCCAAACGTCCGCCATATTGGAATTCTACATCTGCTTTCCATATCCACACATAGCCGCAGTCGACATGTCATTTTGTACCAGTCTGCGAAATTTTTTATCTAAATCGGACCACCCTCAGCAGAAAAAAATGACTTCATGTCGATTTTCAAGATGGTGGATCTCCGCCATCTTGGATTTTAGGGGTCCAATAATGGTTCTTTGAAAAGCCCATGTACGACTTTCTATAGGTCGTCAATAACGACCATAGCTCTAAATTGTTTAGTTTTTGAGAATATCGCTTTTTTTGCATTTTGGCGACAGACAGACAGACAGACTAACAGACAACCTAACAGACGGACAAACAGATGGACAGCTCCGATGCACTAAGCCGCTCTCGCTGTCGCGAGCGGCGGCTTAATAAACATACTGAATACTGGTAATGGAGTAGACTATTTGTTGCTTTCGCAGTCAATAATGCCAGGCAGTAATACGGCACATGCAGGCAGCAGTCGAATATAGGCCTACCACAACGCGTTCTCGTTCATCGCAGTCTGAACGGTAGTTCTGACAGTGTTAACGGCGACCTTCAATCCCTATAGAAATAGGCAAATTTCAACCCTCCCCCACAAAATCAATAACCCTGAACCGATTGACAAAAAAATCGGCACAATTGATTACATCGGCGAGGGGACCTCCTATACCAAATTTGGTAGAAATCCATTCACTGGGAGCTTCTGGGCAAATGGATGAAATATAACAAAAATTATTTTTATTTATTTATTTATACCTTTTATCTTTGATCAGCCTACAGGTCAGACCCGCTGATGAATTTTTACGCGCGATAGCTCAAAAGACGTGAAATCACGCAAGGATGTGCCTTTTTTGGGGTTATAAAACTTAAGTTTAATTTTAAACCCCTATTTTAAACCCCAAAACCGTCAAATTTTGGCCCAAAACGGGACAAGTTTGTTTCGACCGAAAATGCTTAACAATGGGGCACTCAAGAGTAAACTACCCTTAATCATTATTGTAGCCCCATAAAAGTTGCATAGTGAATAGGCAAATCAGGGTTGGCGATTCCAAATATGGCATTTTCGACCACATATTTTGACCCCCTGTCCCCATTATCCCCCAAATCTCCAACTTTTGCATTGCAAATAGTAGTTTTTTCCTCGAAACACACTGTTCTCGTCATCGTAGATGCACAGTGTGCTAATTTTTTTTTACACAACTTGGGTACGGGGAATAGCTTACCAAAAAAACTTTCAGGGCCAAAATTAATGGGGTCTGGGCTAGAGGAGCATGTAATTTTTTAGGACCCCCTATTTATTTCTGCAATAGTTGAAGCTAACAACTTCAAATTTGGTATACAACTCGGGCTTGGGGAGTAGTTTACCAAGAAACAACTTTTACGACCAAAATTGGCGGGGGTCCGGGCTAGGGGAGCATCCAAAAAAATTCGGGACCCCCTATTTATTTCTTTTCTGCAACCGTTAAAGCTGGCAACTTCAAATTTGGTATACAAGTTGGGCTTGGGGAGTAGCTTACCAAGAAACAACTTTTAGGACAAAAACTGGCGGGGGTCTGGGCTAGGAAGCATTGAAGAAATTTAGGACCCCCTACCTCTTTCTGCAATCGTTGAAGCTATACCAACTTCAACATTGGTACACAACTTCGGTTTGGGGAGTACGTTACAATAACAACTTTAGTACCGAACTTGGTAGGGGCTGGCTGGGCTACAGGAGCACCTAAAAAAATTGTGGGCATCACGTATACTCTGTATCACGTACCTTGTACCAATTAACAGCTACAGAAATGTAATAATACTGCAAATATAAATGTAAAAAAACTGCGGTTTAGACACTGCAAAAATTACAAAAAGGTGATAATTTTACTCAACAGCACATTGACATTTAGGCGATGTGCTGGTGGGTAATCACCTTTTTGTAATTTTTGCAGTTTTAGATGTGTCATTCGCCGTTAACTCGTGTCTAAACCGCAGTTTTTTTACATTTATCACTCATCATGGCGTCATTTTGTCAACTCACTGCTGCCTCGGAATCAATTGACAGTTACACGCAGTAGCGTCGTGAACAACAGAATACTTACATAGAGGGCGTTTCAAAAAAATAGCCCCCTTGAAACTTTTGGGAATATTTTAACTTCGGTTATGTCTTTTTACGTGAAATTTTGCAAATTTGTTGGCAATTCATATCCACATATATTTACCAATGTTTGTAGATTTACCTTAATATTTCATCATCATGACGTTAATTTGTCCAGTCGTTTTCACCCGTCAAGTATTGAGTATTCACCCATAAAATTACAATGCAATGTACCAGATTTTCAGAATGGCGTGTCTTAGTGTCCGATAATTGCAAACAATCGATAACTGTCTGATTTTTTACTATTAACTTTTCACTTTCACTGACATTGTTTTAAAGCTTGTTAGGGCCGACCAATGGGAAAATTGACTTACAACGACAAACTGCGTTTGACAAACGTTTTGTGAGTAAGGACTTAATGCAAAAGCAATCATTTCAAAAAGGGTGGAAGTTGAGCACTGTTAAGAAGTCGAGTCGACCACACAGCCATTCTGCGTAAACCAGGCAGTACTGTAGGAGACCTGCCACGGCGTCTGCGTCCTCTATTCCGCAATGGTGAGGGCAGTGGAAAAGTGATCCGGAATCCGTATCCGGGATCGGATCACCGCCAAAAGTTAACGAATTCTTCTGATTGGTAAGCCCAATCATAACACCAAGTTTCAGTGAAATTGGCTGATTACTTTTGCAGTAATTCCTGCACACAGTCAGAATGACAGAACGAATGACAGCCAAATCAACGTGATCGCATAACCTCCGCCTTAGCGGAAGTAACTAATATCAAAAAACTGCAGGAGGTAATGCGAATACCGACGCAAGAAAGCTAGCATATAATACTAAACGTAAACACAGAAGTCGCTGCCACTTTGTTCGTATTCCGTAGAGCATCGTAAAGACAACTGTATAGGATAGCAATGGTAAATCGTCTGACAACGTCGTGATGTATTATATAGCGATCGAATTGATGCTGTGCGCTGGTTCGCCCTATCGTTTGTGACTCGGATGCTGCTGATAAGATCCATGACCCGCGACGCCGCCGTTGTTGCTGCTTCTGGCCGTCGAATGACTTGCCGGACAACAGCGACCGATCCCATCGACAACTCGTTTTGGCGACGGACCGGGGGGCCCGGTGATCGGCGGCCGGCGACTTGCGGCCGCGTGATAGCAGGCCGAGCGACGCTGCTGAGCCGATTGTTGCCGGTCGCAACAAGCATCTGATGGATTACTCTGATCGCTATTGTCATAGATATTGTCCCTCCCACGTTGCATTGATTTCGCACGATCGTGACGGGTGATTTATCGTAAAGCCTAATATTTATTCACTTCACTACCAGTGACGACTTAACTACGGTTCGCCTAGATATTTGCTTCTCTTCTTGAACTATAAGCATTTGCGATCAACCAAAAGATACCTATGAACATCTTTATTTACCACAGGTGGTAGCAGAAAAAGAAAAAAAAGTACAAATAAATTCATTGCTGCGTTCTAATGTTGTGCTTAATCTTTTTTTTATTTTTGCTGCGTTTAGTTAGTTATTACTGTACGTTGCAAGTTCTTATTCTCTCGTCACCATATAGTCCATACTCGATGGTGAATAAAGATAAATCTATAAACAGTAGACAATACACAATAGACAAACACTATACAATTACAATGATGTGCGTAAACGATTTTTGTTTGCAGATTAATATCGTCTAGTGCTAATGACTGTTGCAGCACGCTGGTGTATTTCAAACTTAACAAAAACATCGTCGCCGCGATAAAAAGCTGGTCCGAAACCGTGCTTTCCCGAGGTCGGGGGGGGGGGAAACGACCCCCCGTCACACCGCAGATGTCGTCAACTCAGTACTACCGTCGCATGTTGAAACTCTGAAGCGGTGTTTACACTATCGTTCGTCGAACCGGTTCTATGATGTTTCAAACATGTTTAAACGGCCGTGCTTGTATGACGAACCAGGATCATAGTGTAAACGCTTCATCGAACCGATTCGATGAACATTCGTGCTCATGAATATGCATGTAGCTATTCACTCTACAGTAACTAATTAACACCAATAGCTAATGGAAACCGTGTGCATAGATATTTGTGAATAACTGATCGAATGTACTGAAAGCAACTATGACTTCAAGAAATAGTGCATTAACTATTTGAATATAGTGACTGAACCGATAGCTACAGTTGTAGGCTCAGTTAGGATAATATCTGATGTGATGTTGGTATCTGGTCTAGTGATGGCAGCTGTGACGTTGTTAGTACATTTTTTTTCCAAGTTTGACGCTCTTTGAGCCATTTATGAGACCATTCTGTACCTTTTCTTGCTTATTGACGACATTACTAAACCCTGACGAACCGGTTCGACGAACGACACCGCAGTGTAAACACCGCACGATTGCTGCACTTTGTTTACAGCACTTGACCGGGTGACTGAGGTATGACCACGGGGCGGACGACGGACTGAAGGATGACGGACGGACCGACCTCGGCAACCAACACAACGCATATCTGGCTGTTAAGGGGGGCTAACAATAATTCACATTTAAAATGGTTGTGTCTTGATATCAAATTATCTTGTACTGATCGACTATTCTGAGTAATTCTGTCGTCGAACATCTTTTACGTAGAATGACAGAGTAACTGTAAATATTACAGTAATCGTCCCATGCAGAATTAGTGAAAGATGTGTTACTACGGGGCACTGAAGTTTTAACAGAGGGTCTCCCTCCCTCTTCTGTTCGGTGTTCCATTTAGCACAGTCAATTTTATTGTCATTTGCGTTATGTTGACGTTTTGCTAATAATAAATACATGGATGGATGGATGGATCATGGTGACCTTGCGAGTTGCGAACAGGTGACTGGGTGCCTACTGGTCGGCGTCGGCGTATGGCAGCATGCCCATCGAGACCGGTTGTGGTACGGTGCGCTTCTGACGGTCGCCGCCGGTCCGACTGACGACGCTGAGACGACGACGACGACGACGGGTCAATCTCTGGACAGGACGACGACGTTTCTCGTAGGCGTTGGCACGCTGCTGCTCGTCGTCAGCTTCCTGGGCTGCTGCGGAGCGTGCGTTGACAGCGTCTGCTTCCTCGGTTTTGTCAGTCAAATTTCATGTTTTTCTTCATACTTATCATGCTGTCTTACATCTAATCGTTCATAGTGCAGCCGACTGCAGAAGCAGCTGTGTTAAGTTTGAATTATAAGAAGAAGCTCTGCTGTCGCAGAGAGGCCGCGCGTGCTTCGTGTCTGTCAGTCGTTAGCTTCAATAGTGCAATACCTCGAGCGCAGTATTTTATTATTAGTTTCGGCTTCAGATTTAACAATGACGTACAATTAAATCCTGTTCTGTTGTCTTTGGCATAACGTCTCGGCTTTCTGTCATAAACAAGATTCACTGATGTGTGGCGCGGCGGCGTTTATTGATAGCGGGAGACGGACGACATATAAGTGCTATCACCTATACTCTACCGTGGAAATGTTGACGACACGTGACGGTCCAGCAGTGACTGGTGCCAAAGCCAGATATTGCTCGAAAATCGCGATTTTTGCCGCGCGATGCTATGCATAAGCGCGGCCTATGCAGTCATGCGGCGTCTGTCTGTGTGTGTGTCCGTGTGTCTGTCACGTTCGTGAGTTGTGTCAAAACGAATAAATATATCATCATAATTTTTTTCACCGTCGGGTAGCCACACCACTTTAGTTTTTTTCGTGCCAAACGGCATAGCAATACTCCAACGGGAACTCCCCTAACGCGGGGCGTCGAATGCAGGTGGGGTAAGCAGAAATCGCGATTCTGAGCCTATATCTGGCTTTAGTGCCTGCTGTTTCGACAGAATACACGAACATGACGGACAAACGGACAGACAGAGGGACACCGCACGACGGCAGCCGTGCTTATGCATAGCATCGCGTCGCGCAGCAACACACACGTTTCCTATCACAAATGTAACTCGCAAGACCATTTTGAGGCCGAGGAATCAACACAACGAGTCCTCGCAGAGTTCAGATACGAAATGCACCATATAATATGACCAACGGATGACGTCATCTTGAAATTGTAGGAAGTGCCAAGGTCCGCATATCGTGTAGAATAATTTATTTTCTAGTTATTACGTCCGCCGACCGGGCGTAGGTTATGTGATCTGTCATTCATTCGTTCTGTCATTCTGTGAACGGGATAACTGACGAACGCGGAAACGAACGTCGACCAAACTTGGCACGCATCGGCAAGAGATGACCCTCCAGAAGTGATTGAATTTTGGTGATGATTAATTTTTCATTTTCTTCACCACTGACAAACATGGGATTTTTGGACATTTGTTAGCGCTTCTCATACAATCAACGGCCGATTTGTACCATGGTACTTGCCGGTATGACTGACGCCGACAGTATAGTGCATCCACAACATTTTGGGACAGATCCGACAGACATCCGGAAACGGTTTAATCCGAAAATCCGGATTCGAATCCCCCGGGGATCGCTTTCGGTTGAAATTTTGGCATCGGCGGAGGTTTGCGCTCTCTGAGTGCTGTTGTTTTATTTTGTGTTGGCGTGCAACGACGCTTATGTGCACTAATGCATTGTTTAGTTCGAACTCACGAGGTTAAGCTCCTATACTCGCTGTATACGGAGTAATCCCGCAATATATGGACGCCATCGATCACTATTTAATATCGCGTCAAGACCTACCCAAAGGCTTTGTCTTCGGCGCTCGAGGACACCGGCTAATGACTGACCACGGCGAACCGAAGAAGGCTACTAAACGCATTTTGGCGGCTTGGAGAACGTGACAAATTTAGTTGCTGAGAAGCCGAGTTCTGCAACGAAGCTGCGCCGTGCCGTCAAGGGTTCATAGAAAAAAACAAAATAATAATAACAATAACATTATTTTGTCGATGGCCAGACACTTTAACTCTGCCTGCATTGGGCCACAAATAACTTACAAGAAACTTAACTATCGCTAACAGGTCGCGCTCAGCATCATTAACAGTCCTTCCGGGCCAATACGACAATTGTTCACGTATGTCGTCCGACCGTTGTAATCGACTTCGCATATTATTATTATATGCTGTATTTTTGAGATACAATGAAACCGTTTTGTAGAACCTGAAATGACCTTCAAAGGCCACTCAGGGTCATCGGCAATGTCGTCACATCGTCTGAACTTTCTATCAGAGACCATAAATAGGCAACACTTTTTTTTTCAGAAAGAAATAGCTGAAATGACCTTGAATGTCACTGGCGACGGCACAATTCAATAGGCCACATATCACTTGCTATTAGTGGTCTGTACTAAAAACGATCTAAAACATCGCTAAAATCTACAGACCCGGAGCTATCTTTTGCTGCTGATAGTAGCCTATAGGTATATCTTCAATCACATCTACACAGCAAGGTAGTGTGGCAACATACCTTGTGTCCTTTCTGATATCTTAAACGTCGAATAGTGGCGACGCTTGAAATCTGGGCTAGGGTTATTCAAGATTATTGAAAATGGCACCAATAGATAGATTTTGTACGGCTTCCTATCAGTCTTCTATTGGAAGTATAGTTCTATCTTGTACCATTTTCGAGATATTGACGCTGAGGAATATTGCGACCTTGAAATAGGTTAGGAGTCACCTTGCAAATTTATGCACGATCTAAAACATCGCTAAAATCTACAGACCCGGAGCTATCTTTTGCTGCTGATAGTAGCCTATAGGTATATCTTCAATCACATCTACACAGCAAGGTAGTGTGGCAACATACTGCAATTATGGTAGGAAGTATTATACGGGTTTTGTTGGAAATTTACTTTGCTTTCCGGCAGTGAAAGAATTTTGAAAATCCGTTACGAATTGACAATATTATCGCCATGAGTATGGTGTACTACTTTCTTGCCTATCTTCCGTTGTTTCCGAGATATAACGTTTTATTGGTCAAAAACAGTGTCTTTATTCGCCGTAACGCCAATCTCGTTTTTAAACCATCCTAATGGGGATTTCCCCTGGGACCTAAGTATGCGACAGTTGGTGTCGAAAAATTAGAGTACCTATGCTACACGGTGGTGGAAACTGCGTGATCCTACGGTCATTAGTTTTGCGTCACTACCAGCGTGTGACGGACGGACAGACGGACAGGCATCCGCCTATGCCTATGTGGCACTCTAGCACAGCTGAGCGCGACAAAAAGTCATCTATAGCTGATGGTTTGTGCCGTGCAGTACTGCGTGTTGGTTGTGGCATCACTTATCGCTCAGCTGCTCGTTATCTCCCAGTCTCCGTCTATACGTCATCAGGTAGCATCTTACGACTTATGAAACTGTCGCTTGTTTATTATGCGGCCGTCCATGTAGCAGGCCACATTACACACTGCAACCCGTCTATCTGTTCGTGTCTGCTCTTAATTCGACAACGAAAAGCTGTAGCAAACGCATAATTGACAAGAAGGTTTCCCGTATCGCTGTAACTCGCGAACCAGTTTTGAGATCAAAAGCTCAAAAATCAAGAGATCGCATACAAGAAACGTAGACAACTTTATTCATCATAAAATGATAGACATGAATGAAGTAGGTAGAAACAGGATAAATAAAATACAATGATGATAAAATTTACACAAATTTACAGAATGCATTGTTACACAAACGGCTTTTAGCAGCAAACTTCTTACTGCGTTGTTTAACAACAATGCTCGGAAATTCAAGAAAGAACTGTGTGTGACAGAAACTTAAGGAATTGTTATCCGATTTACGTAGAGGAGAAGCTTCAAACTGTCAAGTAATGTAGACAAACATTTGTCATGAATAAGTTGGACAATTACGTCGTGTTATGCCCGCCCTCCTATCTTGCCAAGTATATAGCATCAGCGCCTCGATTAAACGAACGTTTAGCCGCATACAGTGACCATTTAAACAAGTTAAACCTTGCAACATGAACACCAAAAAAATGTGCCATAACACCCGAAAGGAAGGCCTTACAAACTTCAAACTTGGTGGAAGTGTGGAAGTATAGTAAAGTAAAATGTGGATTTGTATAGCGCATCGTCGCGAAGACACCTCTAATGCGCTACCGCTTTCCGTATGTCGGCGCTGATCTCCGTTACCTTCCTCAGTCAGTCACCAATTAACCCACATTGCAAGACCACGGATACGGGCTAATGTATCACGCGATGTGCCTCTTTACTTCCCAGTTTTCGCTGGGTACTCACTGCGTTTACCCAAGGAGGGATGGCTTAGGCTGAGTAGACCTGGGTGCATGGTTCTGCGCCGAGATGATTTACCCGTCCAAAGACGCCGTTTAAGACGGTCACCCATCCAGGCACTAACCGGGCCTGGCGTACAGTAACTACATTGATCGAAACCAACGCGTTACCGTTAAGTCAAACCGGCAAGCAATAAACGTTGTAAAGCAGAATGTCAAAGTTCTAGGTATAACTACGTCCCTTTTGCCAAATGTCTTTGTCCTCTTATTTTTTGTAATCATGGTCGTCATTGTGATCAAACGCACGATTTCTGTCGTGACTGACAGCACAGTGTAAAACACGTTCCGGCTGCAGCAGAGTATGGCACCATTGTTGACGTCGTCATCTTGCAAATTTTGCCTGCTGCAGCTGCTGGCGGAAGTGAAGACAACGTTTCGACATCAAGTCACGGTCGAATACAACGCGACGGCGACCTACTCTGGTCAGACGTGGTCACGAACACACCGCCTTACCGTCGCCTGGGACTCGCTACAGACCATGGTAATGACATTGTTTTGGTGTGCTAATTATTTATGCAGCGGTCGCGAACAGCTGCGTTTGGTGCGGTAAAGCCCCGTACACACTGGCGACAAAGTCGACCGAGTTGAACATGTTCAACTTTGACGACAATGTCGACCGCGACACGGTCGACATTGTCGAACGAGCCGGCGACAGTCGACAAACCGGCGACAAAGTCAACAGTCGATTTTGTCGCCGATTTGTCGACTGTCGACTTTGTGATTTTGTCGACTGTCGACTTTGTGATTTTGTCGCCAGTGTGTGCCGGGCTTAATAATAATTATATTGCCCAGTGTGTGTGCGGTATGGAAGGCGAAGCTCCCCACAAGCGAATGAAAGCCAGTCCACAAACGTTTTCCTTTGTCTACCTCTTGCTCTTTTGCCTTCGATTATCCCGGTCAATGCAGTCGCTTCCAACTGACTCTTTCTCATGATATGTCCCACAAATCGGATTTGTCTGTTAACAATAACCTTCAGGAGAATTCTTCATGTATTGGCTCTTTGAAGTACTTCTTTATTTGACATTTTATCAGTCCATGCAATATGCATGACGCATGACGCCGTAATAACCACATTTCTGTAGCTTCCAGCTGCGATTTCATTCTCTGACTAACAGTCCAACTTTCACATCCGTACAATAAAGTACGCTCAGTTACGCAGCACTTCAGTAAACGCAGTTTTTTATAGTTTTGCTGGTGATGTTAGTACCGTCTCCATGTTGTGGGAAAATGTTCTGTGATATTCCAATTCGGTTCATTCGTTTTTCAAAATATCTTGTTCACAAGTTTCCATCCATCCATCCATCCATCCATTCATATTCGTTTGGTAACGCACGAACGAACGAATGGACAGCAAAGAACATCATGCTTGCTGTCAGTCTAAACTGACGGAGGCATAAAATGTACAACTCCCATTGACAACATTTTGACGATACTGACAGATACATCATCCGGTGTCATCCAATCACGTCCACGCTACTAGCCTATATCTCCGACAATGGAAGATCAGTGACATACTGAAAATCTGCCAAGACGTAATGAGCATTATACTGATAGCCAACGTCAGAGTCTGACACGGCACTCACTGTAGATTGGATTGTATTTTATATTGCTCGAGTCACATACCATGCTACCATAGATTCACAGCTGAGCGTGACAAAATTGTGATTAGCTAGCTACTTGGAGAGGGCTTTACAAATCGACTTTCAGCCTCGACTAAACTGTCGTATAAAATAATACCTTCCGCTGAGTTCGGTTGGTTCTTGCCTTAACCATTTAATGGGCACATTAAAACCGCAGAGCAACGAACCATTATACAGCAATACGGTGATTGGTACACTGGCCTTTGATGGGTGGGCTGTTATATCTGGTACAGCGAGGAGGGGCCTGGACGAGCTGCGGCCACGCCCTATCCCAACCTTGTTGTACCAAATGTAACATCATCATCATCATCATGTGGCTTGTCCTATGGTGGACGTTGCCGTTCCTACGAGCTTGCTCCATGCTTGCCGATTCTGAGCTCGGTGATAGGCAGTTGCCAGACCAATGTTCAGGGGCGCCAGGTCAGATTCAATGGTCCGTAACCAAGTGTGTCGTGGTCGGCCCGAGCGACGGTGCCAGTCCCTTGGCAGAGGGGTCACGCTGGCCCGAAGGGCACGGCTGTGGTCCATGGAAG
>Ga0209149_1001159_pt1 | contig 12844 bp, 8 predicted proteins | sample WorMetTyACAVOLI2_FD_187423 | JGI IMG/M metagenome (GOLD analysis project Ga0209149, IMG submission 187423) | Marine gutless worms symbiont microbial communities from Max Planck institute for Marine Microbiology, Germany - Olavius algarvensis... ... | reverse complement strand
GTTGTTGGACCACAGTAAAATTAATAATTGATGATCACTGGCAGTGACTGTCCTTCAACGCAAAGCTAGCATGCAACAAAATGCCTTCCTATTAGTGCCAGCAATTAAAGGATGTATATATATATATCAACACACTTTCTAACTAGCCAGCCAACGTTAATTAAATTAGACAACGAAAATATTGGTGGGCATCTAACACCTTTACATTGACGACTGTCTTTTGATAATGTTATTGGATATTAAATATTATTAAGCTACAAACAATTATCTGTCCAGTTAGAGCTGGTAGTTTTGTACAACAATTAAGCTATATAACTAAATTATCTTAATTTATCAAGTAAATAAATCATGTAGTTTCTTATGAAAAATAAAACGAGTTAACAAAAATTGTTCCAAAACGAAAACTCGCAATTATTGCCTAACAGAGAAACATACTTTTGTGTAGCTAAGACGTCTGGTGAATGCAAACAGTCGGCTTTTTTATTGTCGGAAGCTGTCAAAACACGTGAGCGTCCTTACAAAAACTAGTCAATAATCAGAAAATGCGAGCTGCACAATAATTCGCGTTGGTAGGCCTACTGTTTATTATGATCAGCTGCGCATGTTAACAAGAACTTAGATATCGCAAACAGATCGCGCGTCAGCTGCGCATTCAATACGTCGAGAGCATCTCCGTAACTTTGAAATCTAGGTTAAGTGTCACTCAAGGTCACGAAACGGAACCAGTGGGTAGATCATACACGACTCACTATTAGTCGAGTTATTTGACGTTGAATATTATCGTGACCTTGAAATGTGGGTCAGAGGTCACTCAAAGTCATTGAAAATGGTATCATTTAAAAGCTTGGGTACGGTTTCCTATTTGCCTTCCATAGTAACTATGGCCGTATCTTTAGCCATTTCAGAGATATTCAACATCAAAGAATGATCTGACCTTGAAACCTGGGTTTGGGGTCGTTCAAGGTCATTGAAAATGGCGCGGTTTGATAGACCATGTATGACTTTTTATGGGCTCGCCATTGTAACTATAGTTTTATCTTGTACCGTTTTCGAGTTATTTGACATTGAATAACACTGTGGCCTTGAAATCTGGCTTAAAGATCACTCAAGGTCATTGAAATTGGTGCCATTTGAAAGCTTGGATGCGGTTTCCTATTCGCCTTCTATAGTAACTATGGCCGTATCTGTAGCCGTTTGTGAGATATTCAATGTCAATGAATGGCGTGACCTTGAAAGCCAGGTTAGGGGTCGTTCAGGGTCATTGAAAATGGCACTATTCGATAGATCATATATTACTTTCTATTAGTTTACCATTGTAACTACAGCTCTATCTTGTCCCATTTTCAAGTTATTTGACGTTGAATAATATCGTGACCGTGAAATCTGGGTTAGAGATCACTCAAGATCATTGAAACTGGTGCCATTCAAAAGCTTGCGTGCGGTTTCCTATTCGCCTTCTATAGTAACTATGGCGCTATCTTGTATCGTCTGTGAGATATAGCGACTTATTGGTAGAAAATCGCGAAATTTTTATACCCACCTGTATTTAGCGACCCCGCACGGCCTGACGCGCGATAAAAAGCTGTGCCATATAAGTGTCATTTAAAACTGTAGGCTTTCTACAATTTTAAACAAATTTTATAGACGTGCTGTTCTGTTTGCATAATTTTGTAGCGGCGTATTTTATAGGAATTTCATGTACAGCTTGCAGTGTGTATTGTGTTAGGAGAATGCCAGTCAGAGAGCGCTGAAGAAACTGTTCATAACGCCGGGCACTGCTGAGGTTAACACGTCTCTAATGTTTTCATCGTTGTATCGTTATTATTACCTCGTTCTGGCTATAGGCGGTGAGGTTGTTTTGGCCCACCTTGTTTGTTATGGTGTGTGTCACCATTACAACGTTACGGGAAAACAGTTAACCCTTTAATGGGCAGTAACTTAGGCAGAATTTCAGAATGGGAGGGGTTAAGATCGAGGCGCCAAAGGCGCCGTGGGGTGTGGGGAGGGGGTTAATATAGTTATATATTAGCTACCAGTGGGAAGGGGTCTGGGGAGGGGGCTGTGCCCCTCACCAGAAAAATTTTGCATTTTTGCATCAAAATTACACGTCTGTGATGAAGTAATTTTATTACTGGTTAAAAATGAACAACAATGCACAAAATGGTTCATTTTGCAATGTTACAGACAACCAAATATTGCTCACGAATCAGTGGACAATAAACTCCCGAACCCCCCCCCCCAATAGTTGGTTTTGCGCAAATCGTGCGAATTAATTGTCCTTCGAGTCGTTAATAACAGTAACTTTACGGCTGTGAAAAAAACGGCTTCGATGCGAATGGGGGGGGGTTGAACCCCCAATCCCCCCTCTGGCTACGCCACTGAATGGGAACATTAAAACCGCATAGCAACGGACGATTATACAGCAGTACGGTGATTGGTACAGTGGCCGTTGATGGGTGGGCTGCTACAGTTGGTACAGCGAAGAGGGGCCTGGGCGGGCTGCGGCCCCGCCCGATCTCCTCCTTGCTGTACCAAATGTAACAGCCCACCCATCAACGGCCGGTGTACCAACTTCATATAATTCGATGTGGCACTATAATTGCTCATTAAAGGGTTATGTCCTCCCGTCAAAGCTCGATAGGAATGTCGTCAGCTGTCGTTGGAAGGTGATCGGTGCAAGTACAGTCTGAACGGACGCAGGCGGAGTGTTCCACTGTTCATACATGTTGATGTCGACATATGCTTCTGAATTGCTGATTTTTTACATTCAGTCAGACGAAGTCATCAAAGTGCGATGAACCAGTTTTCTGGACTATTATTATCACATACTGACCGCAACTGAGGTCACCAGTTATTGTGTAGTTATGGTTACTGCACTTTTTGCTGCACTACGATATCAACACAACGTAAGCCTTGTTAACAAGTGTTAGACTCGTTGTCTGAAAGGTAGTCGGCGATAGCGGCATCTTGGTAACTTCGTTTGAGAAATTTTAATCGTCGCGCTAAATGTACTCATAGCAAAACTATGTCAGACGTTACTGACTTGTTGCACTGTCTATTTGTAGCTTATATTGATGTTTTTGGTGGACAGGGTTTGAACGGACTTTGCTTGTTTTTCCTGAAAACGAACAACGACCGTAGAATAACGGTTGAAAACATTGCGTCCGAAGTGACGTTCATGTGGATGGACTGCTCCGACGGAAACATTATTGAAGGCTTTGAGAGCATGATGAGTCAAGTTCTAATCCCAGTACTCGTGTCTCAAAAAGTAGGTATATCGTCGTCAATATTCAGTTTAATTTACTCTATACACTCTTAAACGCATGTTCTCAGAGGTCACAATAGGCCTGCCTGCAAAGATGGGTCTTCAGCCGATCTCTAAACTGACGACAACTAATGGAAGCTGAGAGCAGGTGTGTCGGAAGCGTGTTCCAGACGCTGCAACATGGGAAGTCCGTTGGCAGAGCTGAGTCCTGGTCTGAAGAACCAGCATTTCATGACGTTTGAACGGAGATGTACTGGACCGGGGATGTCAGCAACCCACTTGCAGACGTCTTTGAAGTAGTCTGGACCAGTACCATGGATACAGTTGAAAGCAGTGACTGCTAGAGGTGTCCACAGGCCTAAATTTTAAGGTTCGACCCGGCCCGGCCCGGCCCGGCCCGGTCCGTTGAATTTTCGACTCGGCTCGGCCGGCCCGTTTACTTCTAGCAGGTAGATTTACAATTTTAAGACTAGCGTACTAAGTATGTGTTGTCTGTAAGAAGTAACTAATGTATGATGTGCATTATTGTTATTTTAATGTAATTGTTGCCGCGCGATGCTAGCACCAAGCGCGGCCTTAGCCGTCATGCGGTGTCCGTCCGTCTGTCTGTCTGTCCGTCACGTTCGTACATTCTGTCAAAACGAATAAGGATATCTTCAAACGTTTTCACCGTCGGGTAGCCAAGCCATTCTAGTTTTTCTGTGCCAAACGGCGTGGCAATATTCCGACGGGAACCCCCTAACGGGAGCGTCAAATGCAGGTGGGGTAGGCTAAAATCTCGATTCTCAACGAATATCTGTCTTTGCGATTGATAACTGCTGCACCGTGGTTTGTATTTCGCACGTTGTGGCCAGTTATTTGTTTACTGCGGGTATTGGACGACCGAGCGCGACGCGCTATAAGCAGTCGCCGTCGTCCGTTACTGTGTACAGTGCGAGACCGACCAAGCACGGTCGACCGTGAATCGTGTGTATGACAGCAAGGCTCGACATTACGCTGAAGACAACAGAAAAGAATCGAATTGTACGCACTGGTAAATCCGAAGCCGAAGTAACTAATAATAAAAACAAGAAGCTCAGCTGTCGCAGTCGCAGAGAGACCGCGCGACGCTTTGAGTCATTAAATATTTTGCTGTCACCCAAGGTCACTCAAGGTCATTCGAAATAACGCTATTGAGTAGGGCGTGTGTAACTCCCTATTAGTATTTCATTGAACTGTGTCTGTATCTCGTCCCGTATCTGAGATATTCATCGTCAAAGAATGGCGTGACCTTGAAACTGGGGGCAGGGGGTCGTTCAAGGTCATTGGAAATGGCGCCGTTTGATAGACCATATACGACTTTTTATTGGTCCGCCATTGTATATATAGCTATATCTGGTACCGGTTTTGAGCTACTTGACGTTGAAAAATATCGTGACCTTGAAATCTAGGTTAGAGGTCACTGAAGGTCATTCAAGCTGGTACCATTTGAAAGCTTGTGTGCGGTTTCCTATTGGCCTTCCATAGTAACTATGGCCGTATCTTTAACCATTTATGAGATATTCCGCGTCAAAGAATAGCGTGACCTTGAAAACTGGGTTAGGGGTTGTTCAAGGTCATTGAAAATGGCGCCGTTCGATAGACAATATACGACTTTCTATTGGTCCGCCATTGTAAGTATAGCTCTATCTGGTACCGTTTTTGAGTTATTTGACGTTGAATAATATCGTAACCTTTAAATCTGGGTTAGAGGTCACCCAAGATCATTTATAATGGCACCATTCGAAAGCTTGGGTACGGTTTCCTATTCGCTTTCCATAGTAACTATGGCTTCGAATGCAAAGCCTTGTTGGAATATTGCCATCCCGTTTGGTACATGAAAACTAGAATGGTGGGGCTACCCGAAGGTGAAAAAACTTTGAGGTTATGTATAACCGTTTACACACAATACCGGCGTGTGACGGACAGACAGACAAACGGACTACGGACAGACATCTTGCCACGACATAGTCCGCGCTATGCATACGCGTCGCTCGGTAAAAACTGCGCTCGAAGTATTGTACTATTGAAGCTAACTACTGACAGACACGAAGCATCGCGCGGCCTCTTTGCGACAGCAGAGCTACTTGTTTCTAGTATAACGTACACCATACACACCACGGCGATGTTACATTTATCATTGGATTGAAGCCTAGTCCACTTTTGTTATCAAATATCACGTAGAACGCATGTGAATTGCGAAGACCCGCGCACTGTGTGTGATTACACAGAGTTGGGGGTCAGAGCTGTCAGAACGCAGCGACTTGGTGTCGGAGTTTCTCGAGTCGCTCCAGGTGTTTTCACGCAGTCTTCTTGTGGCAAAGGACAACATGAACAGTCACCTCGCATTGACGGACACTGAGTATGCCGTTCACTTGGACAGCATGCGCACAGCGGCTGACTACCGAATTGCAGGCATGTAGAACACCTCACGCACAGCAGCTTTGTTATATACATCGACAGTATAGGCGACACGCATGCACACGTCGTCTAAGAGACTTATTTCAGAAAAATTAACCGAAAACTCTAAATACTGTAAGTGTTACAGAACTTTTAGATTCCTAGCTTGTTTTTATGTGGTGTATTTTCATAGTGTGTATTGCAAACTGTACATTCTAACTTGTTCACCTTTGATTTGTGTGTGTGTGTTTTATATATTTTATTTTATTTCTTTTTTACTTGTGACTGATGTTACAGCAACTTTTGCCGTTCTTCCGCGCCAGCTATGCTCTGTTAGTCTACACTGTGTTCAGAAAAAAACACCCACTTATATTCCCTTGCATAACTTTTTCTGAACACAGTGTATAATCGCATATATGTTTCTGATTGGCAAGTAAATTTGATTTGTTTTGATTTGATATGCAAAGAGAATAAAACTAATAGCTTAAAGTTCAGTAAACACGGACAGTGTTGAGTTCAGTGCGAACGTGTTATTGATAAAGGTAGCAACGGCGAGATGGTGAAGCAGATGGAGGAGTTGCTGTCGGTGTGGCATCGACAAATCGAGCAGGTGTTGACCGAGAGTGAACAGGTCCGACGCGAGACTGACGACGTCGGTCCCAGTGCCGAGTTGCAGTACTGGAAAAGTCGCATGGCCAAGTTTAACTAGTGAGTTGCTACTTGCCGCTATTCTGCTAACGGACATTTAGTATCTCTCATACAACATGGAAATTGATTAAGTCAAAATTTGTGTGGAAAACTGAAAGTTTCTGAGCAGGATTACTTTTGCAATAATCCGGCTGACCGACACACAAACAGGATTGATTACATCACCATTGCCAACTTGTTCATATATGGCATCCTGTTCAACCTTAACATCAGACCACAACTGTTGTCAACAGAGTACGACCGTCGTAATCTGTTGTTAACAATCGTCGTCCGTTGTGTTGACAACACCTATGGTATGACGCCAAAGTGGAACAGGAAGCGGGCCAGCTTCTTATTGAAGTGGCGATATTGCGATATTTTTTGTTAATTTTTGATAATGGCAAGTGGTTAGCTAATTTATTAGTTTTCGTTAGATATATAGCATAAATTAATTTACATTTCGTCGGTATACAGTTGTGCAGTGCTATATACAGGGTGGCTCATAAAAAGTGGAACATTTCATTTCGTTGCCTACAACGTGTATACTACATGCATACTGAAAATTTCTATAACATATCTACAGTAACAAAAACATTAATCAAATGTTGTTCAACATGTCCATTCTTCACTGCAATAACTAAAACCAGTCGTTTCCGAAACTGTCCGATATTGCCCGATCAATGAAATCCGTCCGACGTAAACATGTTTATCTATGACATCATGAATGACGTCACAAAGAATATTTAACATGAACGATATTGCAAAGAATATTAATTCTTTATCGTCTTCGGAATTCGGATCCTATCTCTGGCATCCATATTCTACAAGCATGAAACCATTGTTGAGCAACAATTTACGTCAATTATGTTCGCAGACTGCATGATAATCCACTTTTTTCTGCGCCACTCTGTATTTCCAATTTTATGAAGTTTGTTTATGGATACGTGTAAGTGACATTACATATCTTCGCACTTCACGTCGATTACTTGATACCAACAACTGTGGCCCGTTTATGGGCGCTACCAGAAAGCCACAGCCAAACCATAAAGTTTTCACATGGAGAAAACATATGAGACACCCTTGCAGCAGGGCTGTATCCTGCCACTGTGCGGCAGAGGCGACAGACGAACGAACAAACGACCAGACAGGGGCTTAATAAGATGACGACAGTACATTGAAGATGTTACAGTTTAAATGTGTAGAATGACATGCTAGCTGCACTGCAACCAACTTGTCACTCTCTCGTGTCTGTGCTGTACTTGTAGTCTATTGGAACAAGTGAAGCATCCACGCTGTAAGGCTGTTATCGGTATTTTGAACGTATCGCAGTCCAAACAGCTTATCAAATGGCGACATTTGGTAGTAACGATTCAGCTGCTATCGTTTGCTTCTCTGTTTGTAAAATTTGTTTAACCCTTTAATGGGCACATTAAAACCGCAGAGCATCGGATCATTATAGAGCAATACGGTGATTGGTACACTGGCCGTTGATTGGTGGACTGTTACATTTGGTAGAACGAGGAGGAGCCTGGACGGGTTGCGGCCCCGCTCAGTCCCTTCTTCCGGCTCTTCGCTTTACCAAATGTAACAGCCCACCCATCAACGGCCAGTGTACCAACTTCATATTAGTCGATGTGGCACTATATTACCGATGCCCATTAAAGGATTAACTCTTTTTAATTTTTTATTATTTTGTATTGTCTCATTGTACTGTGTGTGTGTACTTTTTATAGTTTGATTGTTTTATTACTGCAGCTTCATGGCGAAATAAAGTGCATATTACTGGTTAATGGAGATACGTATGTAATGGTTATTGCAAACAGGATTCACGTATTACAGACTATGCAAACGAGGCAAAGGACAACGTAAAGTATCTCTATACGTTGGACAAATTTTTTGGACCACTTGTCAAATGCAATCCGGTTAGTATAACTTTACGTCTTAGTAGTAGTAGTAGTAGTAGTACACTGTGGTCCATAGAAATACCACCCTTGATTAATATTTGTAGAAATTGCAGTAAAATGAAAATGGTGGCGTTTTTATGGGCTACAGCAGCAGTAGTAGTAGTAGTAGCAGTAGTAGTAGTTTAGCCTGCATTCTTCAAATATGGAAGGCTGATGATGCCAAAGTTTGAAATAATACACTGTGTCTCAAAAAACCGGACCGCTACGAATAATATGAGATAACTTCACCAATTCACAACGTTTACTGATTATTTTTGGTACAGAGAGACCTTATTCAATTTTCAATTGATGTGGTAAAAAGTTTTTAAATTGGTTTAGAACCAGCTGCGTGTTTGCCATAGCAACAGTAGTGACTTGACGCACCTGAACAGCGAATTTCTGGGCTGACTTCGAACAGCGTGTTATCGACAGGGCAATAAACGAGTGGGAAAACAATTATTGGCCTGTGTCAAGGCCGAAAAACTGCTCTTCGAACACTTGTTGTAACTTCTGACATCCCACAGTGTTCCGACAGAAACACTGTTTGTTTAAAAGATTTAACTTTTTTAAATACCGAACACAGATTTTCTGTGAAATTTTATTTAAATTTAAGAACGTTTTATCAAGTTATGCCAAGATGTCGTGTATTCCTAGCGGTCCGGTTGTTCTATGATATACTCCGTCAAGTGGCTACTGTTGTTATGGAAAGTGCGCAGCTGGTTCTAAGCCAATGTAAAAACTCTTTAACGTAGTCAATTGAGAATTAAATAAAGTCTATCCCTACCAAAAATAATTAGTAAATGTTGTAAATTGGTGTGGTTATGTCATATTAATCTTGGCGGTCTCGATTTTTTGAGACACACTGTACATTAACAGATTAACATTAATATCAATAATAATGTTTTAATAATTAGTTTTCAGCACAGCCTCAGTCCGTTGCTGTTTGTAGAATGATAGAACGTCACATCAAATTCTGTGCTCAAATTAAGCAAAAAATAGCTGAATATAGTCTTAGTTTAGGTTTTTTTGTGTGGCATCTAAAAAGTTATTGTTAGAGAGAACAGCCTCGCGTGATCAGTGGCTAAGGGACGGACTCTCGAGGGGTTTACTTTCTTTAATTGAGTCCTTGCGACGTCAAGAAGACGTCTAGCCAAATCTGCTCTAGAACGCCAGGAAAAAACACGTCTCACATGTCCAGACATTTCAGTAAAAGAGTTCAGGACGTTATAAGGCGTTTTAGTTTTCACGATTTAATCGATTGACAGTTGACACTGAAAAACATTACTTGTTATTATTTTCTGTCGTTTTGATCTGGATCGCACACAGCATTTGTAATATAATTGTTCGTGTCAGACTTATGATAATTCAAAATAGTTATTGGAGTTACTATATGGCCCTCCCCTAGGGCGCATTGTGCGTTACACCCCATCTGTCTGTCTGTCCCGTGCCCACTGTTAACTCGGAAACGGAAAAGCATACAACATTTAAACTTAGAGGAGAGGTTACCATGTCAGAAGTAACTGACAGAGCAATTTTGAGATCAATAGGTCAAAGGTAAAGGTCTCTGGGCACAGAAACAAGGAGAGCTGCATATCGTGTCAGCCATTGGGGCGACACACCTGTTCTCTTCATAATTTGCTGACTGTTGCTGGGAAGGATTTTCTCCCCCAAAGGGGCATATTGGAATAGAACATTTTTAGAGATTTTAAGTAGTAGCTTTGGGCCTGCTTCGGTGACGCTGCTGGTAGCGTCGCGGTATGCGCTGCATGGCTACGGTGGTCGGCGAGTCTGGGTTCGAGGCCCAGGCTGGCCGGATCATTGTGTCAGGTTATAGCGGCGTATGCTTTGAGATTACATTATCGGACAGGCACAGAGGGTTCGACGACAATGTCCTCTTTAATCTGTGATCGTTGGCTAATACTGGGTTCAGAGACTCTCAGTATTAGTCGCTGCTTGAACCACTGATAACAGATGGCTTCCTGCTGTATGTCTAGTCGGTCATCAATGGCTCTGTTCACACGCATCGCTAAATTGGACCCACGGGTCCACGGTGCGAGGTGAGCTTGAGCTATGGCCGTCCATCATGCAGTAGGTATTAGTCGCCACAGAAACAGTGGTTATAGGCCGAGCAGGGTAAATATCATGGCACAAGGTCTCTCCACTTCCGATCTCTCCCTTAGCCCTACACACCTTTCTATAAGGAGAGGTCGCGCAACGACTACACACTACACACACCATCAAGTTAGCCTGATGGTATCGCGCAACACTACACTAGTCCCTTCGCTGGGGTTGCGCATTGGGCCAGCCTTTGAGGCAGGCCTCAGCGCTGGCATGCGAAGGGAACGTGTGTTTCCCCAAAATAAGAAAGAAGTAGTAGCTGTCGTTTTTTAAAATGATTTTACAAGCCGTGATTCTGTGATGATTACAGGCGACGATGCTAGAACTACTTCCAGGGCTCATCAACGCCGTGCGAATGATCTACAGCATCTCATCGTACTACAACACACCAGAGCGAATGACGTCGTTGCTCGTTAAGGTTGCTGTAACGCGTTTGTTGTTGCTTCTAGTAAGCATTTTTATTTGGCAATATTTGTTAGCTATTGATGCTCAATTGCTACGTTTTGCTTTTGTTTGAGGCGAGTGCTAATTGTATGTTAAGTAAACAGTCTGCGTGAAGTCGACATTATACAATTAATATAACACGTTTCACGCAAACTAACACCCACACGCACGGCCGTTTTGACTGCTGTTCTTAGGTTCACGTGGGGCGATATAGTTACAGCCTGGAAATTAACAGCGTCATCAAACTGACGAAATCGTGTGACAATATTCTCATTAGTCGATCGCCATCTATAGCGTAGCTAAGAATGCTTGACTTATGTTATTTTGCTCGCAATAAGTCCAACATTGTTGAGCCAATCTTCACCAGATCTTGAGGAAGATGGATAACGAGCTGCAACAGAAAAGTTAAGCTTTTGGACTTTTGGTTTCTGAACTCTTTTTGAGGTGTGATAGAAGTTCGAAAGGGTCACTTTCGCTTCTTACTTAGCTTCACAAATGCAACATGGCGGCAAAACGGATGTACTTATTGAAAAATAAAGCTGTGTGATTCTGACCGGATAATTTCTCTATCAAACGCTGAAAACAGCACGAAAATCTGTCAAGGAGCGGCCGAGATCCTTTGGTGCATTTTACGTAGTGGTGTACATATCTACGCCTATACATGGGCGGAGCTAGCCGAATCGTGCAGTGGAGTACCTAGGCTATTCTACGTCCGAAATGGCGAGAGTGGCAAAGCCAGGATGAGCATAAACTATGCGAATATAAGCACAGAGGTGCTCGACTCCAAACATTGCCATTGAGCAATATTAATCGTCTAGTTTATTACTTACTTTTTCTCAGCTGTGAGATAAGTTATTTATTATATGACTGCCTGCAGTTATTATTGGAATGGTTTATTGGAAATGTCTGATAGCAGTTGATGGAACAGTAATTGCTACTGGACAGAAGTTGGTTAAGTTATAATATCAAGTCAAGTCAAGTCAAGTCAATATTTCTGACATTATGCCGCGTTGTACAATAAAGCACACACTCTGTTGTATCTACTAACTCCGTTGTTTAATAATCTCAGTCTTCAAGAAACTCATGTATTCAATTACGTCCAAATGTAACCCTTTCAACTGTTGTTGTGCGTAAAAGGTAACGAACCAGATGATAGCGAATTGCAAGGCCTACGTTCGAGATGGAGTGACAAAAATTTGGGATCATTCACGTAGTGAACTCATGAAACGCATCAATGACTGTGTTCAACTGAACGAAGCTTACCAGCGCCAGTACTGCAAGACCAAGCAAAAGCTGCAGGAGACGCCGTCAGAACGACAATTTGATTTCAGGTTGTTTTAGTTTTTTGTGTGTTTTTTACATTAAAAGTACAGTTTTGTGTTACGTGAAAAATCTAATACTGATTGTTCATTTGCATCCGTCATTCTGTAAACAGGATAACTGACGAACGCCGAAATGGATGTCGACCAAACGTGGCAGGCATAGGCAAGGAGTGACCCTCTAGAACTGGTTAACGTTTGGTAGTGATCCGGCTCTGCGTGTGGATTCCGGATCACTTTTTCATTTTCTTTACCATTGCGGGATAGGGAATGTTTTGGACATTTGTTAGCATTTCTCATACAGTCAACGGCCGATTTGTACCATACTTGTCGATGTGACTGACACTGACATGATAATACATCCATAACATTTTGGGACAGATGCGACGAACATCCAGATCCGGATTAATCCGAAAATATGGATTCGAATCCCGGATCACTTTTGGCTAAAATTTTGGCGTTGGCAGAGGTTTGCGCTCTGTGAATACTCTTGTTATTGTTGTTGTTGATGTTGTTATTATTATTAAGCGCCTCACTTTACTTTAGTAAAAGAGGCGCTTATTGAGATAGGCTGTGTCGTGACGTCGTTGGTCGTTGGTCGTTGGTTGGTTGGTTGGTTGGTTGTCACGCGCGTGCACTGTGGCCAAACG
>Ga0209149_1001158_pt1 | contig 12846 bp, 6 predicted proteins | sample WorMetTyACAVOLI2_FD_187423 | JGI IMG/M metagenome (GOLD analysis project Ga0209149, IMG submission 187423) | Marine gutless worms symbiont microbial communities from Max Planck institute for Marine Microbiology, Germany - Olavius algarvensis... ... | reverse complement strand
GGACAAAAGATCAATGCAATCACTGGACTTTACATTCAATAGATTTTTTATGAAGTTGTTTAAAACATCAAATATGGAAATTGTGAACTGCTGTCAAAGAATCTTCGGCTGTGACCTACCAAGCACATTACTGAAACAGCGCTTTGAAAAATTTATTGCTACTTTGTGACATTATGTATTTTTGCTCCACTTAGTTAAGTTTATTAGTTAAGGTATTTTTTATATTGTACTCGACTACCGTTATGGTGAATAAAGATGAATATATAAAGTTACCATTGAAGAATGTCTTTGTGTTAGCATTATAGTGTAGTTACAGTCCATTCATTCATTCATTCATATTCGTTTAAAGAACTTTGACAAAACGATAAAGTGTAGTAGAGATAGGCCTAGAGATAAAACAGTCTAGAGAACGTAATAGTAAAATCGTAAAGAAATGTGTGACTAATATATGTCTTTATACAGTTAAGAAGGAGAAGGTATACCAGAGCGAGCACATGACAACCATGTAGAGGACCATCTTGCGCGAGTGTAGCAGGTCACAGATGGTGACTTGCGTCCGCATCTCGGCGGGTACAGTGACTGGTTGTCTGGCCACTGCGTGACTGACTGACTGTCGTACTCGACCTCGCACTGTTGCTCTCGCTGCCACTGCTTGTATGTCGGCCGCTTTCAGCGTCTGTACCACGGGTAAGTAAGTAAGTAAGTAAGTAAGTAAATGATTTATAAAGCGCCGACGTCGATAAAGAATCAGGGCGCATTGAGAGGGGGTGGTCATTAGGGGTTAGGGTAGGCTGACTGAAAATAATGTGTTAATGTTAATAAATAATGCCAGCATCACCGTTATTACCTATAGCTTACGATGCACCGTTTAGCCACGATTCACGAACGTGACCAATGAACCAACGAATCATGATACGGTCTGTCCCATAATGCACCTCTCACTATGTGAGTCAGGCTTGAAAAGGAATCACTTGACACAGCGTACGCCCCAAATTTGAAGTGTCTAGCTTCACCCATCTCGCAGACAGTATGGGTCGGTCCAACATTTTTAAAATGGGGTCACGTGACCCAGACCACGCCCCCTTTCGGGGTAATTTATCTTTGTTGGCTAATAATTGCTATGCATCATCTACGCACCAAATTTGAAGTGCCTAGCTTATCCATTCCAGAGACAGGATGGGTGTCGCAATAGGTCCAAAAAGTGACGGCCTGGATCCAGATTACGGGTCACGGTAGGCCGTAGGGGATTGAAAAGTTATATTGAATTTATCAGATAGAGTTCCTATTAGTGTTTAATAATAAGTATAGGCCTCCGACGCACCGTTTAGCTACACTTCACGAACGTGATCAACCAACGACCAACCAATCAACGACGTCACAACACAAACTGTCGCAATATACGCCTCACTACAGCGTTAGGCGCATAAAAATGAACAACATTGCTGTCGCACCTGTCGACGGACTGAGAGCGACGACGGTAGACGGGCGTGGTATGTCTTGAATACTCGTCGAATGATGCTTTCCGCCTTCTCCAGTTTGTGATTCGCTATCAACCAAGGCACCGATTCGGGCAGCAGCTGCTCCCTAGAAACAGTCAGCGGTGTATAGGTGACCTTATCGTTGACCGTTAAGTTGACAACGAAGAAAACAAGACACACTTATATATATATAGCACGTCGTAATAAATCTCAGGAACACGCAATGACATGCGACAACTAGAAACCCCACTGGACCCAAGGGCCCAGGGGTCGCCACTCGACCCAAGGGGTCGAGAATAATTCCTCCCCCATATGGCCTCCAAATCTAACTTCGGCCTCCTGGTACTCACTGAGATACAACACTCGTTCGACTGACATATTTAGCACTGTCAGGCGTAATGTAACGCGTATCTCCGGTGTCACAGAGAGGCCGCGCGATGCTTAGTGTCTGTCAGTAGTTAGCTTCAGCAATACAGTACCTTGACCGCAGTCTTTTTATCCGATAAAAGCTAGTCTGCGTTTTGTCGCATATTAATAATGATTGTATGTATGTATCTATCTCTCTGGGAACAGATATCTCGGAGACGAAGTGAAAGTTTACACAATGGTAGAGTTATCATCCGGACATGTCTTTGGTGGCGATATCTTTAGGAATCACCAAATGCGGGGTCAAGAAAGGGGATCGGGTAGATCATGCCTCTCAGACACCGAGTGTTGACATTTGACCGCGAATATCTCGACAACGGTAAGTCGGAACGTGAAACATTAACCAAGCTGAACATCAGCTCGACGAGAGCTTTCTAAAGATGTAAGTTACGGGGATTTATGGGGCGGTAGCCCCCCCCCCACCCCAGAGGAGTCCATCATAAGCAAAAAATATGTTGCATTATTGAGCATTTTTGCAACATCATCTGTGATAAATGAGATCTTCACTGATGCGTGGCCGTGCCACCTATGAGTGAATCTTTGTCTTCTACGCACCCGGACTGCAACTGGACCACGAAGTTTCGCATTCAATGGACCAGCCACATGAAACCGTCTGCTACCAGCACTATACTTAGCGGATCTGTCGAAGAGCGCCTTCAAGCGGGCACTGAAGACGCACCTGTTCTCGACTGCCCGGCGCCATTGAGACGTCTTCATGGTTTTGGCGCCGGCTATAAATATTCAGACTTACTGACTTACTTACTTTGTTGATGTCGGGCGACAGAGGCATCATTCTGGACCCCTTGGATCGAGCAGCTTGTCTAGTTTTAGTTAATTATGTTTGCATTTATTCACGTTCTTTGAACACAAACAGATACTCCCGTTGTAGCTCTCACTCATCATGTCCCTAAAACCACTACTAAGCGACGGTGCATTTCAAACAGGCAGAAGAAATGTGGACAACACGGCGTCCTCCACTGCAAGTTCTATAGTATACTGAGGGACGGTTCTATACGAAATTTGGGGCCTGGCCGCCTCGTTTGTACACGGTGAAGTAAACGGGAAAAAAGGAGCCGTTTTATTTTCTTCACAGCTTCTAGAAATGTTAGCTAATTTAAATGACAATTTAATTTCAACGACTATCGCTGAGGGAATGCTGAATTTACATGTCTGGAAATAATTTGTATGTTCATTAAATATTCCTTGTTAGCAGCTATGTAAAAAGAACGTTAGTAAAAGTGCCGCTACAGCAACGGGATTTACTACTGAACTGAAGATGATAAACGATCGTCAGTGAGTATGTGTAGCAAAACGATTGTTTAAGATGTTTATTTTTTGACAGAAGATGAAGACTTTATAGGCTAAAGACATTGATCAATAAAATCAGTGCGAGATCTTTAACTTTGCTGCTGTTTGCAATTGCACAGGCAGTGTATGGTCGACCACAACCCGGACACGAGTCAGTGATGCTAGTACTGTCGTTTCACTGTTAAGTTTTTAATTCGCTAACCCTCTTTCGTGTGTCGAGAAACATCTTAAGAAAGCGGCTTGCTTCATACTTTTTATTTATTTACGAGCATTTACTTAAATAATGATCTTAAGCGGTAAATTCCGTTGCTGTGATAACACTTTTACTAACGTTCTTTTTACATCGCTGCTAAGTGCTAACAAAGAATATTTAACAAAAAGAGAACTTATTTTCAGATGCGTAAATTCAGCATTCCTTCAGCTATACTGTCTGAAATTTTCATTTAAATTGTCTAACACTTCTAGAAACTATAAGACAACAACTTATGAATCGCAAACTGACCACGCATCAGCTGCGCCCCCAAGGTCGAGGGCATTGATAGTAAAACAGTGACCTTAAAATCTAGGTTAATGGTCACCCAAGGTCATTGAAGCTGGTAACATTCGAAAGGTTGGGGGGAAGTTTTCTCTTCGCCTTCTATAGTAGGCCTAACTATAGCGCTATCTTGTGTCGTTTGCGAGATATTATTGGTAGAAAATTTGAAAATTTTTATACCCCGCTTGTATTTATCACCCCTGCAGGGGGAGGGCGATCCTGTCGGAATTTCGCCAAGATGTTTAATACTCATAAAACTAGAATGATTGGACTACCGTTCGGTGAAGAAACTATGATATGACGATATGTTAAGCCATTTCGATAGACTACCGGAATGTGACGGACGGACGGACGGACAGGCGGACAGACAGAATTGCTACACAATATCGCGCGTCAGTGTGCTGACGCGCGATAAAAACAAAACGGCTCCTTTTTGCGTTCGTGGTGTAGTTTACGCCGTACGGCTGCTTATTATTGGTATTTATGTGACAAGAAAGCTCTTATATGCGTATACAAGAGTACACAAACCAGACGTAGGTGATGGCTTGTAGTGTCCTAAGTCCACGACGAGCAGACGAGCATGGAGGCTTAATGCTATAGACTAGACCGACAGAGACGTTTAATCACAATCAGCCGCGCGCCGCAGTGCATAGGAATGCAGCTATATTCGAACTCGTTCGAGTTTTTGACCATATTTCGGCCCCATAAAGTTTTATCACAATATCTTAAACGGTTCAAGAGTTATCGCGTTGACAAAAATACAGACAGACACATTCATACATAGGGATTGCGATCCCGGATCCCTTTTCTTAATCCGGGATTGAGGAATCTGTAATCCAAGGATCCCGGGATTGCAATCCCTACTCACACACCGCTGATGTTTCGACGCTGAATTGCCGATACGTTCCACAGGAAAGACATCCACCAAATTCTAACTTTCTGCGACTTGTTATTCTTACCAAAAGGCTTGGCCTCCGCTCCCTGTCCTATGATGAACGTTTAACTGCACTTGGATTAGAACGCTTGGAATTAAGACGAATTTATGCCGATCTCACTATGTGCTATAAGATCGTATACGGTCCCTTCACTTTTACTTACTTTATTTTCTTTTAAATAGCTGTGACAGAAATGACGCGACACCAGCGACTTGAAGCAGCGCCTCATTGAACACGGAGAAGCATATCACAAAATGTCATTGATGAAGCTGTTGATCAATGGAAAAAACCGGTTACATGCATGCGGGAAGATGAAAAGACATCGCTTTGAATATCTGCTAAACTAAAACCGGCTCTTTTCAGAGCCACCAATGATCTACAGAGGAAAACGCTTTATGCTTCGCCTCATTTCCGTCGCCGCTATTTAAAAAAACAAATAAAGTAAGCAGAAGTGTAGAGAAAAGAAAAGTTGAATGCGCATTTCTAAAAGTGTGCTGATGCTGTTTACTCAGAATTATCAAAATCATTCCATGCTTGCCGAAGTTGGCTCGTTTTTCTGAGACACAATGTAGACTATCTACCAGATGAGCGCGAGGGTAAGAACACCAGGCAGCGTAACTGCTAGCTGTAGATGTCTCCAGTCACGGATGAGGTACGCCATCAGAGCGAGAAACATCCACGCTGCTGCCCAGAACAGCTCGAGGGCGGTCCCGGCGAACGTCCGGTATACTGCTGGGAATAGCTCACACGCCATTACTATCCCGACAAGCCCTGCGCCCTTGACACACCATACACAACGTGTACTTTCTCGCACTGACTCACTGACGAAGGCTAAGCCCATGTACATCTAGATACTAGCACTAGTGCTATTATATAGCAAGCAAGCAAGCATCTTTATTTGCCCAATTAATACATATACACTAGATTATACGCGGCTTCGGGTTGAACTTGAGGAAGAGCTTGCCAAGAAACAACTTTTACGACCAAAATTGGCGGAGGTCCGGGCTACGGGAGCATCCAAAAAAATTTGGGATTCTGATATTTATTTTTGCAGTCATTGAAGCTAACAAGTCAAATTTGCTATACAACTTAGGCTTAGGCAGTAGCTTACCAAGAAACAACTTTTCGGACAAAAACTGGCGGGGGTCTGGGCTAGGGAGCATTGAAAAAATTTAGGACCCCCTACTTTTTTCTGCAACCGTTGAAGCTAGCAACTTCAAATGTGGTACACAACTTCGGTGTGTGGAGTACGTTACAATAACAACTTTAGTACCGAACTTGGTAGGGGCTGGCTGCGCTACAAGAGCACCTGGGTATCACGTATACTCTGTACCACGTACCCTGTACCACGTAACAGCTACAGAAATGTAATAAAACTGCTAATATAAATGTGGAAAACTGCACTTTAGACACGAGTTAACGGCGAATGACACATCTAAATCTGCAAAAAAATTACAAAAAGGTGATATTACTCAGCAGTACATTGACATTTAGGCGATGTGCTGGTGGGCAATAATCACCTTTTTTGTAATTTTTGCAGTTTTAGATGTGTCATTCGCCGTTAACTCGTGTCTAAACTGCAGTTTTTCACATTTATAGGCCTACATCGTAACATCTTAACCAACGTCGTAAACACAAAACTTCGCCTGCGATTGCCTTGCCTATCACGTGGATGTACGACACGATACGATAGTGTATATTTAACGTGCAGTAAAAAGCTGACGGGTAGCCAACTTAGTCTACCACACGGAATAAACAAAAAATTAAAATATGAAACTAAAAATAAAATGATGAGCGTGATAGTCCGCTCCAGTCTCGTTATCGTGAGGCAGTCCAGTAGGTAAAAGAAATCTACGGTGGAAAGGATTTGTTGAAAAGGTAAGTTTTGAGCCTAGAGTGAAAGAGTGAAGGAGTGATGGAGTGATATAAATATATTTACCTCACGCACGGCTCCGAGAAAGAAGCGAAATACAACGAAGGTGATGTAATTTGGAGCGAATGCGACGACGACGCCCAAAACGATCATGCTGTACTGGCAGACCAAATGGATCGGTTTGCGACCAAATCGATCAGCCAGTGGCGTAAATATGATGGCGCCAACCATGACGCCAAAGGTGAACACCGACTGAGACAGTTCCGCTAAGTAGTTCTTGTCGCACACCAAGTCCCACTGTCAACGCACGCCAATACCAGGTAAATACAGGTAAATGTCGGGTAAATTTGTCCAATACAGGTAATGCATATACTGCACATTCATCGACATTAGCCTTTACAATCGTCATCAGTTTTTACCGCGCGACGCGTATGCGTATATATAGCGCGGACTACAAGCTGCGTTGGCAAAATGTCTGTCGGTCTGTCTGTCTGTTCGTCACGCGCCGGTATTGTATCGAAACGGCTAAACGCATTATCACATTTTTCACCGTCGGATATCCACACCATTTCATCTTTTCCATACCAAACGTTACGACACTATTCTGACACGAACCCCCTAGTGGCAGCGTTGAATGCAGGGGTATGAAAAACTCACGATTTTCCTCCAATATCTGGCTATATCTCGGAAACGATACAAGATAGGGCCATAGTTACTACAGAACGTCAATAAGAACTCGTATGCGATCTAGCGAATGGTGCCATTTCCAATGACCTTGGGAGACTTTGAGTGACGTAGCGAGATATTCAGTGACACGAAGCAGCGCGCGGCCTCTCTGCGACATCTGAGCTTTTTGTTACACTAATAATAACGCCGATGTGCCTAACAATGGTGCCTAAAAGAAGAAGCTCACCTGTTGCAGAGAGGCCGCGCGACGCTCAGGTGTCGTTAAAAATTTTGCTAAGTCACTGAAGACACTGAAGGTCGTTCAAGGTCATTCGAAATTACAGATATGAGTAGGATGTGTGTAAGATTTTACTACACCGTGTTCACTGTCCGGAAAAAGGGACCGACACTATTTTGGCCGTAACTTTGACAAATTTAGATAACTTTTCACAATTTTTGGCACGAATCATTTTGATAATCCGTGTGACTGAAAAATTGTAAAATGTCCCATCAGTACTTGCACGACACTACGTAATGATGACGTAATTGTGACGTCATGGAAAAATGCCGTTTTCGCAAGAATAGAAACAGCAAGAATAATGCCTCTACTGTAGCCTCCAAATTCACCGGGTTTAAATCCAGTTGACTAAAATGTGTGGGGAATACTGCAAGACAAGGTGTACAAAACATACATGACTGATCTCGACGAACTCAAGCACCGCATAAGAACTGAGTGGGCTAAGCTGGATCACGCCGTCATTGCAGCTTCTGTGCATCAGCAGTGGCGTCGTCATCTCTCAGGGTGCGTCAAGGCCGGCGACGTTCATTTCGAGCATTGTTTTTGATTTAAACATTGTGGTGTCGTTGATCAGTCGAACACTTGCACGCAAATAGCTAGGCCGGCCTTAGTTTAATTGCAGTTGTCAGTTATGACTTTGCGCTTTGCAATATGCCTACATGGCGACTGTCTAATAATTCGCAAGGTAAAGTAGCGACACTAATCAGGTGAGGCGGACTTTTGTTGTATTAGTAGTTTCACAATACGATCACGATCATATTCCTTGCAAAAAATTACAACAATATATTTGAATTTGTCAACGTTATGTCCAAAGTACTGTCGGTCCTTTTTTCCCCGGACACGGTGTAGTTATCAATTGTCGGCCTAAATATGTCGTGATATCTTGTACCGTTACCGATATATTAGCGTCGAATATTCACGCGACCTTGAAATCTTGGTTAGGGGTCAATTAATCAACAACATTTATTGAGGGGTCGTCCAACTCTCTGAAAATGGCGGCAATCGACACATCATATACGACTTAATATTGGCTGCCATTGTAATAGCTCTATCTGTTAGCGTTTTCAAGTTATGGGATGGTAAAGAATATCGTGACATTAAAGTCTACATTAGGGTCACTCAAGGTCATTGGAAATGACACCATTCGATAGATCGTGTACGAGTTCCTATTCACGCTCCATAGTAACTATGGCTCTCGTTTCCGAGATAAAGCAAGATATTAGTCGAATATCGCATTTTTTCATATCGCACCGGCATTCGACATCGACGCTCCCGTTAATTTTTGGCATCAAGGTCGTCAGATGCAATACAATACAATACAATACAATATAAAAACTTACAAACCGCCATATGTAACAAAAAAGTTATTCGTAGGCGCGGGGGTGACACGTGACAAGGCAATATAGGCAATGCTAAAAAGGTGACTTTTAAGTTTACGTTTAAAAACCGCTAACAGAGCCACAGTCTCTAATGTCATACGGCAGATCGTTCCAGTTTGTAGCGGCAGAGTGTAACAACGCGAAGTTGAAACAAAGCGCATCTACGATCCTTTGGCGTCCGATTGATTTTTTACTGCCTGTGCCACATGGTGCAAAATATTGATGAAACGGTCAACCTTGTGAGTACGCTGAACTAACTTCACAGACGACACACAGACGACAGACAGACAGACGGAATTGCGATGACGTAAGGCGAACGTAACGTAGTATCGTTCGCTTAATAAGTTAATAAGACAACTAGGTCAGCTCAAACAGGACACAAGAATGCAATAAAGCTACGTCGGAAAGTTCAAGAAACATTTCAATCTCGACTACTACTACTGACGTCAGAGACGATGGTCGAGTGAAACTCGGAGTCGTCATAGTACCATCCGTCGTCACAAGATGTCGTCTCGTTACTGACTGTCAAATTGACGTAGCGACTACACTGCGAGTAGCGCCATTTCTTGTCTTTCAACTCCAGCGGTATCGTCGCATTCAGTGTCTGCCCACTCGGGACCGCACAGTGATGTGTCGGCTCACCACCTGAAAACAAAGAACGTTCTGTGTGACAATAATGAGAAACTACTGTCACAGAGAGGCCGCGCGATGCTTCGTGTCTGTCTGTAATCAGCTTTGGCAGTAAAATACCTCGAGCGCAGTCTTGTACAGTTACTTCGGCTTCAGATTTAGCAATGCGTACAACTAACTAAAAGATAGTGCAACTTTCCTTTGGATTTTACGAGGAGACGAACAGCACATTGTCTCGAATCGTCGCCCACACGCAGTGCCAGACAGAGCTGACCGAGATGATAGGCCGGCTGTATGGCAGATGATCATTGACCCGAGGATCGCCAGGTCCAAGGGTCAATGATGATTAGCTGCCGTGTGTACCAGACAGCCAGCCGGCCTATCATTGAGGTCAACTCTGTCTGGCACTGCGTGTGGGCGGCGATTCCAGACAATGTGCTGTTCGTCTCCTCATGAAATCCATACGAAGGTTGCACTATCCTACTTAGTCGACGATCCGTTCTAGATCGAAGGTTAAATTGTGAAAAATGTCGCCTATACTTGGAGAAGTAAGTAACTTTTTTCTGCTAAATTTGATTACTGTTAGCTAAGTCGTACGTCAACTCAAGTCCATAATGAGTTCATAAACTGTTGCATTCCGATACACCTCGGCGTCTGACGTTTCTGCTGTAGTTCCATATATTTGCCGTCAAACGTCAGCGCACAGCGTAGTGACGGTGGTATTGTTTTCAGTAGTGTCTGTTTGTGGGAATCTGTGTGTGTGTGTGTGTCTGTGCGTGATTGTCAAGGCGATAACTCCTGAACCGTTTCATAAAATTTCTATGGCAGCAAGATATGATCAAAAGCTGGGACGACTTCGAAAATAGCTGCATACCGATGCATTACCTTGTACGTCTATCACAGCATACCATCTATTGCGGAATGGGATCCAAGACGCCACCTGTCAATCAACTGTATGACACACCTCCACGCGATTCTCGTATGGTGCTCGTCGGACACCATGCGGCGCGCATAGTGTCCGACGTTCTGTTTGCATAGCTGATAGGCCTATACCACGTTATTTAATCGCTCCTTATTATGTGTTTAGGCGCCCGTGCGCTAACAATACAAAAAATATCCAGAATATGAGACTTAACACCGAGACATTTCGATTAATGCTCCAGCTGCTGACAAACAAACCTATCAATCACACAGGAAATACGTTCTGTCGAACTCGGAGTCTGTTCAATGCAACTTTTTCATTTTTCATCCAGTTCAAAATCCGCTGCTGTGTACAGAATCTCATCGAAATCGGATGACTTTTCGCTGAGATGTGGCGATATAACGATTTTCAAAATGGCAGCCGTCCGCCACCTTGGAATTGTTTTACCACCATACGAAACCAGCCACGCAGTCTCTGTTGGTGACCGCAGCTGCCTGTCAAATTTCATGTCAATCTGATACACAGATGTGAACGGAACTGTAGATCAAGCCTTGTCAGTTTCGTCATCGGATATCATAAAGGTAAGTAAAAAATATATGTCGATTGCAAAATTTCGCAGTAAAGTAAAAAGTATCTAGTGTCAGCTGTATTTATATATTGTTTTGCTTCACTGTCCTAATCACAGATAATAACGGGATGTATATTTGGTATTGTCATAATGTCGTGTCTGTATTTCGTGCCTCTGTCTGTTCGGCTTTTATTTAAAATCTTCTGTAAATTTTTCCACATCCATGTGTCTGTTGCTTCTTTCTCTTATAGGCCTACATCTTTTTGAATTGAATGTTTTTATGTCGTTTTTGTATTATTTGTATTCAGTGCATTATTGTTGTTAACTCATTATGGGCAGCCAGCTTTGATGAGTAAATTTGCTTTTCAGACAGTCCGTTATGCACACGTGGCAAATAAATATTGCTTGTTTGCCGTGTCTTAAACTAAAGTTTCTGTAATGTTTGTTTCCTTCATGGCTAATTCTCAGTGTCACCTGAGAAGCGGGAGTAGGCCTATCGAGTATGTGCGCTAGTATTAAAATTGTAAATTCACTTGCCGGAAGTAAACGATACGATGCGATACGATAGTGTGTAGTTAACGTGCAGTAAAAAGCCGACGAGTAGCCAGCTTAGTCAACCTTAGTCTACCGGGGCGGGCCATAAAATTTAGGCCAATGCACAGCTCTATACAATGGATTAGTCTCAGCTTCTGAATCATCAGCATCATCATCAGCCGCAGCAGGTAGGCCTACGATACATTTTACTGACAGTATAATGACACATAATAGTAGCAGTCGATTTGCGACTAAAATTGCTATGTTTTACCGCCATGTTGTGTATATCGCGGACTATGCCGTCGCAAGATGTCCGTCCGTCTGTCCGTCTGTCTGTCTGTCACACCCTGGTATTCTATCGAAACGGCTAACGATGTCCTGAAACCTTTTTCACCACCGGATAGCCACACCATTCTGGTTTTTCCATACTCAACGTTATGGCAATACTCCAACGGGGACCCCCTAACGGGAGCGTCGAATGCAATGGGTATGAAAAAATCGCGATTTTCGGCCAATAACTCGCTTTGTCTCGAAATGATACAAGATAGAGCTATACTTACAATGACCGACTAACAGAACGTCGTATATGGTCTATCGAACGGCACCGTTTTCAATGACCTTGAACGACCCCGAACCCAGATTTTAAGATTAGGTCTAATTTAACGCTGAATATCTCAGAAACTATATACGAGATACAGATAATAAAATACTAATAAGGACTTACGCCCTACTCAGTGGTGTTATTTCGAATAACCTTGAGTGACTTGGCGATATATTCCATGACATGAAGTATCGCGCGGTCTCTCTGCGACAGCTGAGATTCTTGTTTCGTCAGGTATCACGAACACCGACATCAGTTTCTGCGAGGTACACTGTCAGTAAAGTATGTTCATATTATTATCCGCAATACGCTATAGCGTATTGAAGACATTGAGTATGAGGTAACTCTGTTTTTTTTTTGTCTGGAGGCAAATATCTCGGCGACGGTGTCTCCGATCGGGGTGAAACTTTGCATGATGGTTGAGTTATGTCCCGGATGTAGCTTCTCCCCTGTTGGTGGCTACATCTTTAGGGGTCTTCAAATACAGGGTCAAAAACAACTTCGAGTGAATGCATTTTTTTTGCCTCAAACACCGATTTTTGCCATTTGACCGCGAATATCTCGAAAACGGTGAGTAGCGCAGCGTTACATGTCAATTAGGACTTAACGTCAGCTCGATGGGAGGTTTCTTGAAATGTAAGGCGCCGGCGGTAGCCCCCAGGGGAGTCCATTATCAAGAAACAAGTAGCTCTG
>Ga0209149_1001157_pt1 | contig 12848 bp, 7 predicted proteins | sample WorMetTyACAVOLI2_FD_187423 | JGI IMG/M metagenome (GOLD analysis project Ga0209149, IMG submission 187423) | Marine gutless worms symbiont microbial communities from Max Planck institute for Marine Microbiology, Germany - Olavius algarvensis... ... | reverse complement strand
AGGACGTTCATTTGCATACGCCGGCCCTTCGAATTGGAACTCACTTCCTGCTTACCTTAGAGACAGTAGTCTTTCTCTTTCATCTTTTAAGCACCACCTCAAAACCTTTCTCTTCTCTTTCTACTATAGGCTAGCACACGCAGCACGTTTGGGGTTCTTTTACAACAAAAAACGCGCTATATAAATTCACTGTTATTATGACTGTTATTATTATGGAACGGCGCCATTTTCAATGACCTTGAACGACCCCTAACCTGGTTTTCAAGGTCATGCCATTCTTTGACACTGTATATCTCACAAACGGCTACAGATGCGGCCATAGTTACTATAGAAGGCGAATAGGAAAACGCACCCAAGTTTTCGAATGGCACTAATTTCAATGACCTTGAGTGACATCTGACCCACGTTTCAAGGTCACGATAATACAGTGTATTCAACGTCCAATAACTCTTCTAATAATAAGTCGTGTATGATGTACTCAGTGGTTCCGTTTCCAGTGACCTAAGACCTTGAGTGACCGTTAACCAATTAGATTTCAAGGTCATGGCATATTGTATGCGCAGCTGACGCGCGATCTGTTTGCGGTAGCTAAGTTCTTGTAAAGGCAACTGTTAGCGTGGCCGCTTGTTGTTCAGTCATTATTGTCCTTCGCATCATTTGATTACGACTGCAATAATAAAGCATGATTATTATTGTTATTATTATTATTTTCTTAATACTACTAAAGGACATATTATCAAAATGCATAGGCCTACATACCGGTATTACTGTCACGATATTTTTGTCAAATCTTTGGACCATAAAAGTATGCGACTTAGAACACGTGTAGGCCTAATGGTGGAGTCATCACAACACGGGCATTTTTTTCCAAAAGTCAAGAGTGACTTCAGACGCAGATGAAAACAAGAAGCTTAGCTGTCGCAGATGAAGAGGTTGTTAGGCGGTCTATGGCTACCAGGGTAATTGTACGTTGAGGCCAACGAGACCACCCACCGCGTTACATAACGACGACACGTCCGTCGGTTTGTCAGTCCGACGCAGTTGGGTATGCATGATCACACACAAATCGGATAGCTATGGTATTATAACTACGAACTGCAAAATAGATAGACCTAAGGTATTCCTAGAATATCCAGAAATGGCGACAATATCAAACGGCATTTGCAGTGGCGTTAATCTTTGTGGCAGGGACGGCCGTAGTTAGGCCTTACAGAAAGAAAACAGAAAAGATCGGCGCAAAGCGCCGAAAATGTTTTTGATAGACCTACACGGGGTACAGAGCGGGACATAGATAGGCCTACTGTGTACAGGGTGGCAAACATAGCAAAGAATGAAGGCCAAAAATAAGCAACGTCACTGCAGGCTTTCAAGTGCAACCAAATGTAGGCCTATTAGGCCTACTGTACTGAAAACAAGTTCTGCAGACATGTAGGCCTACCGATACAAAAGTTGTACAGTTTCAGCAAAGTATATAGCCAGCCTCGCTGCATGGCCATTATATACGTTGGTTTCAGTATACAACATTACTGTGTTTATGTTCGTATAGGCTACAGTACTAGGCCTACAACCCTGTTGTGAAGATTTGACTAAACTACGTCGTAGCGTTTCAGAGATCTTGCTTTCAAAGAAACGATATATTGATCGAAATTATTCGAAAATTGCGAATTTTTGGATAAAACGTCAACGCCTTCGTGAGCGTGACCCGCCTCGTAATCCGACCAGTTCAAAACAGCATTATTAAATTGGACCAAAAAGTAATCCTCCTGTACAGATTTGACGAACTATACAATGCTGTGTATGTTTCAAAACAGCTCTATATATTGGTGTTGGATGAATATTAAAGTTGAAGTTAAAAAAGTGGAAATATTGACCGAAAATCGCGAATTTTTGCATAAAACGCCGCTCGATCTCTGTTCAAGGTCTCGATGTCGGAATTTCGACCAATTCAAAACAGCATTATTATTAAATTACACCATAGTTCGAGAATTAGAATTTGACGAATTTTAAGAATTCTAAAAATCACGAATTTTAACGATTTTTAAAACAGCCAACACAACATATTTTATCATTTTTACTTTTTACTTTTTTGAACTTTTAACACATCAGCTTAATGTGTTTGCAAATTGGAACTAGCAACTACCTCACAATAATTTAGTCACCATTTGTCTGTAATGTGAACTCTAAAGTTCGCGTGAACTCATATGTTACTCAACGTTCTAACGTTGTTGTCCAGTTTTATCTTCGACCTTGCTATGGATGAAGTCCTATAGAACAGATCCTCTCAGCATCATATTTTGTTGTTGCTTATTCGTTTTTTTTTGAAAAACGTCATTTTCGACGTAAACAGCCCCAAAATAGCCCAACGATTTTTACGAATTTTTATGAATTTTTAAAATTTGTTAAAATTCACAAATTTTAACGTTTTTTTAAAAACGAAAGTCACAAAATCTCGAACTATGAATTACACCATAACGTAACGTAACCATCCTGTAAAGATTTGACGGAAGTACATGTACCAGTCCAGGGTTGTCAACCTGGGTGCCATCCGGAGATGCAAATATTAGGAGTAAACCTAAAACCATCTGATGTCCCATTCACTTAAAATATTGCGGGACGATCCCCTCCTGCCACCCTCCTGTGATTTATGCATGGGCATATGGAAACTTTTGTTTTAAATCTACATACGAGGTCCTCGAAAATACAGGCGGATATGTTGCTGTCCGTCTGATTACATTTTAAGAAGACTGTCGTATGAAGTGTCGTAACTGTAACCACGGATTTACCAGGCTACGAAGGCCCACAATTTCCTTTCGTATGACGTATAGCCTAATTTGTTTTACTAGTAACAGCAGTAGACACTTAATCGTAATAAAGCATTAATTTACAGTAAGGTCAAACGGTCAAAGGTCAGGGTCAGAGACGGCCGGGGGCATACCGTGTCGGCCGAAGCCAGCGGCCACACTTCTCGTTTCACAACAAGTCACAGTCGTTGTACCTGCCAAGCTCACTTCAGCTAAAGGGACTCGATGCGTTCTTGTCCCTACGCTATCAATGAAAGTAGGCCTAAATATGACACTGTTTGTACTAAACAAAACCGGTACAAAATGTGTAATGTGAGGTAGATGAACAGACAAAAGATAGTATCAGATCAGCAGTTCGACGGACGTAGGTATAATTATATCGACGTGACGTGTGGAGTTGCTGGAGGTCGCCTTCACTCGGACTCGGCAAGTAGAGCGGCATCGTGGTGTCTGCGCGGGTAGCAGGCGTAGTACGGGTCACACAGGTTGGCGTTCCTCGAGCAGAACATGCACAGAAACAGCGACGATCGACCTCCCGGCATTGAACTCATCGGCGCCGCATCCGTCAGCATCCCGGCCGCTGGACACGTGCACCACACGCGCCGCAACTCTTTAGAGTCCAGAGGCAATTATAGTGCCACTTCAAATAATAGGCCTATGTATTTGGTACACTGGCCGTTGATGGGTGGGCTGTTACATTTGGTACAGCGAGGAGGGGACTGGGCGGGGCCTCAGCCCGCCCAGGCCCCTCCTTACTGTACCAAATGTAACAGCCAACCCATCAACGGCCAGTATACCAATCACCGTATTGCTGTATAATGGTCCGTTGCTTTGCGGTTTTAATGTGCCAATAAAGGGTTAAGCAAGCCTCACACTGGCAAGACAAGCGGTTGATTTCTTCCCTCATTGGCAAGTCAAACTGCGTGTATCGGTGTAGCGTAAGCCGTTTGTCATGCCAATGTCAGGCTTGCTTCACGGGTCGCATACGCGTCACCTTGACTTCGTGCCACTAAACTAGCACGACTTGTAGTAGATCAGACAATTTCTAATGTTTCCGCCAAACCATACAATTTCGGGGCATTGCGGGAACAAAAGTCGTGCCAGTGTCAGGCTTGCTTTAGACCCACGCCTCACGTTACACGCTGCTTATTGGCGTAGAATTTTGTTACCTCGCCTCCCCCCGGCGACACCCGGCCTGGTAATTACTTTCGGTCGCCTGTGCAGTGGCGGTTCTGGTTTTTTGTTGTTGGTTTTTTGGGGTGGGGGCACTGGGGTGGCGACACTTTCATCTGGGGGGGGGCACACAACTACTTTCGTGCTGAACTACCGGGTATGTAATCGATCATATCAAATTACAAACACATAAACACAAGCAAATTCATTAGCTAATATGTGATGTAGATCATTAGAATGTCACAAAACATGAAAACATTAAAATGACAACTAATGCACAGCAAGCTTTCTGAAAATTTTGGCAAATGACGGCCTTATCTTGAACTTTCTTGGGGGCCACAGGGGAGCCAGAAATTTCAGTGGGGGCCGCCCCCTGGTCCCCCTTGGAACCGCCCCTGCGCCTGTGTTTGTAACTTTAGTTTTATTTATTAGCTTGACTACAGGAAAACTGGTGCTATTGAGAGGCGACACTTAGCGAATGTCGACAAAGCGCTGCTGCGGGCGTGGTTCGTCATGCATTGTCCAATAGCTTGTTTCACGTTGAATTTCTGTAGAAAAGGACGTTTGTGTATCGTCAGGTGTAAAAATGTCCTTCACGACAATGAAAAAGATAATGATAAAGATTACAAAACACATAATGCATGAAGTAGGTCTGTGCATGTATGTAAAACAAGAAACGTAGCTATCGCAAACTGGTCGCGCTCAGCATCACATGAAAGTCCTTTGGTCAAATACGATAGTACGAGTAGAAATTGCTCACACATGACGTCGGACCGTCGTAATTGACTTAGTATATTATACACCGTGAGCCATAAAAACGTGCCACTCGATATTCATTCATAACTTTGACAAATGTTCACCGATTTTTAAATTCCTTCACTGTTGGACTCAGCAGTAATTTTGCCATGAGATCCGTGTTATAATATTTCCCATCACACCTACAACAACACTACCTTGTGAAAAACATCTTCTAAAAAATAGCAAAATTCTAACACAATACCGCCATTTTGCTTTATCGTTGACAAAATTAACCAAATAAATATAATTGTGTGTGTACTCGTGAGTCTCAGTAAATGCTAAAATGTCCTCCTTTGGCATGGATGTATGCATGGAAACTTTTGCGACACTCATCAAGTTCATGACGTCAGTGAACTGAAGCAGCGTCCGACAAAAGTCTGGCATGGCTAGGTACAAAGTGTAGTCGATGATACAATGGATGAGTGGCACAAACGTCTCTGGGCGTGTACTCATGCCATTGAGGGTACTTTGAGCATTTAGAATGATTCAAGAGAAACAAATTTATGATATTGTGTTAAATACACCAAGAGCATTGCTATTGTTGATCTTTTGTATTTCACAAGGTAGTGTAGTGACACGTTTAAGGTGCGGTGGGAAATATGGCATCAGTTTTGTTGCAAATTTAATGCTGAGTCCAACGGTGAAGGAATTATTAAAGTCGACCAACATTTCTCAAAGTTATGAACGAATATCGAGTGGCACGTTTTCATGGCTCACGGTGTAACAATGAAACCATTCACGGTACCGGAAGTGACTTCAAAAGTCACTCAAGATCATCGGAAATGTCATCCTTCATTAGATCCCCTAGACTTTGATCAGAGACCGGAAGAGTACACTGTACACTTTTCAGATAAAATCGCTAAATTACCTTGAAGGTGAACCAAGGTTATTTGCAATGGCACAATTAAATAGGCCACGTATCACTTTCTATTAGTGGTCTGTAGTAACAGTATGTCTAAAAACTAGGGTCCCTCCCTTGGCTACCAGTCGGTGAAAACCGCACGATCCTACGGTTAGTGGTTTTGAGTCAATACCAGCGTGTGACGGACGGACAGAGAGACACGCCGCCTATACGTCTATGTCGCGCTCTAGCACAGCTGAGCGCGACAAAAATACTGTATCTGTCTATGCAGTGAAAGCCAGCATTGTAATCGTAATTCCCTTAGGTAGGTAGCCTTTTAACCTTATTTGCTGAGTACGTGACGTAATTAAGCAAATCCCGCGCGTGGGCTGCGTGGGAGTTGACCAGCTTGTCGACTGCTTTAGCTCATTAGGCCTCCGCTTTTCCAGGAAGCGCTGACTGTGTTGTACTTGATGCATTAACTCACTTGTGATTATGGGCATTTACGGTGCAAATGGATGGTATTAACGAGCAGTTATTTGCTGCCGCAAACGTAGGAGCGAGAACGTGCTTGTTTCAGATAATCCGGTCCGTTTTGACTGCTCGTTAATACCATCCAATTGCACCGTAAATGCCCATAATCACAAGTGAATTAACGCAAGTATTTTTTTGTATTATTTTGTATTCATATTATGAATGCAGTGCGACGTGCCGCCACCTGGCGAATAACGCTGTAACAGAGGTATACGTATTACATAGCATAGCTCGGAGCCTCGGACTGATTTTTATAACATTTTGCCCCAGCGTTGTGAATTTCGGCCAACTCGTTTCAAAATCAATTTTTTCAATACAGGCATCGAGCCGTTTTTGTCGATCTATTCTGAAAGACCAAACAAAGTTACAAACACAGGTGACTGACGATTAGCTCGATCGCCGGCTGTCACCAGGACGAGCTATGATGAAGGAAAAGCCGATGATCATCAGCAGTAAATGATTTAAACCAAACCGTTTAGGCATAGACTGTGCACCTTCCAGTGATAGGCAAATCTCAAATAAAATATCACTCAAATCTCAAATATTTCAAAAAAAGATTTAAATTATTTAGTCATAGGCCTATCTCAGATCCCCGTTTTCCTGAAATTTCAAATCTTTTAAAGGCAAATCTCAAATCTTTCACGGAAATCATTGAAACTCAGTATGTTAAATCGAAATATCGATACAGTGAATTTATGCATCGTCAGAGTCGCACACAAATTGGTTACTAAACTATGTTACTAAACTATCAATCATAGTCAGTTAATAGGCATACTGCAACTCAACATTGCATTGCACACAATAGATAGCTTTATTCGCAACAAGTGCAACAATACAAAATAAGAAAAAGAAAATAAAAAGAAAAAAAGAAAAGAAGAAGCAGGAGCGACTGTGTTTTGAATAGGTAATCAGCGATTTGCTGCCATGTGACTAGGCCTAGGCCTATATCATGGCCTACTGTTCAAATAGAATCATTAAATTTTCAAATCACATCGCAAATCGAACTGCAATGTTTCAAATCGAATCATTAGCCTATACCTCAAATCGAATTGGCAATGTGCTCAAATAGACCCCGAAGCCGCGGCTTAGGAAGTTTTCGGCTGGCTTATGGCCTTCCACGGCTGGCTAGCCGGCTTAAGCCGGCTTAACTGAAGACGAGACGGCTGGCGACGGCTAAGGAAAGTGAACGGCGGCTGACGGCGGCTTTCTACGGCTTAGAAATAATCTACGACAATACAGGGACTAACTTAGTTAGTTACTCTTTTTTTGCAATAAAAGTTTTGTATGTATGTTTTGTATGTTATATAAGAACATCACTTTTATCTGTTGGCTTTGCATGTACGCATCGTAGGCCTATACTTTGGCAACAACAAAGTTCAGTGGAAAGACGAGCTATACGGAATATAGGCCTACGTAGCATACTATTTCTTTGAGCGACAGTACTTCAATTTAAGCGTCGAACCATGAGTCGCAGAAAGTACAACTTACACTTGCAACCAGCATCAAGATCAGTCTCTAATACTCTTAATCTAGGCCTACAGTCGATTGGACAGAGGTCTACTGACTCTACTCTACGACCTGGGCCGATGCCCGCGTCCATCGGATGATCGGAACAACTAACTTAATTACATTACAAAAGTCTACATATCTACGATGCCTAATAGAACAGGCTTACTACTACTACTACTACTACTACTACTACTACTAGTAGTATAGTATTCATCCACGGATAACATGATGTCGTGATGGAATAAATTATTCCATCACGACATCATAGTTGTCGTGGATGAATGTAACCATGTTATAAATTGACAAAAAAAACTTTACTGTGCAAGCTATTACTGTAGCTTAAGCCGTTTTCAGCCATACTCTCTACGGCTGGCGACGGCTTATACCCAAATCGGCTTAAGCCGGCGCGGCTTAAGGTTCTCGACGGCGGCTTACAGCTTAGCAAGCCAACGGCGGCTTACGGCGGCGGCTTCGGGGTCTATGCTCAAATCGTAATCTAAATCCCAATCGCGATAGAGATTTGCCTGCCATTACAATTGGCATCTTCGCAGTTCGCATGCAGTTGTCGTTTAGTCGAGTGTCGACGAATCATCCGTGAGTGTAAACTGAAACAGTGTAGGCCTATTAAACGACTAGGCCTAGTGTTAGGCACAACAACTATATAAGCCTACACTCAAAAAAACGTGATCAGTTCTCTGACGACGACAAGTTGAATAAGAACAGCACTGTCCATTTACGACAGTTTTTGGAACGCTTGTGGCCATGGACAGATGCACCTACTTAATGCAGCTACTAAACTTTACCTCGGGAAACCGTCGAGACCTAAATAGCAGTAAAAATTAGGCCTAAATAAAATCATAAAAATTATACAGGAAGATGCGATTCTGAAAATGCTAGAAAGTTGTTGCATGAATTTCCCGACAAAGGTTGGAAACTTGGAAGCATCGATAGTCTGCTGAAGAGAATCTACGACGGGTACAATTGTCCAGCAACCAGGCAGCGACAGACCGCGCGTTCAGCATGTAGCGGTAGGCTATGGATATCGTGCTCAGTCAGGAGGACAAGCAAAAAGGCACCGATCATCTCGTGAGATTTTGTATGAAACTGACATTTCCCGTCTAATATGCACAGGATAATTCACCGCGATCTCCAGCTCAAATGCTTCAAACGACGTCGTGCTCAGTTGTTGTCTGAAGCCATTTGCGTCGTCCATCTCACTCGCTGATAAACAGCATTATCGTCTGCAATAAATCTTGGTATTGTTCTTTTATGAACCATAACTTGAATAATAAGTAAGCAAAATCTTATAGTGACAGTTTGCATTTAATATCCTAGTACTATTGTAGCATTGGGAAAATCAGCGATATAAGGCGAAATTCGTGATATTAAGGTCAAGACATTTTCTCACAGTAAAGTAGCTGAACTAAATAGGTGAGGTGGGAAAATAAAAATACCTATCAATGGCCTGTACTCTTAGTAATAAGTGTACCAAAAACTTTTGTAAACGGACTGTTCTAGCTCAACTTTACCGTCGAATACGTGGTCAGTAACATGATTATTTTTGGATCACAGTGTACATCGCCCGCTATGTAGATTTTAGACAAAATCCCGTAGATTTTAGACCAATTCGTACCAAAATCAGAAAATATACGTGACGTCGTGAGCCACTGGCGATAGACGCTGAAAGTTTGAGGTCGATAGTTCCCGTAATCTCAACTGCCAGCTAACAAACTGAATAACAGCGACCGAAAACTAAACGTCGCCGGTATCGCAGGCCGAGACAGAACTAACCAAGAACGTATAGTAGAACCAGGAGTACGGCAACAGCGGCCGACGAGATGACATGACATAGACTCAACATCTTGCAACCGAACGTGATGGCGGAGTAGGCTACGTGCTGTCGAATTGCGCCGCCGATAAGATTTCTTCCCTGCCACAACAAACAAAAACACAATTTTACGAAGTCGAATCAAATTTAAAACAAGAGGTTAAAGTAATTTGACAAAAAGCGCCTCACAGGGGGCCAATTCCCCGGTTAGGGGGTCACCCCAGGGGGTCGAAAGTTGTACCATTGAATTCCTTGGGTAGGGTTTCCTATTAGTGTTCCATAGTAACTATAGGCCTAGGATGCACCGTTTGGCCACAGTGCACGCGCGTGACAACCAACGACCAACCAACCAACCAACGACCAACGACGTCACGACACAGCCTATCTCAATAAGCGCCTCTTTTACTAACGTAAAGTGAGGCGCTTAATGACAGCTCAAAAATCCCGGAAAGCAACGTCTGACGTGCATATAGGCCAATGAGCCTACATGAAATTTCGTTAAGTACACAACTTGAGTTTAAGGAGGCCCGGCCATGACATATTAAAATTATATCAGAACTTTATGAATGCAGACATATTGTCAATTCTGACATTCGATTTCGACAACACTGTAGTATATTACGAGGGCACTGAAGATGCAGAACAGAACAATGCAAAAGTTATGCCGGACGGTATCACAGTTCACAGTACCGTACCACAGAACGCGACGGACAATGAAATAGTGTATTGGCGAATGATGGAGTAGTCTATAGTGACCGAGAAGGCCTAGACGGCACATGCCACGACAAAGATGGCAAGGGGCACTTGCGCGCCAACCGGGCTCGAAAGAAACATTTCTTCTGTCACAATTTTTCTTTGACCAGTATGCACTACTTTCTAGCTGTCGAGTTATATTCGGTGCCAGTCAGTCTGAAGCCATATAAAGTTTGTTGATAAGTGTAATTAATTCATCTAACGCAGCGCCTTCCTTTGCCCCCATTCATGCCTCTTTGTAAAATTCGCGTATAAAACATTACAGCATTAGGCCTACAGCGCTGTGGATATGTAAAAAAACTAATTAACGATAATGTTTCCAAATTCATTGTTGGTACAGCGATGAGGGGCCATGGGAGGGCTGCGCGGCCCCGCCCAGGCCTCTCATCGCTGTACTAAATGTAACAGCCCATCCATCAACGGCCAGTGTACCAATCATAACGATGGTCCGTTGTTCGGCGGTTTTAATGTGGCGATTAAAGGGTTAAATTTTATTTTCTGCCAACGTACCACTTTTAGCTGGCGACCTGCATGCACTGTCAAAAATATTCAACACAGCGATTCAGACAGTGAGTTACCTTTGTTTTGTGAGCGTCGTTGTCGTTGTCGTTGCAACTGATGTGATAACGTCGTCGTCACCGTGGTCCCGAGTCGTCGTTGTCTTCAACGCATCTCCGCCTTTTATCGTCGTCGCGTGTCGTCTTGTCGCAGCGCCGCCTTCATGACGTGCGTAGGAGGCGTCGACACGACAGCGCAGCGCAGCGCTGACGCCGGCTGATATGTGACACGAATAACACAGTATCTTTTTCTTCCTCCAAGCATCGTAAGATCTCATTTACTCCAGCTATACACTACCAGTCGGTCGATTGCAAACCTGACGATTATATGATTACATCTGATGTTTTAGTAGCCTAGTTTGTACTTGCGTTTTACTATGGGCACCGCACTTGTTAGAACGATCTAGTGTTGCATGGCTGTCACTTGATTGTGTTTGTTGTTGCTTTTCACACTTTATTGCTTTGCGCAAATAAATGATGACGACGATGCTTATCAGTCGTCAGCAGGAACGTGAGCATGATACAACGGAACCATAATAGAGTAGGCCTATATAGGCCTACATTTATACGCATCCCACACGGGATATTTAGTTACATATTTTAAAATCTATTTCTAGGCCTTATTGCTGGTTTAACTTCTGTTTCTATTCCCATTCAGTTTTGACGTGCTATATTCAACGAAAGTCAAACCAAAAGCAAAAGCGACAAAAAATGTATTACGATTCGTCCGGCGTTTGAAATCACAGTATGTGTTAACCCTTTGACGGGCACATTTAAAACTGCAGAACAACGGACCGTTAGGGGCCTAAACAGCAATACCGATGATTGGTACACTGGCCGTGACGGGTTGACTATTTTGGTACAACAAGGAGAAGCCTGGGCGGGCTGCAGTGCCGCGCAGTCCCCTCCTCCCTGTACCAAATGTAACAGTCCACCCATCAACGGCCAGTGTACCAACTTGATATTATGCGATGTGGCACTATAATAATACCTTTGCATAAGAGTTAAAACAAAACGCATTTAACAATCGCTCCTCATTTTGCAAGATACAGAGTTCAGTGAGTACGGTGAAAATGCTGAAAATACGGGGTTAATTTGCACTAGCCGTCAACACTCTAAATTTTCTGGACAGGTTCGTATGTCAGCTGAGCTTCGTTCCGCTGTCACCGTGGGTGGGTGCTCGTTGATTGCCAACTGACACGACCGAGACACCGACGGCTGTCCCATTACGATATCATTTCAGGAGGCATAAAAAGACAGCCGTATACGCTGTCCCACGCTGCGTAGCAAATGAAACGTGCAGTCCGTCCGTCCTTTCTCACTCACTATAATTAACGCCACTAGCGCTGTCAGACACGAGTCACAAATATATGTAGGACATACGGAAATATAAGCCTGCACTGACAGTAACATCACACGGAAACAGACAAGGCGTAAACAACTTAACTGACGGTCCGCCTGCGGTCATTTGATGCCCCCACAGGTGCATCTGCGCCCTTGTAGTGACTTTATGGACATGTTACGGCGCCTTATAAGTTGTCGTATTATTATTATTATTATTATTATTATTATTATTATCTATGTAATCATTATAATGGACTCGCCCGCCCCGCCCTCGTGCGTTCGAGTCCATGCTGGCACGGGACAGACAACTGGACATAGTGAAAACAACGCCTCCGCTCCATGCTGTGCTGTGGATAGCCTGCGGAGGCATAACATAAGAATGATCACTAAAACTAAACAATACTACACTTTGTTGCTTCTTCCATTAAAGATTTATTTGATAATATTGAAGCACATAAAAACATTGATTTTATTAAAGAAACTCGTTTTTGTAAGCAACTTTAATGTTTTCATATTAATGTTTGTTATTTGTGTTTTTATTTCAGCTTAATAGCCTTGATCTTTACATTCATATCCATCATATAAACCTTGAATGGCACAAAATAGCCTTTTTGTGCTGATCTGCCGTTAATAAACTACACACTCACTCTTCCCCTGCGGTTGAAATTGTTTAGTGTTTACTGTATTTTTATTTCATTTTTTTTTTTTCA
>Ga0209149_1001156_pt1 | contig 12848 bp, 5 predicted proteins | sample WorMetTyACAVOLI2_FD_187423 | JGI IMG/M metagenome (GOLD analysis project Ga0209149, IMG submission 187423) | Marine gutless worms symbiont microbial communities from Max Planck institute for Marine Microbiology, Germany - Olavius algarvensis... ... | reverse complement strand
ATCATCCTAGTCTGGGGGCATCACCCCCTAATAGGGGCAAAACCGTATTTGCCTGCCTCCAGAACTCTCGTTATTATTAAAACGGCGAAGCGTAAATAAATTCAGGCATAGGTATTCTATGTTATGACGGACGGTTGGCTATCCCAGCACTAGCTGGGCTTCTTGTATATCATGTCGCCGTCAACGTCTTTATCTTGATACAATGATCAATGTCACCAATAGACCACACGATCCAAATTTACTGTGACATTCGGATTGGCAGCTGTAGTCTAATTAAGACGGTGACACCCTCAACAGCTAGGGTGTTTAATGGGCTATGAAAAATACGATTTTCCAATAATAGACCTACGTGGCTTTGTCTCGGAAGTGATACAAGATACGCACATTATTAGGCCCTACTGTGGAAAACTGACAGTAACATAATTCACTACAATAATTACAGCGATGTCACCAATCAAGCAATTTTTTTGCCGATGATTTTGAGTGACCTTCAGTCATTTCAGCTTCCGAAAACCAATATTTCGGAAATGTAGGAGGTGAATGCGGTTACCGACCAGGGAATCAGGCTCATTTTTAATCAATCAATCAATGGTTTGTTGAGTATTGCAGCATTAGATGTTGGATTAAACCATCACAGTAAATGATAAAACATAGAACGAGATGATAAGAAAATAAAACACATAACAGAGAGAGAACGTTACGTAAGCGCTCCGCTACTGAGTTAACTTTTCCGTCTGTCTGTTCGTCTGTCTGTCTGTATGTCTGTTATGCGAGTATGCGAGTATAATGTGCATAAACCGATGACTTTTTCCATACACGTTGTGTCTGTTTGCCTGCTTTTCATCATGTTCGAGCAAATAAATGATGATAATGTAATATAAGGCGCGAATAGGCCTATTTAAAAGATTTCATACGTGAAATCAGAGTGCGACAATTGATGCAGCTGAGCTATTTTAATGTTAACTCTTTACAGTGCAGAGGCAATTATAGTGCCACATCAAACAAGTGTATCGGAGACGATAGGAAAGCCGCCGCTCCTCAAAGCCTAAATTGCATTAAAAACAAAAATAAAATAAAATACGGCGAAATACGATTTTCAATATGGCGGATGGAATTCTTACAGCGTGCAATGTGGCACGATCGTGACATTGATTTCGCCAGGTGACTGCACCCTGCAATGTGGCATGTGGCTCTGGAATCATGACAGTAAATTCACCAAGTGGCATCACCCTGCAATGTGATACGTGGCTCTGGGATGACATGCCATTGAATTCGCCCGGTGGCAGCACCTGCAATGTGACACGTAGCTCTAAAATCATGACATTGAATTCGCCAGGTGGCAGCACCCTGCAGTGTGGCAGGTGGCTCCAGGATGACATACCATTGAATTCGCCGAAACGTCCCCCATATTGGAATTCTATATCTGGTTTCGATTTCGACCATATCATCGCAGTCGACATGTCATTCTGCACCAGTTTCCGAAATTATATCCAAATCGGACCACCCTCGGCAGAAAAAAATGACGTCATGTTGATTTTCAAGATGGCGGGTCTCAGCCATCTTGGATTTTAGGGGTCCCGTAATGGGATCTTTGAAAAGCCCATGTACGACTTCCTATAGGTCGTCAATAGGCCTAGACATCGTAGTTCTAAATTGCAGAGTTTTTGAGAAAATCGCATTTTTTGCATTTTGGCGACAGACAGACAGACAGACAAACGAACAGATAGACAGCACCTATGCATGAAGCCTCTCTCGCTGTCGCGAGCGGCGGCTTAATAATATGAAGTTGGTACACTGGCCGTTGATGGGTGGGCTGTAACATTTGGTACAGCAATGAGGGGACTAGTCTAGGCGGGGCCCCAGCCCGCCCAGGCCCCTCCTCGCTGTACCAAATGTAACAGTCCACCCATCAACGGTCAGTGTACCACTCACCGCATTGCTGTATAATGGTCCGTTGCTGTGCGGTTTTAATGTGGGTATTAAAGGGTTAAACGTCGATGTCCGAAGGCTAGAACGTGTGAGTTTTCAGTTGACGCCTAAACGCTATACTTTCGTGCAGGGTTGGAAAATATTACGATATTTTCGAAAATATCGTAATATCGAAACTATCGATATATTTGTGATATTTTAGATATTATCGATATTTTACAGAAAATGAAAATGTCTAATAAATTATATAACAATGGACGTAACACGCTGATGCAGTATTTAATGACTATAAGTTACCAGTTTCGGCGCATCGTGATTTTTTTTTATTATTGCGCTTATAAATACTCTTACTTAGTTACTCACTTACAGTAATTTGTACCATACCATAAAACTTAGTTTTAGTCGAACTATACTACGTTACGTTCGCCATGGCATGAGCCGTCCCGTCCGTCTGTGACTCTGTGTCCGTCGTCTGTAACGTTGTTGCGACCTACCCAGAGAATTAAAATTTTCGGCAATTTTTTGCACCATCTTTTATCTTGGGGACTTGGGCAGTTTGTGTTAGATATGCATGACTTAGAAAAGTAACTAAATAATAATAATAAAGGTTCATATTTTGAAAATATCAAAAATATCATGATATTTTCGCTTGAAAATATTATGATACTATTATATCATTGATATATAATTGATATGTTCGTGCCAACCCTGCTTTCGTGATTGTAGTACGATCTGTGTGCGTTCTATGTGGAACGCGGATATCTAAGTATTGAGACTATATTTTAGGCGGCCTATGTAGCGAGCATGACTGTGATGGATGCGATGGGCAGGTACTGCGGCGGTCACTCCAACATGGACCCGTTCCGTTCAGTATTCAATGCGGCGTCCAAGGAGAAGGAAGACTTCGTCTACCTCAACGATCGGCTCAGCGACCTGTTTCGCAAGATGGAGAAGATGCGCGGCGGCGGCGGCGAGTCCTGTGCTCAGTATCTGGCGACGATTGCGTGCCTCGAGGAAGAAATCAAGAAGCTGCGCTCTTTGTACGAAGCCGAGATCAGCAAACAAAGGTCAGTTATAAAGGTCTGGGCACTTGTTATAGCGCCGCTTACATGAATCAGACTCGTGGCCAGCAGCGCTTTACAATCTCGGAAGTGGCAGCTGATTGGCATGAACCAATGGTGCCGCAGCGCATTATGTGGCCATCTATTGCTCGCGCTAACGGACAGTTGGACCCACGGTGCAGCTAGCAGACACACCATCGCCCCAATCAGCCACACTATGCCTTCACCCCGTAGCCGTAGCTACTACTCATTTCCCGTCCCGCTAAGGGTAGGAGGGTGAGTTGGCTTGAGACAATGATACATTTGCCTACACTGACGAACGTGGTAGACATGGTTGCCGGTTTAGTGTAGTGGTAACACGTTGGACTTGATCAACGTAGTTAGTTAGTTACTCTACGCTAGGCCCGGTTAGTGCCTGGATGGGTGACTGTCTTCGGACCGGTAAACCACCTCGGCACAGAACCAGGCACCCAGGCCTACTCAGCCTGAGTCTGCCCTTTGTTGGTAGGCTGGAATGAGTACCCGGCTAGGTAAACCCGGGAGTAAACAGGCACATCACGTGATATACACCAGCCCGTGTGGTGCTGGTGCCTGGCTGAGGACTAGCTAGCGGAGATCAGTGCCGAAGTACGGGAAGCGGTAGCACATTAGGGGCGTGTTCGCGATGATGCGCTATATAAATCTGTGTTTACTTATTTTTAGTGCATGTGTCGAATTGTGTTCATCAGGTCTGCAGAATAAGCCTTGGCCCGTACACTGCAAATCAAGTTTGCAAACCTCTGATCTCCGAAGTTTCTGCTTTCAACCTAAGGCTTATCTTCCTTAGTTATCTATTTATTTTAATAAGGACTTGTCGTGATCGAGAAAATTACTTAGGCCTATTCCGGTTCATGTCATTGTTTTCAAATAAATGATATTTAGCACCTAGTCCAATAGAATTTAACGCTTACTCCCCACTGAAATATTGAAGAAAAAAAATGTCAATTCGCACTAAACTAAAGTGAGGGACAATTCCGTTTCCAATGACCTTCAGTGACCCCTAACCCAGATTTCAAGGTCATGGAGTTACTATAGGCCTAGATGTCCTCGACGTATTGTTTGCGCAGCTGACGCGCGATCTGTTTGCGATAGCTAAGTTCTTGTTTAAACATTCGTGAACTGTTTGAGATAAATAATTACACTGTGCATTGTAACTGTTTTGTGTCGTGTTTTAGGCCCAGTTACTAACCTGTAATTGTACTGCGACATCTTGTTCTTGTTGAAATTTTGCCAAGTGTATTTTGAATGAATATCGCCTTGTGATACTGAGACATAATTTTGTACGTTTTTATGTATAATAATAGTATAATAGTATAATAGTATTGTTTTTATGATTGCTATCTTTAATCTGTTTTATAACACTGTTGCAGCATGTCAGAGGCCAGTCGGCCCTTTGTTGTCAAATACGTTTACGCGCCCTGATTCTTTATAGACGTCGGCGCTTTATAAATCATTTACTTACTTACTTACTTACTTAAATGTATGTATGTATGTATCTGCTATAAGAGTTGCTTACCACCATGGGCGTGTTCAACGGCTCAGCGGTTGAATAGGCCGGACCATTGGGACGGCCTATGTTAGACAGGTCAGCTGTTGGACAACATTCATCCTTATCCAGTAGAACAAAATGGCAGCGATTGCCGGCAGGCGATACACTACGTAGTATATCGCCTGCCGTCCCAATGGTCCGGCCTATTCGTCCGGTGAGCTGTTGAACACGACCCTGGTCGTCCTGCTCAGCATGTTTGCTGTGTCTCGCGTTATAATTTTATTTGATTGTTATGGGCAAATAAAGAAAGAGACTGTGACTGTCATTAGCGTTAACCGTTTACAGTGATTATAGTGCCACATTAACTACTACGAGGTTGGTACACCGACGGGTGTTGATCGGTGGGCTGTTACATTTGGTACAGCGAGGAGAGGACTGAACTAGGCCCCAGCCCGCCCAGGCCCCTCCTCGATCGCTGTATATATATACCAAATGTAACAGCCCACGTACCATCAACGCCCGCCGGTGTACCAATCACCGTATTGCTGTATACTGCTACGTTCCTCTGCGGTTTTAATGTGCCCATTAAATGGTTAAATGGGTGAAGGCAAAGAAGGGAATAGAATAGTGATGGAACTGTTGTACCAATACAGGCGCGAGATCGCTATACTTTGCGCTGACAAGAGCGAAATGCAGTCAGTCGCCGAGAAGATGAAGACTCTGAACGCCACGCTGTCGCAGAAGTAAGCACACACGATTCACTTGTCACTAACAGTATTTTTGCCGCGCGGCTGTTGCATAAGCGCGGCCTATGCCGTCGCGCAGTGTCTGTCCGTCTGTCTATCTGTCCGTCCGTCCGTCTGTCCGTCACGTTCGTGTATTCTGTCGAAACGAATAAACATATCTTTAATTTCTTCACAATCGGTTAGCCAAGTCATTCTAGTGTTTCCGTACCAAACGTTATGGCAGTATTCCGACGGGGACCCCGAACGGGGGCTCCGAATGCAGGTGGGGTAGGCGAAAATCGCGATTATTGACGGAGCACTGGCGAAATATGAAATAAATTTACAGTAAGCAGTAGTGGTGTAGGTGCAGTCAGTGAACGAGTGATTTCTGAGACGAGCATGGTACCGATTCACTCGGGATGTCCTTAAAATATCGTAAAACGAGATTGCTAGTCTACTAACCGCGACGTAGCAGCAAGGTAGTATTGTTTTTAGCTATGGGATGCATTTGGCAGAGGTGTGTGTGTGTGTGTGTGTGTGTGTGTATGCTTGTGTGTGTCTGCCTGCAAGGTAACTTAAAAACGTATTGCAGATATCTGCATGCTTTCTGCTTGGTAGTGATGTAGGTTAGAGAAAAATCTGGAACGAATTCGCAAGTCAAGATCACACGTCAAAGTCAAGGTCATGTTAGACGGTTCAAGGTCACTCGGTAGGGTTGTGAGCTATTCGTCGCGGGTAGAGAGATTTCATCTCCGATAGATTAATTTTCTAAGTAAGTAAGTAAGTCTGGATATTTATATCCCGCGCCAGAGTCATGAAGACGTCTCAATGGCGCCGCGGGCGGTCGAGGACTGGTGCGTCTTCAGTGCCCGCTTGAAGGCGCTCTCCGACAGGTCTGGTGACCGTAGTGCTGGTGGCAGACGGTTCCATGTGGCTGGTCCGTTGACTGCGAAACTTCGTTGTCCAGTTGCAGTCCGGGTGCGTGGAACCAGTAGAGTGCCAGTCGCTGCAGATCGCAGATGCTGACGACCTGAAATGGCAGTAGCGGGTACTGCAACTGCAGAGGTCGCTGAGATAGGCTGGAGCGACAATAGGCCTAAATTACTATGTACGGCCTACGTCATGGTATCATGGTTTTGTGAATTCATTCGCTAGGCGTCAGCACCCGTTTGACATGGCAGCAAAACCGACTAACGTCGATTCGAATTTTCTCTCGTATTCTGCTCCGTTGTTCCTGTTCCAATTTCGCCCAAAATGTAATCATTTAATCTGTTGGTGGTAGGATTACCTCGCGCAAATTTCATCGAAATCTGGTCAGTATTTTAATTTTGTAATTTGTAATTTTTGTGCTAGAAGGCACCCGCTCAAATCCTTATGATCCGCCACTGGTTTACGCCCGGCCTCATGAGCGCAATTGCGCATTGAACTGATGAATCTGGCGATAACACAACCACGAATCGCAAATAGGTCGTGGTACGACAGACAAAATTCTCTTGATCACGTGACTTGGTTTGATGCGAAAAGTGGCAGCGGAATACAAAACTGGATTAGATGTGCAGAACAGAAACAATGTAGTAGGCCCTATTTTATACTGAGTGAATTTACTATTCCGTATTTTGATGTTGAAAACGCTTACGTTTACGTTTATTACGGAATATACCGGTATTATCTCTTGCTGCAAGCTGCATTGAACAAAATGAATAACACTGTCCGTGTCTGTACTTCGTGACCTTAAATGCCACACATGTCTGCTGAACGTAAACATAAAGATAAATGTTCAAGAAGGAAAGTTAAATTTGCATTATAATTCTGTGTTTTTAAGTACCGTATTGCTCGGACTGTGCCGTTTTGCTAAAGTATGTTTTACAGATCGTCGCGCGGTTTCGCTGCGACAGCCGAGCTCATAAAATAAAGTAGATTTCGATGTTTGATTGTTGAAATTGGCTCAAGTGGAATAAAATCTAGCCTATTATTAATATCGAGCATATTCTTGAATGTGTTGGAATCAGTGCAAGCAATCTACTATGGTGTTCTTTTTCTCGGTTTGAGCAGATCGAACCGAGCTATTTGTTCCACTCTGTTCATTTTGCGATTTTTGCGTAAGTGAACTGTACGTCATGCATTCCATAGCCACGTATGCTTGCGCATATCGAGCTGACCAGCCATTACTATCCGTACAGATAATGACCCTGTACACACCCGTGTAGAATGGGGGTGCTGGGGTTCACCTTCCCCGAGCTAGGGGGGGGGGGTCAAACATGGCCCCTCCGTAAAAACCACAATTTTGGGCGACTTTCGAGGACGTCCTAACTTTTTTTAACAAACCTATTTAGATGCTATTCGGACACGTGGTAGGGGGCCCCATGGTCTACAAAATGTCATATTTTCACTCGTCGAAAATGTTTTTAACTCGAGTTATTTTGGACCGTCTCCAACAGATGGTTGTGAGTCCCGAGCGTTTTTATGAAATTTGAGGTGTGGGAACGCTGGATCTCAATAATTGGAGGTGCAGGAACTGCGTTCCCCTGCGTCCAGTGGCACTAACCACCGGGTGCATGGCCTGGCATGCATCATTTTTACCAGAAAATAACACGATGGAGCATATTTCTTGGACTATTTTGCTGGAACCGATAAAAAGAACATAGTAGGCCTACATCGCTCGAAGCGAATGAAACACGTTAAGAATTAACTCTTTATGTACATGTATAACTAACGTTCTGTAGGCTGCTATAAGTGCAGTAGTAGTGTTTAGCACACTAGCTGTGTGATATTGTCCTTTTTGTAGTGCTTGCATGTCGTAACTGTGATCATAGGCCTGAGTGACTTACGAGTTATAGACGTCAAGTCGATTAGTGTCTTTGCTTGATTAACAACTGAACTGGTTATAGTTCCTCCTAACACCTGTGAATTAGCGCCAGAACAATTAATTAATGTATGTAGCGTATATAACGATGTATACACAATGATGCGGCAGTGGCTATACGACTTTCGTGATGTATTAAGGCTGATGTATACATAACATCGCTTTGCCAAACTGTTTGTCATTTGGTTTGATAGTGTAAGCGATCACTACAACGATTTTGCAAACTGTGTGAAAATCCCTGTTTCATTTTCTTGAGCATATTGGCCCATCTAAACGATAAGTGTGTATAGTGTATAGCAAATGGTCACCGTTGTCAGTGACAGCACATTTCAAGCCTGATAGTCAAGAGTTTCTTGACATTGACCTTTAACCTCTTGACTTCAAAACGTCGTAGCCAGTTACAGTTGCCACAGGAAAACTGTAGGCCTGAATCAAATTGAACTATCTTCTGTGCTTTTACTGTTCTCTGTTCTGCGGGAAGCTGCAGTCATTAGTGCCAAGATCTCGGACGACGGCGAGACAGTTCAATTTGATTCAGGCCTACAGTTTTCAGTTTTCGCAGTGACCGTCTTCCTACAACTCTGTCAAGTGTAGACATTTACCGTTCTGTGATGGTTCTGATGCACTACAAACACGTATGCGACTCGATACGATAAGCCCCACCCCCGCTTGCCGCCAGGTGCTGCCACGCAACGAATGATTTAACAAATTTCACAGTCGACAGACGAACGAACAAACCCAGGGACAGCATCATTGCGTAAAGCCCCGCATTTACAAGCGGGAGATTAAAAACGCACTTGCTATGACCGCGACCATCAACTGGCACCGCAGTGACTAGCCTGTTCGGTGATTTTGGCGCCAGATATAAACTCATTCATTCATTCATAACTTTACCTTTACTTACTTACTTACTCTTGAGTTAAAAGGTTACAAACCAGGAAAGACGGACGGAAGGACAGAGTGCACAGGAAACGCAGCTTCTTATTGGAAGGGCGGGCCAGATGATAAAGCTCTAACTCCAGTACTTCCACTATTTTGTTATGGGTCTGTTGTATACAGCTTGTTGCACAATAAATCGAAGCAATGGAGTTTGTGTTTCGACTTCTTGTGGACTTGTAGTGTTGCAGCCAATTTACAGACGAGTTATTAATATTATATATCACGTGACTACTGGCATCATTGCGCGTCATGTTTTATGTTAAGCAAAACAGAATCGTAACTTAAGTAATTAAAGTTAGTGGTATAGTGGAAACAAACGTCCTACAGCATCAAGCATATTGCCATCTTCTAATATTCACAAAATTACACGAAAATAGAGTCATTTTCGGCATCAAATGTCCACATTTGACACGCAGTATATAAAAAGGCCACATCAACTCCACAACAAAATCGAAATAGTGGAGTTTAACTATAAGGCCACTTGGATTTGCTGAGTTTAACGTGCAGACGACAGACAAGTACTGTACGGATGATAACTTGCAGGAGTACATGATTGACAGCAGGCAGCTCGGTACTAAATTCACGTCAAGCTTAGCTTAGTGTTCAATGAACCTCCATTTACATGAAATTAAACGCTTCATTGTCCGCCATTCTTTGTGCACCTCACTAAAATATACATCATCCTAGATTCCAAGCTGCGTTTCAGATTGCTATAGGCCTAGCTCTTCGCATTCCGGAATGTGAGCACACACAATTATCGTGAGGGTTGGCTGATGTCTGAAAATATTGCCATTTTTAGCGTGATTAAATTTAGGGAACACGTATGATAATCGGTACATAAGAATTTCTTACTGCTATGTACAGTCTTTTATCGTGGAAAGCGTTTCGTGAGTTAACATGCGCCGAAAGTCTTCGGTTGAAAAGAGTAAGAAACATCAGTGACCGATTTTTCGCTCTATACACGCCGCTTCCCAAAAATACACCCATAAAACTCCATATAATTTAAACAGAAAGCGATAAAACTGGGTGGCAGGACCCTGGATGAATTCTGAATGAAAATACCAAATTTTCCGAGAAAATGTTTTACTGTGATGGAGCAGCGTCACAATCAGTGCAGGCTGCGATGGCTGTTCATTGTTGTTAACTTAACAAGAAGCTCAGCTGTCGCAGTGAGACCGCGCGATGCTTCGTGTCATGGAATATTTCGGTAAATCGCTGAAGGTCACTCAATGTCATTGAAAGTAACACCACTCGACAGATCGTATACGAGTTCGTATTGGCGTTCCATAGCACTAATGGCCCTATCTTGTATCGTTTCCGAAATAAAGCGAGATATTAATCGAAAATCGCTATTTTTTCATACTTTCCTGCGTTCGACGCACCTGTTAGGGGGTCCCCGTCGGAATATTGTTATAACGTTTGGTACGGAGAAAGTAAAATTGTGCGGCTACCTGACAGTGAAAAAGTTTGATGATGTGTTTAGCCGTTTCGACTCAATACCGGCGTGTAACAGATACCTTGCGACAGCATAGTCCGCGCGGTAAAAACGATCTACAGTGTGTTCAGAAAAAAACACCCACTTTTGTTTTCTTGCATAAGCATAACTCTTAGAAAAAGTAACCAGTTTGAATGAAAATTTCAGACAAAATAGCTACCGGTAATGAAATGCGGATTCTGACAGCATAATAATAATTTGTACTCTTCTTAAATATTTTAGCAATGATGTAAACAGGACGTCAGTAAAAGTGTCATTACAGCGATGAGATTTACCACTGACGATAAACATGTCATTAAATTGATGTAAGTGAAAACTTTATGTAAAAAACATAGAAAAACAAGATGAAGTCTTGGTGGGTAAAGACACTGATCAAAATATCAGTGCGAGATCTTTAATTTTGTTGATCTTTGCAGACTGCAGTAGGGTGGGCATTGTGTGGTCGACCACAACCCGAACACGATCGAGTCAGTGGTGCCACTGCTGTCACTTTCTGCGTTAAATGTTTTAACGTTTAATACTCTATCCTCTGTCATTGAAACATCTTCCGAAAGCGGTTTGCTTCATTTTATTCACGAGCATTAACGGTAAATCTTATTGCTGTAACAGCAGTTTTACCAATGTTCTGATTTGATTCTATCGCTGCTAACTAAGAATTTTTAAAGAACAGACAAATTATTTTCAGATTTTAGATGCACCATTCCGTAAGTTATATTGTCTGAAGTTTTCAATTTAATCCGTTGATACTTCAAAGAGTTATGCAAGAAAACAAAAGTTTTTTTTCTTCTGAACACAGTATTAATTACGGTCATTTACGAGACGCCACAGAAGACAAGATACAACAGAAATTGGAAAGCTGGCTAGTGGCTTCGTATTTAGACATCAGAGTCATTCGAGACGAGCCGCCACTACACCACAGACGCCAACGGCGTCCATGAGGGTGTAATTGCAGAAGAAGCGAAGTAACGAAGCGAAACCATCAAATAGCGGACTCGAGCGTCGCTGTACAGCTAGTGTGGCAGGTTTGACGGTGATAGATAGGTCGGCCGGCTGGTACTGAAGCAGTCAGCCGACCTACAGCTCGCGCGGCAGTCCGTCAAACGTCTGGTACCTGGAACATGGACGCCGTCGGACGGCGGGAGAAGTTTTGAAGACGATAGGCTCTAGACTGAAAGGCTATTTTCTCGTCGTTGCATCGGTTTCCACTGTCGGCGCGTGCGTGGACGCCAGAGAGTGTCCGGTGTCGGTTGGTGTCGGTTGGTTCTAGGCGTCGAAGACAGGGTGATATACAACCACGTGGCTAGGCGATGTCCCGCCATTGATCATCGCTGTCGTGCATGCGATAGGCGTCCTCTGCTGTCGGCGCGACGTCCGCTGTCGAATGTCTACAGTTCTGTACTGTGATCTATTGATCTTCGTTGACAGAACCACAGTCTGCACTGCAGTGATGGGCAAACCCAAATCACGAATTGATTTAAATCACGATTGAATCGCATGCGGTTATTTGCTTTGACTGCTAGAAGATTTGATTTGAAAGCAAATGATTTGATTTGGATTTGATTTTTGAATTGTCATGATTTGATTTCCGATTTGAACAAATCACAAGTTTGAGTAAGTTATCTTATTCCAAATGGAGGACAACGCATGAACATATTTTGATGCCACTTTGCAGACCAGACGCTGACCATTGACACTATAGAGCATGACTGCATGCATGGTGTGTTCGACTTCTATTTTATCTCCTTTTGAGTTATTAGGCTATAGTTTGACGGAATGTATTTTCAGCAAAAAGAACTTTTAGAATTTCGGAAACTTTAAATTGTGATTTAATATTTGATTTGAGATTTGCAGATCACTGGTGCACTGTATTCCGCCAACATCGTCGTTATCATCACATTTATTTCGAGTTTGCAGTCCACGTACAATGAATCGATGATCTGTTAAATTTTGTAAGGCCGTTTCCCGTATAAAAACAACTGAGATAGTTCTATACTCGATACGAGCGTTGGAGACAGCTTATCCAAGTCTCTAGGCCGTCAGGCCTGCACGTGACTTAGTCATAAACCCGGCGATAGACTCGCATTTAGCTTAGTTCTATCAGAGATGTTAAACGAGGCCAAACATTTGAGGCCGAGGTCGAGGCCGAGGCCAAGGCCAAAATTAAAGAGGCCGAACGATTATAATATGTTTTGCTCAATTATGTCAGTAATATTAAATCACAATTTAAAGTTTCCGAAATTCTAAAAGTTCTTTTTGCTGAAAATACATTCCGTCAAACTATAGCCTAATAACTCAAAAGGAGATAAAA
>Ga0209149_1001155_pt1 | contig 12851 bp, 6 predicted proteins | sample WorMetTyACAVOLI2_FD_187423 | JGI IMG/M metagenome (GOLD analysis project Ga0209149, IMG submission 187423) | Marine gutless worms symbiont microbial communities from Max Planck institute for Marine Microbiology, Germany - Olavius algarvensis... ... | reverse complement strand
GATGATGAAACTTGGCGTCCAGGTAGCGAAGGGATGTCACTTTCATGTCGTGAAGACAGAATGGTGATATGTGGAATCGTTTTGAGACAGCACCGGAACGTTACAGACGACAGACGTCATGCTCATGCCATATAGCCAACCGTCTATATAGATAGACGGTTGGCTAAAAAGTGCGCCGTATATGAATCCAATTACTTACTTACTTACTTACTTACTTACTTACTTACATGGGCTTTCAGAGAACCCATTATTGGACCCCTGACATCCAAGATGGCTGAGATCCGCTATCTTGAAAATCGACATGACGTCATTTTTTCTGCTGAGGGTGGTCCGATTTGGATAAATTTTCGCAGACTGGTGCAGAATGACATGTCGACTGCAGTGATATGGTCAAATTCGAAACCAGATGTAGAATTCCAATATGGCGAACGTTTGGGCGAATTCCATGGATGGGATGTTATCCCAGAGCCACGTATCACATTGCATTGTGCTGCCACTTGGTGAATTCACTGTCACGATTCCAGAGCCACATGCCACATTGCAGGGTGTGGCGAAATCAATGTCATGATCATGCCACAACCAGGGTGTAATAATTCCATCCGCCATATTGAAAATCGTTTTTCGCCATATTTTATTTTATTTTGTTTTTTAATGCAGTTTGGGCTTTGACGAGCGGCGGCTTTCGTATCGTCTCCGATACACTTGTTATATCTTATTGTATTTTATTTTTTGTTAACCCTGAGCGTTGCTGTAGCCTAGCCTGCATCTGTTTCACAGCGCTATTTTCATTGTCATTAACATAATTTGGAAGACTGGCGGAAAGTGAAGGTTCACCGGCTAATACAAGAAGCTTAGCTGTCGCAGAGAAACTGCGCGATGCTTCGTGTCATTGAATATTTTGTTAACTCACTCAAGGTCATTTTAAATGACATTCCTGGGAAGGGCATGCATAAGTCCGTATTAATACTTCATTGTAACAATGTCTGTATTCGTACCGTTTCTGAGATATTCCTCGTTAAATAATGACGTGACCTTGACATCAGGTTAGAGGTCACTCAAGATCATTGAAACTGGTATCATTCGAATGCTTGGGTACGGTTTCCTATTCGCATTCCATAGCAACTATGGCCGTATCTTTAGCCATTTCAGATATATTCAACGTCAAAAAATAGCGTGATCTTGAAAAAGAGGGGTTGTTCGAGATCATTGACAATGGCGCCGTTCGATAGACCATATACGACTTTCTATTGGTAGGCCATTGTAAGTACAGCTCTATCTTGTGCCATTTTCGAGATATTTGACATTGAATAATATCCTGATCTTGAAATCTTGGTTAGAGGTCACTGAAACTGGTACCATTCGAATGCTTTGGTGTGGTTCTTTATTCGTTGTGGTTCTTTATTCGCCTTCATAGTAACTATGGCTTTATCTTGTATGATTTCCGAGATAAAGCGAGATATTGGTCGAAAATCGTGATTTTTTTTCATACCACATTGTATTTGGCTGGACTTGTGTGGCTACCCAGCGGTGAAAAAGTGTGAGGATTTGTGTAACTTTTTCGACAGAATACCGGCGTGTGACAGACGGACATCTTGCGACGGCATAGTTCGCGCTATGCATTGCATCGCGCGGTAATAAAATTGCATAGGACCAGAAGAGATTTGTAAAGAAAGCCTTGGCATCAACGGGAAACATCCCATGGACTGATGTATAGCTAGATGGACGTAAGCATAATGATACAGATATTCTGTATTGATATAGCCTGTAGGCTGTCACTGATCGACGATATGTAGGTGATTATACGTGTACGTGTGTTATCACACAACTGGTGTTCCGTGACCAATCAAGACTGCTGATGATATTATTTCGTATCGACAAACAAAGGTATAATAATGAGCGTGGGATCGTCGACATGAACCGACGGCGAAGACCACATAGGCTAGAAGAGAAGAACTCTGTTATCATCACCACTGCTGCTGCTGGCAGGCCAAGAGATGCTAGCAAGCAGCCTACGCCATTTACGTAATAGGTCTATTAATCCTTTAATGGGTACATTAAAACCGCAGAGCAACGGACCATTATACAGCAATATGGCGATTGGTAAACTGGCCGTTGATGGGTTGGCTGTTACATTTGGTACAACGAGGATTTTGAATATTTTTATTCACCACAAGTGGCAGCAAAAAAACAAAAAAGAGAAATACAGTGTGTCCACAAAAACAAAGCCAACTAATTTTAGCATAGCGTCATCAAACTGCAATTAGACGCTGCAATTTTTGGCACAGCGATTTAAGAGACAACTGCGAGTCTGCCTATGACATATGTCTTCCACCTCATCTGCGTAATGCCCATGCCTAAACGTTCAGATATATTGCATTTTAGCGATCAACAGACCAGTCGAACAGTAAAACCCAAATTCAAAAATTCTGAGCATTAACTTAACACACTGAACCACGAAAACACCACAAAATGTGCTCAAAATGTCCACCGTGAGCCCTGACAAGCAGAGAGACGGCGACGCCACTGACTGATGGCTGCAACAACAGTCGAATGGTGCAGCTTTCTCCATTCGACTAACAGTCTCTGTTTCAGTTCTGCAAGACGTCATTAAAATTAAACGTCTCAGGTAAGGATGTAACACAGGTTTCGATGGAAATACAACTGCAGTTGTGTCCTGAGTAGACTTGGGAATAAGTCCGTCAAATTTTATAAAATTTCATCAGTCCTAAATAAAATTATGCTAAAATTTTCTGGCTTTGTTTTTATGGACACAGTGTACAAACAAACGAATAGTATGCAATGTACACTAGACAAATGCTGTACAATTACTATAAAATGCAGTTTGATAACGTGTGATTTTTTTTCGTGTAGAAATGGCAAGTCATCTGGACTCGGCGACTGAAACCGACGGTGCAGAACCGGAACCAGAACAATACCAGATTGCGGCCGAAGTCGTCGATGTCGAGTTAGACCGTCAGCAGGAGCAGTTGACGAAGCGCGTGGACGACGAGGTCGTGCTGACCGCCTCTGAGTACGACGAGATCGTGAAGCGGCAGCAAGTCACCGAGCGGCTGTACGACCAACTGCACGAAGAACGACGCCAGCGACTCGACATCTCGGAGAAATATCGTCGCTGCAGCGAGGCGCTGGCTCGCGAAAACGGTCTCGTGATGCGCTACCGCCAGCTGCTGATCAAAAACCGACTGCAGCTGAAACCGAAGGATGAGATATGCGTCGGAGATGAGCTGCCGGAAACTTTTTTCCAAGGTGAAGAGTTCGAACTGAGCGGTCGTTGCCCCGCTGCAGGGTCCAGCACGGAGTCGGTTCAAACGACTGAAGAGGTGACGCCGTGGGAGGTGGATATGACGTCCAGCAGAGAACACCAGTCTGTTTTGGAATCAGACGAAGCTGTTGTGATCGCTCAGCCAGTTTTCACCGACGCTGGGCTGCCGTCTTGGAACGATCACCGGAAGTACTCGGCCAAACCAGCGAACGTCTCGGCCACAGAATCCGCAGTCCCACAGAGCCGCGGTCTGCCGACCAGACAGCTGGTGGACGAAGCGAACGACGCCATGAAGACTGTTCCCACGACAACATCATCGACAACGTCACATGATCTGCTACAGAAGGTCTTAGAGCAGAACGCAAGGCTCAAAAACATCCTAAGGAAGATCGTCGACACGCAGAGCATGACGATTCGCGATCTTCTGGTCAGTTGCAGCGTCGGATGTTTAACGTTTGTACAGGGTACCCAGAAAGTACAGCAACGTTTGATTGCTGACACCTTTAAAACGCCTAAATTAGCTTGCATTTCTGTGAAGTAAAAACTCAGTTAAACTGGATTCCTTGTATATTTATTTACGCGATCATTGTATGGACACCGTGGAAGCAACTGATGCGGATAGACATACGTCACTTAAATAGAGCATGCGATATGATACGTTGGTTAAGATAATTATGCCGCCTTTTGGTCAGCCGTCTCTTCGACTGTGTTCTATTAATGCGACTTGAATTTGTGCGTTTATAATAATATTAACAAAATCGAGAAAATAACTAGAAATGAAGCTATCTGTGACTGGATGACACCAGCCGCTATACGCAATCGTGCTATAACGAGAGATTACTGACTTAGCGGAATAGAAAAACATGCAAAGCACCTGCCAAATTACTCGCAACCACTTACGTGGTGGTCCACACTATAATACATGTTTCCAGAACCGCTTTTTGGTTTGTTGACTCACAAACACATACACACACGCAGGCACACAGACACGTTGAAAATAATACCAGTTTTCGCTATCGCGGCTGGTAATGATAATAAAAATAGTTTAAAAAATAATAATTGTAATAATAATAATTGTGAAAGTGCAGGAGCGCAGTGACTATGCGGAGCTGGTGGAAAGGATGCAGAAGGAGATTGATCAACTGCGCTCACAAGTCAAAGACAAGCATCAACAGCTGGTCGCCGACGACACCAACCTGACGGTGACATGTGCAGCGCTGACTGACAAGGTAACGACCACCCATAGCCAGTCACGGTCTTAGTTTAAAAAAGTTCCAGACGCGGATCCCGGGGGCATCGGGGCAGCACATGCCCGCCTGCTAGCCTCGGCCTACCCCTACAATTACCAAAATGTCCCGAATTTTAAAGGCTCAGACTGTTGAAATCGTCTTAAATTGCATCATTTTACAATTACATTTTAAAAATGTCAGGGGAGATCCTCTAACCCCCATTGCGACGCCGAGGTATGCCCAAAAGTTTTCACTGTTTCTGCCCCTACCATCCTTATAAGGAGACTGTCCACCCTATACTGGTCGCGAGTTACGTTGTCTCACTCTGAATTTTAATCTTGCTCTTTCTAGCGTGCAGTCGCTTGTCAGTAGTAACTCGTCAAACGCACTCGTTGTTAACAATAACAATGGATGCCGTTATGTTGTGGTGATATCGTGGCGTGGCGAAGGCTATAGTGACATCAGTTCTGTGGGTGCCGTGGTGTAGCAGTGGTGTAGTGTGGTGGTCCCGTGATAACAGATTCCTATAGCTGGCTTTTGATGACTTCACCGAAATGTATTTTCACTGCCCGTTGAAGCTCGGTCGTCGGGAACCATACGATACGATACGTTAAGACAATCATATGCTCGAAGCTGACGGGTAGCGATCGTAATCTGTAGCCCAATGCACAGCGGGAAACTGAACTGAACTGTTCAGTTCAGCTTCCCGCTCTGCATTAAACCGGCGACGAGCTGCGACGAGCTGAACTGAACCATCAGTAAAACACCGGTCTACCACTATCCAAACGGGGACTCTGGCCAGCTCACGTAAACCTAGAAGCTCAGCTGTCGCAAAGAGACCGCGCGATGTTTCATGTCATTGAATATTTCGCTAGGTCACTCTTATAGTATTAGTCTGCCATCATAACTATAGCTCTATCTTGTATCATTTCCGAGATAAAGCGAAATATTGGTCGAAAATCGCGATTTTTTCGTACCACGTACATTCGACGCCATCATTTGTGGGATCCCGTCGGAGTATTGCCATACCGTTTGCTGTAGAAAAAAACTAGAATGGTGTAGCTACCCGGTGATGAAAAAAGTTTGAGGATATGTCTAGGCATTTCAACAGAATACCGGCATGTGACAGACAGACGGACATACATCTTGCGACAGCATAGTCCGCGCTATGCACAGCATCGCGCGGTAAAATGGCCGTTGTACCGGTTGCGGGTGTAGTTGTGAGTTGATACGGCGTGCAGGTACAGAGACTGGAGCATTCGTCGGCCGTGAAGCAGGCACTCCTCGACGTCTACAGTGCCGAGTGCGTCAGACTTCAGAGCGAGCTCAAGCGACTGTCCACTGCTGACGCTGCCACTGGCAGTGACCACTATCAGAGTCATCATCAGCGTCGGCAGCCGTCTTCCCCGCTGATGTCTCGTGATAGCGCCGCTACGGCCAACGTTCAGAAAATCTCGCAGGTTTTTGTGCGCTCGGCGTATAATTAATCACAGTCACACACAATCACAATCTGGAACTTGTATAGCACTTGCAGTCACGGAGTTTCTAGAGCGCTAAAGCGTCGCGAGTATATTAATAACAATCAAAAAACGTAATTTTTAAGATAACGCCTAAACGAATCAATGGATAATGTTGGGTCTCTGATTAACATCTGGACCCGTTCTAAAATTCGATTGCGTCGATCTGAGCGATCTCGTCTTTTACAGCCATTTTTTCTCCATTCTGGCATAATGATCCCGCGCTCTTCTGTCAGTCCAGGCAATCTGCAGATTTCTCCACATTGATCAATGTCATGACGTATTAAGCCTTTTCGACGTTCTACAAGAGATCCATCTATGATCATAGTATATTGCCATGACTAAATCCGCATACCTAGCCAATAACCGAAAGCACAGTTTTATTAGAATTACTGTTGTCGTGCCATTCGTGTATGTTTGTAAGAACAAGGCGAAAATAATCCCACTTACTAATGTTATTTGTCTTTTAATTTATGTATTTCTTTTACTAGCCGTCAGCACGATAATGCCGACGACTTCAGTTATGAGCCCGATTTTAATGTCGTTTACCACTTTAACATAGCGAAATACAAGTAGCTCTGCTGTTGCAGAGAGGCCGCGCGATGCGTTGGGTCCGTTAGTAGTTAGTTTCAACGGTGTAATACCTCGAGCGGAGTCTTATTATCGCGCGTCAGCACACTGACGCGCGATATTGATATAGCAATTTTGTCTGTCTGTCCGTCCGTCCGTCCGTCCCTCTGTCCGTGACATTCCGGTATCAGATGAAAACGACTTAACATGTCGTCATAGTTTTTTTCACCATACGGTAGCCCAATTATTCTAGTTTTTCCAGCATCAAACATCTTCACGAAATTCCGACAGGGCGGGGGCGCTAAATACAGAGGGGGTATAAAAATTCGCGATTTTTACAGATAAGTCACTATATCTCGCAAACAATACAAGATATCACCATAGTTACTATGGAAGGCGAATGGGAACTCGGACGCGATCTATCAAATGGTGCCATTTCCAATGACCTTGAACGAACCCGAACCCTGTTTTCAAGGTCACACCACTATTTGACGCTAAATATCTCACAAACGGCTACAGATACGGCCATAGTTACTCTAGAAGGCGAATAGGAAACCGCACCCAAGCTTTTGAATGGCACCAATTTCAATGACCTCGAGTGATCTCTAACCCAGATTTCAAGGTCACGATATTATTCAACGTCAAGTAACTCGCAAATGGTACAAGATAGAGCTATAATTACAATGGACGACTTCTTCTTCTTCTCATATGCGTGTCATCAACCATAACTGGTCAGCAACAAAACAGCATCTTCGTCAGCAGAGTGTAGCCGAGATAAGCCGCCATTCAGTTTTGTCAGGGGACAGGATTCGACAATGTGAGACATTGTCTGGGTCTCGCCACAAGGACACAGATCAGTGTCGCCATTTCCTTCTGCAGGCACCTCAGTGTCCCTGTTCCGTGCGAAAACGGTTCAGCAAAGACCACTGTTGCCGAGGCAGGTCGAAGCCCGGTTGCCGGATTGTGGGGTCACACACTAGGTGAGAATTGACCACCTGAGCCGACTTCTAGTTATGCCTCCATCGACTTTTGATGTCAACTGGTTGTAAATCTAGCCACAACGACTTCCTGGATTAATAGAAAGTCATACATGGTCTATCGAACCGCGCCATTTTCAATGACCTTGAAGGACCAAAAACCCAGCTTTCGAGGTCAGGCCATTCTTTGATGCTGAATATCTTCAAAATGGCTACAGATACGGTCATAGTTACTATGGAAGGCGAATAGGAAACCGTACCCAAGCTTTCAAATGGTACTACTTTCAATTACCTTAGGGTAGCGTTTTCAGCATTGACCATTAGTTAGTGTGTATGTATGTCTGTTCGCACTTTACAGACAAAATGGCCGAAGATATTTTGACCAAACGTGGTAGATAGTTACTACTTGGTGACCCCTACATCTACATTTGTTTTGAGGTCAAAGGTCAAGGTCAAGGTCACAAAGTCAAAAATATCGGCGCAGTGCCCTCTAGTTTAGAAAATAACGATTCTGTTGTGTTAGTTCACCGCGTTGATTGACGCTGTCAGTTTAAATGGATTTATAACTGATCTTTGTTAAACTTACTTGTTTACAGGATTTCGTTGAATTGAGACAGAAGTATTTAGAGTCGGAAAAACTCAGTAAGAGCCGATTGAGCGAGCTGGAGTTGCTACTCTGTCAGAAAACAAAGCAAGTCGAACAGCTGGAGACCGACAAGAAGGTTATAAAAAATTGTTGCCGACTTTTTTTACTGTTGAATTTCTACAAAATTGTTTTGTAGCTATAAAATTTAAATTAATTTTTGCTAAACATCAACGTTGAACGTGTTTGTTTCGTCGTGAATTTGTTGCAACAGGAGCTTGAAAACAAGCTGAGAAATGTTCTACAACAGATCAACGATGCAACTGCAACCAAAGCAGCAGTCACTAAACCGAAAACTGCGGTAAGTAATACTGTGTTTACTGTAACTGTTGCGGTTTAATTATGCCTCCGCAGGCTATGCGTAGCATAGTAGCGGATGCTATTATGTTTCCACATTGTCTGTCCCAATTTGTGTCCCGTTGTCCCGTGCCAACATGGACTCGTCCACTGGGCAGGCAGAACAGGCGAGTCCATTACACACACGATGCTGCGAAGGCATCAAGTGACTGCGAGTCGTCTTTACTTCTGTGGTTTAAAATTTCAATAGCTGTTCTGTATAACTAGAATAGTTAGTTATTGTCAATAACTAGAGTCATTCTGGAAATGCATAGAACAAGAACTTAGCTATCACAAACAGATCGCGCGTCAGCTGTGCACACAGCACGTTGAGGGCATCTATAGGCCTAAATTACACCGTGATCTTGAAATCTACGTTAAGGGTCACTCAAGGTCACTGGAAATGGAACCATTGGATAGATCATACACGACTTACTATTAGTCGAGTTATTTGACGTTGAATATTATCGTGACCTTGAAATGTGAGTTAGAGGTCACTCAAGATCATTGAAAGTGGTACCATTTGAAAGCTTGGGTACGGTTTTCTATTCACCTTTCATAGTAACTCTGGCCGTATCTTTAGCCATTTCGGAGATATTCAGCGTCAAAAATGGCCTAACCTTGAAATCTGGGTTTGGGGTTGTTCAAGGTCACTGAAAATGGCGCGGTTCAATATAGACCATGTATGACTTTCTATTAGTCCGCAATTGTAACTATATCTCTATCTTGTACCATTTGCGAGTTATTTGACGTTGAATAATACCATGACCTTGAAATCTGGCTTAGAGGTCACTCAAGGTCATTGAAAATGGTGCCATTCGAAAGCTTGGGTGCGGTTTCCTATTCACCTTCTATAGTAACTATGGCCGTATCTGCAGCCGTTTGTGAGATATTTAGCGTCAAAAAGTGGTGTGACGTTGAAAACAGGGTTAGGGTTCGTTCAAGGTCATTGGAAATGGCATCATTTGATAGATCGCATCCGAGTTCCTATTCGCCTTCCATAGTAACTATGGCGCTATCTTGAATCGTTTGCGAGATATAGCGACTTATTGGTAGAAAATCGCGAAATTTTTATATTCTGCCTGTATTTAGTGCCCCGCAGGGGGTGACCCCGTCGGAATTTCGTGAAGATGTTTGATGCCAATGAAACTATAATGATTGGGCTACCGTATGGTGAAAATAACTATGACAGTATGTTAAGCCGTATTCATCCAATACCGGAACGTTACGGATGGACAGGCAGACAGACAGACAGAATTCCTATATCAAAAACGTAGCTGGCCTGAAAAAATATGCAAGTATAGTAAATACAACTTAAAGCACTTAATATTAAGTAGTAGTAGTAGTAGTAGTAGTAGTAGTAGTAGATCAGACAATTTCTAACGCACCGTAACGTTTCCAGCAAATTATTACAAGGGCGCGAATTAAGGGAGGGAATGTGGAATTAGCCAGGCCTGGTGTAGTTGTACAGAGTTAGGGTTTTGTAGCAAGCTTTAAAAGATTGTTCGTCTTTGTATGAAGTACTGGTAGGTAGGTCAGTTTTGAACCTCGTGAACATAGAGTAGACATGATACGAAACGGAACGCATAACATACACTCAAAACTCTCTCTAGTCTACGGCGAGGAACCAAAACAGAATATTAACGAAAAAATCGAGATAGAAAAACCTTGATCATAAGAAATTTGAAAAAAAGCCCCGGAGTCCGTGAAGGGAGTCCACAGTCCTGTCGATACCAGCAGTTTATTGTGGGAAGAGTTAAAGCCTGGCGTGAAAGAGTGAAGGAGTGATTGTGGTGGAGGGTAAGAGTCGTAAAAAATACGATGATGAATTGAATTTAATATGCAGTAAAAACTTTTAATAGCTGCAGCTGCTGCAGATCGCGATCACGGGTCGTTGTGTTGTAAGTAAGTAAGTAAGTAAGTAAGTAAGTAAAACATCAATTTATATAGCTCATCGTCGCAAATGCCTCTGATGCACTTTGTACAGTGCTGAAAAAATGTTTTTGTGATCTTCCAAAAACAGCAGCAGTATGTGACGGGTGATGGTTGTACTGGAATGGTAGTCTATAAAACATATACATATGTGACATCAGGTAGTAATAAAATGTATGTTCACACATTTTATGTGTAATGGGAAATGTGACATGGATCTCGTGGCAAATTTACTGCCGAGTCTAACAGTGAAAGGATTTTAAAAATCGGCCAACATTTGTCAAAGTTATGAACGAATGGCAAGTGGCACGTTTTTTATGGACCACGGTGTATGTTCACTGCAGCTGTTCGCTGCAGCCGTGACTATTGCTGACGGTTGTAGTGAGTTCTGTGAATGGTGATGATGATGCTGACGATAATGGCTGGGCTATGTTGTTGCATGGTGCAGGCGAAACTGGCAAGTTGCAGTCAGTCGCGACAGTTAGACAGACCGTGGATGACGTCACTGCCGCAGACGCAGCTGATGGTTGACTGTGGAAGCAGCGAGGAAGCAGCACCACCACCACTATCATCATCGTCATCATCATCAGCGAGGAATGAGAAGCAGCAGCAGCTTGGTACAGAGGATGATGACGGAGTAGGTGGATGCGAAAAACCGTGCGAAAGTGAGGAGCCAGTAACAGAGCCTGACGCTCCTCTTGCTGCTCATCCTTCTGCTGCTGGTGATGCTGAGGGTGATGAAGATGATGTTGACGGCAAAGTAAACCGCGTCTACATCTGTGCACGATGCTACAGAGAATTCCGCGATGAATCTTGCTATCGAAAACACTGCAAGAAATGTTGCGATGACTAAAGTCGTCTTCACACGTGCTAATCCGCTGACGTTGTCTACACATGAGTTTATACAGCAAGAAATAAACGTATTCAACAACATATATACACTGTATCTCAAAAATAACTTCAGCAATTCATAACATTTGCTAATTACATTTGGTAGAGAAAGCCGTTATTCAGTTCTCAATTGACTATGTTAAAAAGTCTGTAAATTAGCTTAGAACTAGTTGCAGTTTAATTCCAGAACAACAGTAGCGACTTGACGGTCTGTGTCTCAAATAATGGACATCTATGCTTATGATATTTTGGCATAACTTGATGAAAAGTTCTTTAATTTAAATAAAACTCCAGACACAATCTGTGTTCAATATTCTTAATTAAACCTCTAAATGTTACAAGACAGTTGTTTTACAGCAGTGTACCAGCTGAAGCGATTACCATAGCAATCCTTAAGTATGCATCACTCCACATTCCACAGTTTACGCTGCCGTTAAATCTTTTAAACAGTGTTTCTGTCGGAACAGTGAGCAGTGTCAACAGCTACAACAAGTATTCAAAGTGCAGTTTTTCGGCATTTGACACAGGCCCACGATCGTTCTGCCACTCGTTTATTGCTTTGTCGATAATACGTTGTTTGACGTCGGCCCAAATGTTCGCTGTTCTACAGGGTGGGCCAAATTAAACGGGGCCAGCTTACATTTTTGCTTGTAACAAGCGAACCCGTTTATAAAATTAAATGATTTTTGGAGAGGTATAAACTAGATAGAACAACAAGTGACGTGATTTCAATGTTATCTTAATGAAAGCATAACACGGTAGAGGGCGTCACGTGTATTATGTTAGACTGATAGGCCTATTTGCAAAGAAAGTCGTGTTGTACTCTGGAGTCCAGAAAATACAACACACGTTATTTTAGCAAAAACAGGTAGCTATTCCCCCCCCCCAAAAAAAAAAGATTACAGTACATTATAGATGCTAACAAAATAAATACTAGCAAAAGCAGATAATTTTTTACCATAGAAGTTGTTTGTTAATAAAATGGTTTAACTGTAAAAGTTATGACTAAGTAAAACAGCTAAATGCTACTACGGAGAAAATAATTAGCTTCTGTAGATCCCTCTGACGAAAAGTATTTAATTTTATGCTTCTCAAAGTGCGTAAATATACTACTATTTCACCTGTCAAAAATTATCAAAATTCTCTAAAACGTGCTTTACTACGACGAAAGAAACTGCATTGGCCCCGTTTAATTTGGCCCACCCGGTAGTGTGTCAAGTCGCTACTGTTGTTATGGAATCACGCAGCAGCTGGTTCTAGGCCAATTTAAAAACTTTTTACGCAGTCAATCGAGAACTGAATAACGTTTCTCTCCACCATAAATAATTAGTAGATGATTGTGACGTTCCGCGACTCGACGTGTTGAATACTGCTAACCTATGCCCGGCAGTTTCTGTTGTGGGCTTATTTTACTTACTTACTGTGATTATGAATTTTGTGTGTTGGTTTATTTTTAGGCGTAGATTTCACTAG
>Ga0209149_1001154_pt1 | contig 12852 bp, 7 predicted proteins | sample WorMetTyACAVOLI2_FD_187423 | JGI IMG/M metagenome (GOLD analysis project Ga0209149, IMG submission 187423) | Marine gutless worms symbiont microbial communities from Max Planck institute for Marine Microbiology, Germany - Olavius algarvensis... ... | reverse complement strand
TAATTGCTGCAATGTACTAATGTCTCTACTGATTTCGTTTACGGCAGATGCCACAACCGGGTACTTTGACGATAACTAGGCGCAACATTAGAAGTCGACCGTCAGTGCCCGTACGGGACTAATTTTTTCTAATTGCTACTCCTCCTACAGTTTTTCTCCGATTTTCACAAAACTTGGCACACTCTCATTTATTGTCGGGGGATGATCAACCAGTATGTTCTGCTTGTCAGTCCTCGCTCACTGTTAAGCACTTTCTCATTGAATGTGTTAATTTTGCTGCTATCCGTAGCAAATATTTTAGTGCTTCTTCAATGAAAGATGTATTCACAAATGTCAACGCACAAAGCGTCATAGATTTTATAAAAGAAATCCAGTTTTATCACGAATTATAATCTTGTTATTTCCTTTTGTAAATATCAGCTAAAGTCCCTTGTTTTTAACACTAAACATTGTTAAGTTTTTCCCTTACTTCACCTGATTATCCCATCTGCTTTTATTTTTACCTCCAATGGCACAGAATGGCCTGTTTTGTGCTGATGTGTTGTTAAGAACCTACTCTCTCTCTTGGCACATGTGATCTGTGTTCTAATATGCACAAAATGTGGAACAGATTTTCAAAATTTTGATTTTAAAATTTTGACAAATTTTTAAAATTTGATGTCAGCAGTGGAGTAGGCCAACAGGCCTCCTCTAGTCTTCTTTTCTTTCAGCAGTATTCCATGAAACCAGTCTAAGTTGTGACTTAGTTCATTGGCGTGTGATGTTCTGTGGTACAGATCGTTAATGCCCCAGCAGAACAGAATGATACAGCTGGTGCTCCGGCTTCGGCTCCTGTGGACGGTCCTGAAGGTGGCACCGGTGCACATCCTCTTGCCCGAGCTGTCTCTTGTCCACCTCCAGGCAGCTCACCCGTCGTCACCGGCAATGAGCCGGAGCCAAAACGTCTCAAGTCCATCATCAAGAAGACAGTGTCGAATGGCAACACTTCTACCCAGTCAGGAGATGTGCTTGCCTCGGGTGACACTGCACAAGCGTCAGATTATACAAAGCAAACGTCTGTATCGTCAAAATCGTCTGGCAGGAGAGCGATTATCAGCCGCGGCTGCTGCATAATTTCCTGACTGGTCTCCCGTCGTCCATTCCTTGTTCGTATCAGCAGAGTTTCCAAATTTTATCACTGCATGTTTACCCCATGTAATCTGCCGCTTGTTGCCTTCTGTTATTGGAACATTTATTGGACTACTGTTATTGGAACATTTATTGGACTAGTTCATCTGTGATGGTGATTTTCTGTTAACACTTTTGGAATATTTGGCTATCTGTTAACTCTTTCTGCAGCATTTAACTAAAAATACACTTGTCAGCTCATGTTTCTAGCTGTTGCTCTTATTTTCTTTTCGTTTGGCTTGGTAACGGATCTGCATTAAGGCGAGTACAGACCGGGGCATCGTAGCCAAAATTTGAGACTGTCTCTGTTGACGTACTTAGGCCCGATTGCAGCAACCTTACTTAAATCAGCACATGGCTAAGTAAAACTTGAAGCCACTTACCAGGATGCCGTTGCACAAGGCAGAGTTAAGTGCTACTTACTTGATGCTGATTGGTGCGACGCAATTTTCACTGAGTAGAGATTAACACCGGAGTCTTCTTCTTCTTCTCGTATGTGTGTCACAAACCATAATTGGTCAACCGCGAAACAGCGTCTTCATCCGCAGAGTGTAGTCGAGATAAGCCACCATTCCGTTTTGTCAGGGGACAGGATTCGACAATGTGGGACATCGTCTGGGTCTTGCCACAAGGACACAGATCAGTGTAAGTCACCATTTCCTTCTGCGGGCACCACAGTGTCCCTGTTCCGTGCGAAAACGGTTCAGTAGAGACCACTGTTGCTAAGGGAGGTCGAAACACCGGAGTTAATCTCTGGTTAAAGATAGAGGTATGGTGGGTGCAGTCGGCCCTCAGTGCTAGAACATGTTTTTTTACGTATTTCTCAAAAATATGCCTGTGATCATAGTAATGCTGATGAACATTTTAATGGACTAGTGGTGAAGAACGTCTTTATTCCATTGTGGCATTAGTGCTCGAGTTCACAAGTTGGTGAATATTTCAATGGACTAGTGGTGAAGAACGTATTAATTCCATTGTGGCATTAGTGCTCGAGTTCACAAGTTGCACTTGAAGAGTTCTGTCTATTTCTCACAAATTGCGGGTCCCAGGCTGCAGACCCTGCTACAGCAGCACTATTGGGCGTGTTTGTAAAAACTCCCAGCTTTGGACAGAAGCTGCTTTTTAACATGTCATCCAAACAGTTCTGGTTATATCAGTGTCACTGATTTAGTTGCTAGTGAGTAGGACAGGTTAGGTTGGGTTGCGTAACGAGGTAATTTAGTGTATATGAGTATCAGCCTGTAATAGCTCATAAATAGATTGATTAGGCCTGTGCCTTTGCTTGAACTAACGTGCATCACGGTGAACCTGAGAGCATGCCTGTCATGTGTCTTGCATTGTGTTAAGCTGGTTTAGTTTCGTATGTTGACTAGTAGATGAAGTAACCAAGCATGTATTGTACAGCCGTCTCGTTGTGTAGGTTTCATTTCAGGGCGACAGACATTGACCGGAAAACTTGTTATAGTTGGGGAATTCCAAAAATTAACAAAAATGTCAGGGGACAACTCCGGGAAAATAGTGGAATTTGAACTTGAGTTGTGGTCCAGACCAGTGTTGAAGTTGACCTATGCATACAAAATGCTGTGTTGATACGTATTGCTGCACATGCTATCTAAAAGCATGCACAGAGGACATTACTTTGGGAGGAATGTATGGAAACGTCAAAATTCTACAGTGTTGTGAGACTGGTCGCCCTGTCTTTTATGCTGAGCATTTTGTGCAGTCTTGCGTTGTAGCATTGTTGAGCATATTGTATGTTACTTTCGTTTATGTAATTGCTTTGTCCATACATCTGTGAGACTGATTTCGATTTTGTTCACACGACCTGCTTTTTTACCCGTCATAGACGACGATAGATAGTTGTCAGTCACTCAAGCCAATAAACTTTCTGTGGCATTGGCCACTTTGCCCTCGTGCTAATGAAAAACCTTTTCTTAAACTGATGTGCTCTTTTTAATGATTTTACTTGTCCGCATACTCTCACTAATGGGCAGTTGTTCCGGCAACAGGTGTGTATCCGCTGATAACCATAGTTGCCAAGAGCTGTCGCATTTTCTTTGCCGTTTTGGTTAGATTTATATTTGTGTGCAATTAACGATGGCATATTTTGAGGCAGGAATTATTCAAACATAACAGGTGCTCACATCGGTTTGGTATATTAGTTCGTTTGATTGATTGTTGGCACCGTCCGTTATCTATGTTGCTCTATAACTGACGATTTGTTATTTACAGCTAAATATTATGTAGTGCTTAGTAATTACTTGAATGACATATAGAATGAATTGTAAGGTTATATTATTTTAGATGGTAAGAGATTTTTACAGTTTATTCAGCGAAGATTTGTAGTTATCTATGTTGATTGTGTTGTAGTTTGTGTTTCTTTTGATAGCTACAAGTGAATTAGTTGTTATTTGTGATACGGCAAATCAGCGGCTGATGTCATCTGATTACGTGTTCATCTTTTCTGTGTTATGTCGGCTTATTGTTTGTGATGTGATCAGCTTGTTGCCGGTCAAGTTGTGCAGAAGTTTATTGGAGCAAAACAAATTGTGGCATCACCCATGAGCTGAGTTGCATTGAATTCATATTTCACTGTGTATCGTAGTTTAACAGTGTACAGTTTTTTTCACTCCACTGCTGCTTGAAGCCAGCGCAGCTTATGGTATGGACGACTGATGTCTGTCGTCAAACTTTTTTCAAATCGCTACTCATCCTGCAGTTTCTCTCAGATTCTCACGAAACTTAGCAGACACGATCCTTGTGCTAGTATGCAAAAAAATTTGTAAAAATGTAAAATTTTGGGCAGTTTTTTAAAATTTCACATAAGTGGCTGAGCTATCTGAGCCAACAGGCCTGTCTAGTTGAACTGGTGTGTTTACCAAAAACATTGATTTCTGTAGCAAAAACTACATTTTTCCCGCACAGTGGCTTCAAATATTGTTGTGCCGCGTGTGTCGACCAGTTGGTTGTTAATGGACTGGTCAAAGTAGACAATGGACGAGATGCTAAATACTGCAGGAATTGTAAAATTGCTGCTTGAACTGTAGCATTTTACAGGGTGACCACTTGTATGGAAAATCTGGAAATGTCAGGGAATTTGATATCTGTCAGGGAAATTTCGTAGATTTTACTAAAACTCAGGCAAATGTCGGGGGAAATCTTGTCAGGGAAAAGTGGCCTTAAAATGTTTATTGTTAGCTGCATATTTGCATCCATTCTTGACTTTGCTGAGCTTGTGCATTTAATTTTGGTTTCAGATCATGCACTGTTGCATTCCTACCCCCACCACTGACAATAACACTAGTACCGGGATGATATGAGTAACATTAACAGTGGCAGGAGTGTTGCAAACTGTCAGGGAATTGTCATGGAATAGACTGGTAATTTCATATTGTCTGGAGAGTGGTCACCCTACTTTTAGAATGAGAAGCTTCATTGCTGACTATCTAGCTTACAGTAGGTTGGTAGATGACGAAACACTACATTCTTCTCTTTGTGACTATTCCATTTGCTGCTGGAGCCAGAATGTGTGTATTTTGTGTGTTCTAGTGTGGTGCTAGTTAGGGGTGTGCAGAACATCGGTTCGGATTTGGTTTTCTGACAGAAGCTGCTTGCAATTCGCAATTCAAATTAAAAGTGGCAAAAAATAGCTTTACTTGCATCCAGTGTGCAGATAACGAAGTTCTTAAAAAACTACCAAAACAGAGCTTAGCATATAGACGACACGATGAAATTGTTACAGTTTATCAAAGTCTGGTATGCACGTTTTATTTAACATAGCAGTAATGTTGTGATCTTTGCTGTAAATTAACTACTCGGCTATAACGTGAGTAGTAAAGGACTATAATATGTGAACCAAACCAAACTCATTGCAAACCGAATCCGAGTTGTTTTAGAACCAAACTGAAATTTAAAAATCTGTTCTGCACATCCCTAGTGCTGGTGTAATGTCTGCTGTGTACGTGTTGCACAGATCTTGTAATAATATCCTCGTGCTATTATTATGTTATTGTTACTATTATTGTTATTATAAAGATCACTTTAATATTCCATTGTTGTAGTGGTTGGTTTGTCATCATGTTATGGTTGTGCTGAGTTGACAGGTGAAGCTGTCAGATGTGACCAGTTATGTGTAACACCAGTTATTGCCATATTTGCTCAACTAGCTGACTTTCCACATGTAATACAGTGTGTCTAGCTAAATAACCGCACCCTTTGATTAATAACATTATCACCAGTTCACAACAATTATTACTTATTTTTGATAGGGATAGACATTTTTACCGCGTGACACGTATCCATAGCGTGGACTATACTGTGGCAAGATGTTTGTCTGTCCGTCACATGCCGGTATTCTGTTGAAATGGCTAAACATCACATCAAAGGTTTTCACCATTAGGTAGCCATACTATTCTAGTTTTTCCATACCAAACGGGATGGCAGTACTCTGATGGGGACCCCCATAACGGGGGCATCGAATGCAAGTGATATGACAAAATTACGATTTTCTACCAGTAGCTCGTTCTATCTTGGAAATGATGCAAAATAGAGCCGTAGTTACTATGGAAGGCGAATATAAAACGGCACCCGAGCTTTCGAATGGTACCAGTTTGAATGACTTTCATTGACCTATAACCCAGATTTTACGGTCATGATTATTCAATATCAAATAACTCGACAGCTATACTTACAATGGTCTACCACTAGAAAATCATGTGATCTGTCGAACGGCGCCATTTTCAGTGACCTTGAATGACCCCTACCCCCGGTTTCAAGGTCACAACATTCTTTGACGCTGAATATCTCATTTTTGCAACCTTGAAGTTTATCGACTATAATGTTGCTATGACATTCATTCTTCTTCTTCTTCTTCTTCTTATCTCAGAAATGGTACGAGATACAGGCATAGTTTAAATGGAATAGATTTGTCATTTGTTTATCGTACTGTCGATGATACATAGTTTGAAGTCCGGCCAGAAATTCACTGTTTGGATGTATCAAGTCACTAGTGTTGCTATGGAAATGATGCAACTGGTTCTAAGCCAATTTTTAAAAAACTTTGCTGTAGTTTATTGAAAATAGAAAAAGTCTCTGTCTATCAAAAACAATTAGTAAATGTTGTGAATTGGTGAAGTTATGTCATATTAATCGTGGTGGTCCAGTTCTTTTTTGAGACACACTGTATATTGATGAACTTGGCAGAATTTCACCGAAATATAACAGAAAATATTTATATTGATGCATATAAACTGTTTGTGCCATGTACTGTAAGGCTGACGTTACTACTGGCATGCAGTTTGCTGCTGTTGCAACGGTGATGTTCACTCGCATGCGTATTGAAACTTACATAGAGTAGGGTTTGCTTTGCCTTTATGATGACCTGGTCCAGTACGTATAGAGAGAAACATATTTTAGACCACAGAGATGTAATTGGATTGTTCACAGAAAGCAGTCGTCTTTATCTTACGGTGACTTACAGCAGTTGTGTATTGGTAGAGCTAGGGATACACAACTTGGTAATTTTAAATATAAGTACAGAAATTAACGGTTAGTTGGGTCGTAAATTGTTGAAAAATTTATGAGTGCTTACAGCACGTAAGATCAATGCAGTTGACCAGTGGTGTCTGCGTATGCTGCTTGGAATCAAATGGTACAAATTTGTCTGGAACGATGATGTACGGAGGTTAACGAAGCAACCCAAACTCACTGCTATAATCCAGTCGCGCCGACTTACCCTGTTTGGGCATATTATGCACATGGACGACAATGCAGATGCAGAGGATCCTGTTAGCCTCCCCACTGGCAGACAACCAGGTCATCCCCGCATCACGTGGCTCAGCACCGTCCAACAGGATCTGAAACAACACCACCTTACGCTCCCCGAAGCAGCAGATTTGGCTCAGAACCGCCCTCTGTGGAGGATGATGTCAACGTATGGCGCTATGCAATCTTAGAGGTGCATGCCAGAAACTACGACGACAGCACATGTAAAGCTGCATATGTTGCTTTTAAGCAGAGGTGCATGAGTTGACGATTAGTCACTTGATAAGTTGTTAAAAGAACATAAGATATTAAAAATGTCACTCAGTTAATCGTATAATTTGATTAGTAGTAGTGCTGCAAAGTCAATAAAAATTCAGTATTAAGTCGTCATATTGCAAAAGCATTATTATTATTACAATTTTTGTAATAAAAATAGTAATAATATTAATAATCCAATTTATAAAGAGCGTAAGGCTTTGGCTTCAGAGGCGCTAATAATAATGCTATAATGCTTTTACTAATGTGACCACATAATACTGATTTTTTATGTCTACTAAGCAGCACTAAATCTAAGCAATTTCTGTTCTGTTTGCTGGTCCAGTACATTTTAGGGAACGAATATTAAATCATAAGTCGTAGCACTGTTCTGTTACAGGTATACGTGATGTGTAGTAATGTTTCTTTCATATGATTGGTCAGAATAGTTGTTTGGTGTTGGCATAACGTGAAACGTTTGTTGTGCAGACCAATTTGGCTTTATCTCTGTCAGCAGGTTATGTTGTTGCCTCGCTGTGTTCGTGAGTTGGTTTGTCTGCCTGCCATCACGGCTACGCAAGAAGTTGTGGGCTTTGATTTGGTAGGCATTTTTGACAACGATGAATTTTCACGAAATTATTACAATGGGGTAGGAAACTATTAGATTTTTGGGGCGATCTGCATACATTTTTCATATTGTGAAGTGATTAGGTGTGTGCTAATTTTCGTATGTTTAATCAAGAGATGGTGCCACTTTTCTATATACTAAGTAGTGCAGTGTAAGTAGCATGCTGCTGACAGACTTATCGTAGGTTTACACTCTTTAAGCTCTTCCTGGTTACATTCTGTGATCGAGCTTGACACGCGTTCCATGTCGTTGCGACATTTTGCAATGCAGCCGGCCAGTTTTTCTGCATTGATAACATTGTAGATGTAATATACATAGCTGTACGTACATTACCATAGATGATTCTGTTTCAGTGGCAATAGCCAAACGTCCATTAAACGATGGGCATCGTTTAACTTTGTGATGTAAAATATTGCAAATACTAACAGGGTATTTCCGCATATTGAGAGACACGTGTTTAGGCAATCAAATGTATGGTGTTTGAATGTTTTGCTGCGTAATACAGGGTGTCTGCAACTTGTGGAAATCTACTTGAATTTTAAATCCCTTCTGGAAATACTGGAAATCTCCTGTAATTTAATTGCTTCTCATGGAAATTTTTATATAATAGGTCGGTGATCAATGATTGATAAAAACGACATCCAGTCATAAAATTTAGCTGCAGTCCACTTACTGGGAACTGGCTAGTAACTTTTTATGCTGGCTATGCTCTTACTGTGTAAATGGGATCACTGTGACGTCAGGGATCAGCGTCCCTGTCTGATAATACGCTGTAATTGTCAGCTAAAACTAACTAAGTAAGGCCAAGTAAAGTCCATCAGATTAACAGGACCAGCATGTGCACGAGGCCGTCACAGTTTGAAAACTACTGGAATTTTTGTTATAATGTGTTGTGGAAATTTGTTTGGTTGGATTTGTAGACACCCTGGTAATAACGCTGGCGTGCAAATCATTGTGTTCATCTTTGGCTATGAACAGGTGCTTGTCTGTTACTGTCGTCAGCTGTCCACGCACTCTGAGCGCTATCGTAACTAAGACTTAAGCTGTGAGGGTGGAGCCCTCCCCCCCCGCCCCAGCGAGGTCTAGCACTGAAGACATTATGATTGAGGATTTTTCCATTTTTCACGAGTTTTCAATTTTGGTCTTAAAATTGCATTGCAACCCGCTTTTGAAGTTCTTGATACCTTATACATCCCAAAATCCATTACAGGATGACCTTTGTTTGAGGGACTGAAGTTTTCTTTGGGGGTTTAAGGTGCGCGTGCCTAGATACATTCCTGACACTTAGGGTACGTTAAAATATACGTTCTGACAACAGTAGTTGCGTTCGTTTATTCCGCTTAGATCACTTTGATCCAAGCTGTCTGCGTTTGTTTGGTGTCTGCTTTCTGAACTTTCTGATGGAAATGTAAACAACATACAACTTTTGTAGCACTGCATAATAAACTTCTTGTATGTTTATTCTCATTCCAGCCGTTAAATGTTACATTAATATGCATACAGTGTATTTAATTGAGTGAAGAACGTGTTAAAGTACGGGGTGGCGCATAAAAAGCGGACCATTTCATTTCGTTGCCCACAACGTGTCTACCACGCTCATACTAAAAATTTCTATAGCATGTCTACAGTGCCTAAAACATCAATCAAAATGTTGTTCAATATATTCACCGTTTGCTGCAATAACTAAGCCAGTTGTTTAAAAAATTGTCCGATTGCCTGCTCAGTCAAAACCGTCAGATGTAAACATGTTTATCTATGACGTCATGAATGATGTCACACAGAATATTTAACGTGAACAACATTGCAAAGAATATTAATTCTTTATTGTCTCCAGATCCTGTCTCTGGCATCTGCGTTCTGTAAGAATGAAACCGCTACGTAAATTGTGTCCACATACTGTATGGTGGTCCACTTTTTTCTGTGCCACTCTGTATTTATAGGAGTTGCCAATTGGCATATATTCGTCTGTGTACTGCCATGCCGCCTTCTTGCTGGCTACGTGTTGTTTATTCAGAGGCTAGAGCAACTTGACCAGATATGACTGTCCGAGCAGTACCCCAACGCATTCTCAGCTGCATAAATTACTGTGCTTTATTGGCCTAGCTGTATGTAAATGAACAGCTTAGTAGATCAATGAACAGGTTGCACAAATAACACTGTGTGTTACTAACTAATGGTTATCATCACTACAGAAGCTGTTTCTAGTTCTCTAACCCTTTAAGCCCAAGCACAGCGAGAAACTCAACTCAACTGTTCAGTTCAACTCAACTGTTCAGTTCAGTTCAGTTTCCCGCTGTGCATTGAACCGGCGACAAAATCGGCGGTCGTCGCAGGTTCTTCACAATCGGGACACAATTGTGAATCTGCCAACCAACGCAATGTCTGTCGTTGGACGAAAACCGGCGACGACTGGCGCTTGACTGTCGAGAACCGGCGACGGTCGTCGTCGCAGCTCGTCGCCGGTTCAATGTACAGCGGAAAACTGAACTGAACGATCTAGTTCAGTTCAGTTCAGAGACTCCGAACGCAATTATAGTGCTACATTGAATAATACGAAGTTGGTACAGTGGCCGTTGACGGGTTGGCTGTTACATGTGGTACAGCGAGGATGCGGCCCCGCCCAGTCCCCTCCTCGCTGTACCAGATGTAACAGCCCACCCATCGACGGCCAGTGTAGCAATCACTGTATTGCTATATGATGGTTTATTGCTCTGCGGTTTTAATGTGGCGATTAAAGGGTTAATAATAGTATAATCTAGCCGCTCTTTGACTGTCAGGTACATTTAAGTTAGTTAATGTGGTTGTATTCTAATAATATTTTATCGAAACCTTGTCATGATTTTTGAGTTTGGATCTCGCTACCTGGAAGAGTTCTTGAAAGTCTCTTGCTGACTGTCTTCATATCTCAGCTTAAAACTTTCCTGTTTGGCACAGCTTCTGACCGGTTAGTGGGCACACTGTAGCAATGATAATGATTGGCATGCCAGTCCTTGGTGGATGGGATATTATAGTTGTTAGTTGTTACATCGAAAAGCAGTCTGGATGGTGACCACCCACCAAACGAATGCAATACCGACCCATCAAGGGACAGTATCATTCGTTGGTAAAAATTACAAATGTGGTATCTTGAAATGGTGGGAGCTGTAATAGTCATTTCTGAACGGGTTATAATAACCATTAGCATCACAATAGTCGTATTTCCTTAGAGCCGTAAGGTCGTAACTTCCACGGCCTCAACAGGCCCCAGGATCTGTAGAAGAGACCCGAGCCGTTTCCTGGCCGAGTGGCGTAAAAAGTGACCTGAAGCAGACTTTAGTTGCGTTAGGTTTACTTTTGCATATGTTACTAGTTTTCGTTATTTTTGCATATGTTAGTACTTTTCATTGATTGTTGTTTAGGGTTTTGTGTCGTCACTTGGATATAGTTATATATGGTTTTGTGAGTGGTTAGGAAGACGGCATTGTTCACCAGTCAGTTGATTGGCGTGGAAAACCGTCTCCGAAATGACCTAATAACATAAAGATCAGCTACGAGGCACTATGCCAGTTGTACGTTAAACCCTACTATACCATACCATAACTACCAAGGTGCTGGAATGGTATAGGTACAGTAGGGTTTAACGTCCCACTCGACACATTATAGGTCATTTCGGAGACAATTTTACACGTCACATGACCCAACCAACAGTGTCATAGCACTGAGGCACGGACCAAGGTGCTGGAAGTTACCTATTTCTTGCATCTTTGACGTTAACGAGCTTACCGTTGTATAGAAATATGATGTCGTTTGGTACTGTAACTGCATGGTTCCGGACTATTTTATTCTGTGACTGTTTTGATTAGTTTCTGAAACATTGTCCAGGTTGGTCTGTATAGTGTTGCTTACTAACTCTGTGATCGAATGTCCGCCAACTGTTAGTATAGTATAACGATACGTCTGATTTGAAACGCTGAAAGTTGTGAGTTTTTGAAGCAATAAACTTGTAAAAGTGACGCTGATTTGTCGTTATTGCCAGCGTGTTTGTCATCTCCGCCGACGAGGTTATTTGGTCGTAGGTGCTTGACTGTCAATCATTCTGTCTGTCTGTCTGTCTGTCTGTCTGTGTGCAAAAGTAGCGAGCCGATTTCATTGAAACTACGTGTTGATTGTTCCTACCAATCGCACGAACTGAACCTGTGATACGGATTCCGGACCAGATCACTTTTTCATTTCCCTCACAATGCGGAATAGGGGATTCTAGGAGATTTATTAGTATTTCTCATACAGTTACCAGCCAACATTTACGATACTTGGCGAAATGACTGATGCCAGCAAGAGAATGAATCCACTACATTTTGGGAGCGATCAGATTAATTAGGATTTGAATCCTGGATCACTTTTGCTTCAGATTTTGGCCTTGGAAGTTGGCAGAGGTAGTGCTGTCTGAGCACCGTCTGGTTTACAATACCCTAATTGTCGCTCTGATCAACCTGCTTCATCTGTCTTAAATTTTGCGTCCCTTACGTAGAAGGCGGTGTTACATAGTGCAGTTGAGATGATCTGCTGGAAATATTTCTTGTGGCACGTGAAAGTGGCTGTGCGATTTTAGGTCAAACATCAAGGTCACTAGTTTACATGTTAGAAATGTGTCAACACTGTCTTAACGGACGTCTGGACAGCGGGACAGACTGGGTGAAAGTATAATGTTTCCGCTGCAGTTGCGTATAGCCTGCGGAGACGTAAACACAAATATGAATACGCGAAAACAATAAAAACACGAATAGAAGAGCAATAATAAAAACATACAAGTTAGTTAGAAGCTACTATAACGTTGTTGGATCAGTAAGCTTGATCAGACACTGTGGGTGCGTTGTTTTATTCACCGGTTGATTTCACCGATTAATACAAAAAACCTTAGACGTTTTATCACTGTTAAGGCCCATTGTTCATGACACATCTAAAACAGCAAAAATCACTTGGTTTATTCTAGTACTCCATTGGGCCGTGGATGTAATAGAAGCCATATTACATCCATGCCCCAGTGGAGTACTAGAATAAAC
>Ga0209149_1001153_pt1 | contig 12860 bp, 9 predicted proteins | sample WorMetTyACAVOLI2_FD_187423 | JGI IMG/M metagenome (GOLD analysis project Ga0209149, IMG submission 187423) | Marine gutless worms symbiont microbial communities from Max Planck institute for Marine Microbiology, Germany - Olavius algarvensis... ... | reverse complement strand
CGCCATTCTACATTCATCAAATGAACCGGGTGAACTCTCGCAATGGCTCTGCCATGATGACAGCACCATAAACATTGTCGTGCTTATTATTATTATTATTATTGTGGTATTGTGTGCCTCATGTAGCAGGGAAAGCAATCTCAGTCAGATGTATAGTTGGTCCAGTGCTGAGGCACTGTTGAATTTGGATGCAGAACACTGGGCCAGGAAGTTGGCTTGGTAGATAATGTACAACCATCTAAAATTATCACTAGGCTTTTTCAACTCCACAATGTGTATGCATGTTTGAAGGTGTTGGCTTGTGCAGAGTAGTGATTGGCACTGACAGAGTATTTGGTGAGGTCCCACACAGTACTTCTTTTCTATTGTGATGCCACTATGCAGCTTCTCTGGACACCCGCTTGCGCCACCTCACTATCTTAGCTGTTGATTGCACAACATACCTCTCCACTTGGCCACATCCGAGATGTGATGTTGGTCTGGAGGAAGAGAAATATTGAAAAAAACTGTGTGTTATAGTATCGTGTACTACTATAATGCACAAAGATATGAGCAGTTCTTACAGGTCGGTCGATAGTATTGGGCTTTGATCTTGCTTGATTTAGCTCTGTGCCTTCAGTCTTCATGGTGCTGTATATACATATTAAAATTTTTTGCTTACATCCTTCTCTTTACTTTTTAATGGGCTGAGCCTGGTGAGATGGCCCTTGATGTGGTTGACTACTACGATTGCACCACAACAGTCTAATAGCTACATGTTCACTGTCTGCACTGTCCGTCTTTTAAGCATAACTGTCTACTGCACAGAAATGAGGATCTGTTGATTATTTAAAAGGTAAACTGGTCTCAGATAACAGCAACAGACATAGAGTACCATACTTACATTAAGTGTATGTGTGTGCTATTTAGAAAGCAGAGCATGTCTCTGACACGGAGGACGAAGCAGATGATGAAACTTCAGACTCAAAGGGTCCTGACTACAACTATATTCTTAACATGTCGTTGTGGTCTTTGACGAATGAGAAGAGAGATGCACTGCTGAAACTGCGAGATGAAAAGGCTGAAGAGTTACGCATCCTACGACTTAAAACCCCTCCACACTTGTGGAAGGAAGATCTTGACAAACTTGTTGCTGAACTTGATGTATGAAATTTATTTGAATTGTTGCAATAAATAAATATTTATGTTAATGAAGATTTAACTGTCGTGCAGAAACTTGGGTTTGTTTTTTGGTAAGTTATATCCCCCTTATCTCCCCTTGGCCACTGAGATGTGATGTTGGTCTGAAGGAAGGGAAATATTAACAAAACTTTCTCTGTGCAACAGTATTGTATACTATTATAATGGCACACAATGGGTTAACGTACAGTGCATTTGTGACATTTATGATTTCTTTGCGCCGTATACAAATGTTCTTACTTACTTACTTACTTACAATGGTACAAGCAGTTTTTATAGGTTGGTTGACTGGATCGGACTTTGATCTTGGTTCAGCTGTCTATCTTCTGAGCACCTCTTTATCTTTGATCGTCATGGTGCTATATATATTTTACATAAATTTTTTCTTACATTCTTTACTTTACCTTTTAATGAGCTGAGCATGGTGGGATTAGCCCATGACCTGGTTAACTAACTGTAGTCATACAGTGCTATGACACTGTTGGTTGGGTCACTTGACCCGTAAAATCAATCCCAAAATGATGTATAATGTGTCGAGTCGGATGTTAAACCACACTGTACCCATACCTATACTTTAATAAGTTATAAATGCTTTTAGCACATTTGAAGTTCACAAGTAATTATATTGAGCTAATTGGATAGATGATTATGGACACCATTACCAGTTTACTATACATAATGAAATATAACATTAAATATCTGTATTGTATCGTACAATCTCGAAGGAACTAATTTGCTGGGTATATTGTAAGGCAATTACATATCACCACTGCTTCCTTAGTCCCTGAGGAAGATTTTGTGATGCCAAATGCCAAAACTGTTGTGATTATCTTAGTGACTAATTATTACCTTTTTTGTACTGCTACTGACTTGGTCATTGCACTGTTGTCACATGGTATGTTCAACTTGTAGAAAGTAGAGCAACGTGAGCGTGATGATGAGGCAGCTGGTAGTCACAAACATGCCGGTGGTAGTGGGGATGGCAAGGGCAAACAACGGACGAAGAAACAGGCTATGGCTGAGACTAAGCCATCATCTATGGGCCGACGTGTCATACCAGTTATTGATGCCGCACTCAGAGCAAAAGTTGAGGCTGCAGCTGCAAGGAAACTAAAGACTAAGGTGATATTCTAGCTTTTGATATCATTGTCATTATTGCAGCACAACATTAATGATGGATGTATATCTCTGCAGACATAAAATTGAACTTTCATATGTGTCCATTGTAAAACATAACGGGAGGAGCTACATATGTATAGGGTATGATAAAGATATCATTTGTCAAGATGTGTAACAGTACCATCAGTTTTATCTCGGTTTCTTAGCTGTTTGATCTCCTTGACATTTCGTAGAGTGGCACCATACAAATTCATGTTGATTGTTATTTAGTTATTACTCTAATTATTATATATAATAATTAAACTGTGTCTGAAATGGGGACATAAACCTGCACACTGCCACTGAATGAATGGCACTGTGACAGAGCAGCACTGTGGCACATTGTCGTGAGTGTATAATCTCGTAAAATGCCATATCTGATAATGTTAAGAAAAGTGGAAAGGTGATCTTAGATCCACATCCTGAATTGGTTCAGCCTTAACTTGCCTTAAACCTTTGTTAACCCATGACTAGCACATCGGGCAGTCAGTTATTTCCACTCTTCAGTGATCATCATCTGGAGACAGACTTCGTTCCGTGTCATGTCCATGTGTTCAGTGTCTCTCCATATCATATTACGGCAAGTGATACGTCAGGAATCCAGTGTAGTTTCAGTCTTCCAAGCATTGCACATCTTTTCTTGAATACGGTAGCTTCCAAGACCTGTGGTTTTCCTGCTGGTATCATTTCTGACTTTTTCTTTCCATTTTACGTTCAGCAGTCGTGTCAGACAGTTGTGATGGAAGGCTTCAAAACATTTCTGATTGACTTCTGTGACACGCCATATTTCTGCACTGTACAGAAGGATAGCTCATATGATTGATTACTTATTAGATGAGGCAATGCCAGGTGTCTGTGCTAATTATGTTGTTATATTTTTCATGTGTGGAATATATCGGCACTTGCTAGTTGTTACTCATTGTGTATGCATTATCACAGGAACGTCGTGAAGCAGGCTTTGATGATGATGGCGATGTATCGGACACTGAATCACGACCACTGTCTGAGAGAGTTGGAGCCATTGATGGAGGTCTGCTACTGGGTGCTTAATTGCTGAGTTTGACACATTGTATTATACATGCATTTAGAACGCAGGCAAGTTCAGTAAATGTGTTCATTTAGAATGCAGGCAAGTTCAGTAATGATACTGAATCACAGGCAAGTTCAGTAATGATACTGAATCAGAGTCGAGTTAGTGTTCGTATTATAACAGTTCTGCATAGTTTTTTGTTTATCTCAATTCTACTTTATAAATACTACTTCACTTGTGATGTCTGTTAGCTGATGCGAAGCCTGTGAAGAAGGGTCGTAAAAGAAAATTGACAGCACCTGACGGACCAAAGAAACCTACCATAATTAGTAGCAACAGTCCAAAGAAGTCTTCTAGCCCAGCAAAGAAGAAGGGAAAGAAACGCAATCCGTGGTCGGATTCTGAAGGTTCAGATGCAGCTGGCAGTGATCGATCAGACGACGACATGGATACTAGTTTTGCGAATGTTGTTGAACGAGAAAAAGCACCAAGACGAGCAGCAGGTTATATCTTTCATTTTGTCAGTAATTATCATGATTACCAGTACTTAATTGCTATTTTATTTGATGCAGGATATAGTTATATATGTTTTAACATCAGAGTTAATTTAGGATGTGACAGACACAATTGCTTCCTTTTATTATTTACATTAGGCAGGTATGGTATAGTAGGGTTTAAAGTCCCACTTGACACATAATAGGTCATTTCGGAGACGAATATTAGGCAGGTAATGCTTATTAATTATTACAGCATGCCTATTCCACAGCTCTGACTAAAAGTAAACAAAACACATCACACGAAAAAAAACAGTACACCAAACTCATGGCATTGTTTGTTTGGTGTAGCTTCCAAAGTGCAATACAAGTTTGAGGAAGATAACGACGATGATGAGGATGACATTGGTGGTGGTGGTGATGGTGATGGTGCGCATAACAAGCGTGAAAGCTCATCGGATGATGGAGGAAGGGACAGCGATTTCAACCCTGCCGTGTCAGACGATGATGAAGAATACTCAAAACCTCCTGTCCAGAGTCCACGGTTTGTAAAGAATCGTAGTTGTGCAACTTTTGTACCTGACATGCTTGTACATTTATTAGTGTCCTCTTTTTGTCCATAAACACTTCTGTCTTACCTTCACTTGGCCACATCTGAGATGTGATGTTAGTCTGGATTAAGGGGAATATTTACAGAACTGGTCCTGTGCTACATTAATTGATTCATAAGAAAACTCTATGTATACAGCACCAAGATTTCCACCTCGCCGGTAGTATGTTGCTACCTTGTGAAATTCGAAAATCCAAAAATGTTGCTGATTTTGACAACATCCTCAACAAACCATTGACATGTTCCTGAGGACACTTTGAGAACTTGATTTAACATTTAACAGTAGATTATCTCAAGACTACTGATATTGACTGACTGACTAACATTTTGAAGTTTGTCAGACGAACATTGTTCAGTTGAATGTTGTTGCATCATGGTGATTTTTTCACCATGATTATCTTCGCTCCATCTTTGTTCATTCTAGACTATACTTTATATGTTGTACACATATTTAAGTGAAATCATTATTGCAATATTTTTGTGGCAGGTTACATAAGATCTCACATTAAATTTTAGTTAAACATATCAATTGTCACGTTCGATGCGAAAGTTCGTTAAATTTTTGGATTTTCGAATTTCATATGGTAGTGTAGCAACATATGCAGAGGAGGTTGAAATCTCTGTGGTGTATACATTGAGAATTTTCTTACGAATCAATTGGTGAAACAATTTTGAAAATCGGTCCACATTTGTCCACATCTAGGGACATACTTTTGTTTAAGACACAGTGTACTTATAAACAGTACAGAGTACTAATATATTTCTTCTTCAAGCTGTTATTTGAGTGGGACATAAAATTCTGGTCACTCAGTCACATCTCCTCTGCCTTGTGTTTCTTAAGATCCTGATGTATGCTGTCTATCAGTCTTTTCTTCCGGCTTCCTGTGCTGTGGTGTCCATATATTTCAGCATTTATAATTTGATAATATTATAATTTTTCTGCTTCTACATGATCATACTTCGTTTTATCCGTGATACATGGTATGCTGACCTGTTAAAGATTTTGCATTGAGCTGCTGTCCATATGGACTCTCCATATTTACTACAGTATAGTGGTAAGCAAATTTGCAGCTGATCAAGATGCCTTCAAGCACATAAACCAGAATAAGTGAATGTAAAGTAGTAGTATGGTTGCCCACCTTCTATTGTAGGCCTATGTGTATGTAATAGGTGGCTGGCATGTTAAAATATTGTTATGTATATTCACCTTAAATCGCTGGCACCTATAAGTGGCCTCATGCGCTTGCTAGCATTGCAAAAACTCTTTTGCTGTGAATTTAGTCAAAGGATTATCAATAAATGATGACGTCATGTTACACCAGCCAAGAAGGGGATTATACTGAGTAATGGAAGAACTTTGAATGACATATTGAAGTCGTGTTAATAAAACTACATAGTGTAGTAGTCGCAGATGAGTTTGAAGTCTGTGGGACTTATAACAGGAAGTAAATGAACCTGTTATATCGTGGAGTGAAGCGATTGTCGACGGACTCGGCCGTTTGAAAGGTCCAGCCGGTTTCGAACGACTCCGCAGAGGTGTACGTTCGACAGAAGACGCAAAGGTCTTTCTGGTCGTACAGTGCAGTTGACAAGTCAGTGATCAACCGACGGCCAGTCACAGAGGAAGTTCGAGAACGAGTGGTGTACGGCGACATCTCGTCAGAAGAGACAACGAGTGAAAATCTATTGCGAGATCTCAACGCTCGCACCTTTCATCAGCATTGCATGCTCACAGCAAGCATTCTCACTCTAGAAACTATTAAATATATATAAGACGTACTTCCGTAAGGCTTTTGAGTAACACCCATGACTTACCTGCTGCCAGCGCCTCTGAAGCCAAGGCCTCAGGCACTTGACAAATCGGATTATTATTGTTATTTTAAAAAATATTATTATTATAAATAAAGGTGCCAGCCTTTACATTAACATCATTGTTATAATTTAATTGTGTTTTATTTAATAAATTTTAACTATACGAATTATCCGTGATCTAAGTGACACTCTTGATTTACAACTTAACAACAGAACATGGTCCGAATATGTCTGTCCGATTTTGTCTAAGGTGACGAACGGCCGCGACACACACTTAAGATAATCAGGTGCATCTTTTTTCAATGGTTGATCTGCAGTGAATGTATTGTTAAATGGATAGAATGTGTGCATGATTGAAAGAGTCACAACTAGTGGGTATTTACAGTATAGATTTTTCGGCGTTCTGTATTCTAGGAAAGCACAAGTGACCGCTGCGGCGAGCAAGAAGATGAATGGCGAGAAAGCTGTTGTTAAAAAGGCATCTACAGGTATAACGAGAGATGTTTTAGTAAGTTACACACCTTTAATCCATTGTCATACTTGACTAAGATTTTTTGCTGTGCAACTGCAGCCTCGCAAGGTTACACAGTGCGGCTCTTGCTTGTCGTGTGGTGTATGGCTGGCTGGGTGTGTGTTATGTTCATATATTGGGTCCTAATGACTGAAGTTACAGCCGTAGTTGCTATGGTATGTCAATAGGAAACCGTACCCAAGGACCATCTCCAGTGATCTTGAGTCACCCCTAAGCTACATTTAAGATTTCGACGACAAACACTGTTACACAGCCTCTCTGCGACAGCTGAGCTTTTTCTTGTGTATTTGTATCTGTGACGTTGATGACCCCCCTTGCCTCCAGTTGACCACATCTGAGGTGTGATGTTGGTCTGGAGGAAGGGGAATATAAATAAAAACTGTCTCTGTGCTACAGTATTGTGTACTATTACAATGGTGCACAAAGATATGAGCAGTTCTTACAGGTCGGTTTACTGTATCGGGCTTTGATCTTTCTTGGTTTAGCTCTCTGGTCTTCTAAGCGCCTCTGTGTCTTCGGTCTTAATAGTGCTATATAGATACTAAAAATTTTTTTTTGCTTACATCCTTCTCTTTACCTATTAGTGAGCTAAGTCAGGTGCGATTGGCCCTTGACCTGGTTGACTAACCATTGTCCTTCAGTGCTATGACACTGTTGGTTGGGTCATGTGACCCATAAAATCGTCTCTGAAATGACCTATAATGTGTCGAGTGGGATGTTAAACTCTACTATACCATACCATACCTGTGACGTTTATGTTGTGATCTATTAATGTGATTGAAGCTTTATATGTATTCATTATCTGTACATTATATTACTGGTTATCTTGCTGTGTTGATTATCTGTTCCTTGTTGATTACTGACTGTGTCTGTTTTTGTCTGTGGAAAGCCATATCACTCTTCTGCAGTTGTAGTACTTACAGTTATAAGCTTACTGATGGAGTAGATTCTGCTGATTATTGGCTCAAAAGTTACTAGGATTGTATTTAGTTTTTCTGGAGCTGCATCAGTCGAAACTTAGCATTGCGATACTATGCAAGCGCGGCCTATGTCGTCATGCAGTGTCTGTCCGTGTGTCTGTCACGTTCGTGGATCATGTCAAAATGAATAAACATATCAAAAAATTTTCACCGTCGAGTAGCCACGCCATTCTAGCTTCCGTGCCAAACGGCATAGCAATATTCCGACGGGAACCCCCCTAACGGGGGTGTCGAATGCAGTGGGTATGCCGAAATCGCGATTCTGAGCCTATATCTGGCTTGACTGCCTGTGTTAACGCTGCAACAGGCAGGTGTTGTAAACGCGGTCGCCGGTGGACGTCTCGCAAGTTATGACACATCGCTGGTAGTAAGCGGCGGTGTTGATCGCCGGAGAAGACAACAAAATGTTTATGACAAGAAGCCTCAACGTTACGTCAAAGACAACAGAACAGCACATTTAACTGCATGCAGTGACAAATCTGTAGCATACGTATCTTAACAATAAAAGACTACTCAGCGTTTTGTACTGTTGAAACTAACTACTGACAGACACGAAGCATTGCACGGCCTCTTTGCGAGAGCAGAGCTACTTGTCACCAGTTGTTGATAATGAAAGACACTCCTGGGAGGGAAGGTCGACTAGATTGGGCTTTGATCTTGCTTGGGTTAGCTCTCTCTCTTCCAAGCACCTTTGTGTCTGTGGTCTTCGTGGTGCTATATACTTGTAATGTGTTGAGTAACTCGAGTTGGACGTTAAATCCCACTATACCATTTGACACTTCATTCATTAAACATCAAAAGAATGATAATTGTTTGTCAGAAGTTATGATAATAAGAAATGAAATTTATTTGTTTACAGTACCTGTGAGCAAGTCTGCAGCGTCAAGCAGTTCTAGTAATGCGTGGAACGTTCATTTGTCTGACAGTGATTCAGATGCAGTGGAGGTTGTTTCTCCTCCAGCTAAAGGTTATTGTTGCTGATTGACTAGTACTTGTCTTGTACACTGTCCCAAAAAAGGTAGTACACCAAACTCATTGCAATAACTTTGTCAGTTCTTAACGGATTTTCAACGTTCTTTCACTGCTAGAAAGAGAAGTAAGTTTCCAACAAAATCCATATAATACATCCCACCATACCTTCAGTATCTTGCCACACTACCTTGCAAAAGTTAGAAGTTTGAATGTGTGGTAATTTCCTCTCCCCAAACATAAACAATCTAAAATTGGGTCATATTTGACAAAACTGAAATGTCTCTTGTCATGTGGCTGAATATTGTCACAATAGTTGCTCGAAGTGTCCGTCTTTTGCCCGCACACATGCACGAAGACGTCCATGCCACTCGTTAATTGCATTGTCAATGATAGTCAGGTCAATGCTATGCCAAACATGCAGAAAACGCTGCTTCATTTCACAACACTTGTTTACATAAAATCATCTGCTATTTACAAAGCATATTTAACACGAATGAGAAATTGAAAGAACAAGTAAATAAGTAAAAATTGGGTGTGTTCAAAACTCAATGCATGTTGCATATTCGTTTGCATTTTCTTCCAGATATGCCAAAACTCGAACTTCTTTCGCAATGTAGTGTGGCAACATAATGAAGGTATTATATGGATTTTGTTGGAAATCTACTTCTCTTTCCAACAGTGAAAGAATTTTTAAAATCTGTTAAGAATTGACAAAATTATCGCCATGAGTTTGGTGTACTACTTTTTTGGGACACAGTGTACAAAGCATTGAAAACAATGATGTGTATTCAATAAAAATTAAGCAGTGGTTCTTGGTAATATTTGTCATTCAACATTGGCATGCTATCCTGCTGATATATTTTGTTCATTTTGTGTGGAAATGAAATAAAAAGTTGGTTCAAGGCATGAATAATAAAGTAAATGGTTCTCCGGTTTAATTATGTAATGATGAGCATTTCTTATTTACAAAATAGACAGTGTTCCTCAACTTTTATAAGTGAGTTTAGTGGATCAATGGATCAAAGTTTTTTTGTAAATATTCAGACAACTGACAATGTAATACAGCTATTACTGTGCTCTTTTATATATGTTGTGACTGTTTTTGTTATTAGCCAAGAAGACTACAGCCGCAGGTGTAGGTCGAAAAAAAGCGGTGGATTTGGACAGTTCGAGCGATTTTGAGTTCGGTGCGAGCAAACCTAAAAAACAGCTAATGCCTAAAGCTGCACCAAAGGTGAAAGCCACCAAACCAAAGGCCACAAAGGCTCCGAAAAAGATGGCTGTAAGCTCAGACATAGATTCATCAGATGAAGAGTCAAGTGGTAAAAAGAAGGGTGCACTTGCTGCGGTATGCACTGCATGTTTGCTATTGTGTGATATTCAACTATTCGTTTTTTTTTAAAGTTATGGCGTTAGTAATTTTTTCATTATCATGTTGGGGTCACGTGGCCACTAGTTATAATTTTTATTTCATTGTATGTCTGTAGTTTTAAATGATGTGTAAAATAAAACTAGTTTCCAATATCAGTGATGACAAGCATCTCTTAAATTTGGACACTGAATTTGTTCAGGTGGTCTACACACAGCCATTTATCACATTGCACACACCTTTACTTTACAAGTTATAATATTAATACCACATAAAGATACTGATTAGTTTTATCTTGCTATCGTACAGTTGCAAGATCATTGGCAATGTTTGTAAAGATTTGTTTTTATATTATGTGTGAGTGCATTTCAATGGTAATTTCGTCTGGTATATTATGGTAGTCGGGTGATTCGTCACTGGCAAAAAAACCAGGAAGTCACAGACATTTTCAATATAGGTTCTGTGTAGCAACTATAACCAGCCTTGCCAAGTCTCAGTCATATGGCACTCAGTCACAGTGTGCTCTGTGACTGGAGAAGAGATTCTCAATGGCGGTCTAGATGATAAGTTACTCAATGGCAAGTACTTGTATGTTGTTTTAGTATTTTTGCTAATAGTTGTTTTGCACGTTTGTTTCTGCACTTGGTGATATTGCAGCGTGGGAGCAAGAAGAGCAAGCATGATGAGAATGATTTTGATATGGCAGACGTGTCTGACGTACAGCCTCGTGCAAGGTCTGGCCGTGCTGCATCTAAACCAGTCAAGTACCACTTTGACACTGACGATGATGACGACGACGACATGTAATTTGTCTACTGACATCTACGTTACAGCATTGTGTTTAACTGTTGCCTAGCTGCTGCACTGTAGGTATATGTTGTGCTAGAGAACTTGACCTTCATTTCAGTCAGTTTCAGCAGATCTGACGGTATTTTAACACGGTATTTTACGTACTGCATATAGTATAAGTGCAAGGATGTGTTTTTATTTCAAATTTACAATACGTCCATACATTGCTAATAATAAATCGTAATTTAATAATTTGCAAAGACATTATCTAATATGATTATTATGTGGCCATCCCAATATAGGGTTGCATTATATATTGCACTAGTCCATCTGTCCTGTCCAGGCTCGAAATTCAGCAATGGAATATTGTAATATGCAAATTTAGTGTGGCTAACCCTTGGTGCCATTTTGATATTGGGAAGTCAAGAATACCAGGCTATACTTGGCAGAGGAAGTAAAGATGCTAATGTGTCATAAAACAAAATTCATACTTTGTAACGTTAACCTCGTATAAAACTGATACACCTTGGAAGGCATGAATTTACAGGGATGGCTGCATATTGTGTCTGCCATTGGGTCCATACGTTTGTTTTACAGATGTTAGTTGCAGAACACTTGCTGATTACTATTTAAGATAATAATTCTGTTGGAGTTGTGTAACTTAAGAAAAACACGATTCATCCGAGTCCGACATTTCTATCTGGTTCTGACATGTGGCAAATACCTCTAGGCTAGGAGAAGATTATGATGTCAGCAGGCAATTCACTGTTGCAGTCGTACTTTGTGATCTCTTATAGTGCATTGAGTAACAGTAACTGGGACCTGATCCACTGAAGTTTGGCTCCTGGCAGTCGATTGTTAATGGATGCCGGTTGCATCACTATCGTGATGGCTGCGTATATTTATGTGAAGGAATGCCCTTCGAACATACATTGTTCGTTTGCACTTAGTTGCATAATAGCAATCATTGTAACAGATAACGTTTGTCGCGATGCTGCATGAGCTGTTGGTTGCATCACTCGACTGTATGATACGACAGTGCACGATAAAGTAGCAATATGGTATCATATCACGTGGTGATGCAGCTGGCAGCCAATCATGATTGACCATCAGGAACTGAACTCCAGTGATTCGGGTCAGTGATCCAGTGATTGGTGGGACCCAATCCACAGTGTTGATCTTTTTACTACGATTAATATAAATCTGTTTATTTCTAGTAACAATTTAACTCGGTTACTAGAGTAGACTTTTTCAGCTGCACTTTTGTGTAAAGTTCCTCATTCATTACCACCCTATTCTCGTGGTGTTTCTTTTGTTGAGACCAAAGCTGAAAGTACCAACTTCAGTCTTAGTCTAAGCGATTGCCGAGACCAAAACTCATGCTCATGAACAAAGTTTGGACTGAGCAATCACAGACTTCACTTTTTGACTGATCTTCGATTTTAGTTCAAATTTAGGACTGGGCCAAAAAGTGAAATGACCCAATAAGGTATAAGATGAAATAATGCCTGTATCTAACATAAGTATACATTCTATAGTAATTGTTTATATAACATGGGAAAAGCAGTTCAGTAGGGAATAAATAGATATTGCCATTCCAGGCAAAGCTTTCACGTGTATTTCTATTAAAGTACGGTTGTGTGCATTTAACCAGCTTTTTGTGGTTCAGATAGACTATTCGGCAAAACTACAAGCATAAATTACAATAGTTTTGATACCTTTATAATATAACATTATGGAGGTAGACATGACCAAATGTTGATCTGTCCATTATAGTCACAAAAAACTTAAATTAATATAGTTTTATTTAACTGCTACTGCAGTGTGATGTAACATATATAACACAATGGCCAATTCACTGTACATTAGTTATTTTCTATGGGACAGAAAATATTTAACACAATTTACTCTATAGAAATAAAACTAAGTCGTCAC
>Ga0209149_1001152_pt1 | contig 12864 bp, 8 predicted proteins | sample WorMetTyACAVOLI2_FD_187423 | JGI IMG/M metagenome (GOLD analysis project Ga0209149, IMG submission 187423) | Marine gutless worms symbiont microbial communities from Max Planck institute for Marine Microbiology, Germany - Olavius algarvensis... ... | reverse complement strand
GTCTGCGATCCATATCTAACATCAGGCAAACTTTCACGTCGATCGGTTGCACCTCCGCCAAGATAACCGTCTCCACACAAAACATACACAAAATCACCTCAAACTTAATATCTCAATGCACACTATCGTTTGTAGGATAATTACCACAGACACAACTCTACCACGGCAATAGAACACTGCATTTGCTATGGTACTAAATAAACAGTCGGTACCCTTGTTTTTGCATACAGTAAGCAAAAATCAGTTGCTGTGCAGAATCTCTGGATATTTTTGACCTTCCTTTAGAAAGTCCAAGATCCGTGTGAAAGTGACATTCACCATTACTAATGTTGAGAGAGAACAGGCTGGGCAACACAAGAAGTATGAAGAACCTTGTCTCGAGGAGTTAGTCTTGTCCATGGTTTGTCCGTTTTGCGATCATACATGTCGACTTCTGTCACTTCAACGTAATCGCTAAACTTGAGAATTCGTCGGGCACGCAGTTCATGCACTGTTGGACGAAAGCTCAGCTACACAAAACACATGGCATCATACACATGTATAAACCATGGACATGTAAGCATCACTGACACTTGTCTCAGAGCCATGCAGTCAGATGTGTCTGATGCAGTGTTACTAGGCGTCGGAAACCACCATATTATTATTATTATTTTCCCTTCCATTTAACAACTCCGCCTTACTTTGACATGAACAACAGACTGAAAGTAGATTCAAAGAAGACGTCGATGATTTAATCAACACTCCATTAAAAGCTAATGGATTTGGCTAGCATCGGGCTTAGCTTCAGTCAAGCAAGCGTTGCAGACAAACCTTGCGATTCAACACCATCTTCTTCTCTTCCATCTCCTTCACCAAATCACTGGGAGTCTTGGCTGCAACACAAACCACAATGACTATCCTCCACTACACTTGAATTTCACCAGTGAACACACTCATAGCTATGTTTACAGTGAAATCAATGATTCACATGTCTATGTAAAATTATGTCTCGAGTCTCTGTAACTGTATGCTAGATGCAATATAAGCATTAAGCAATAGTTGGTTGATTTTTGTTGTTGTCTTTTCTCAGACATTTGTGTGTCTTAGATAGTTTGCTGATTTTTGTAACTTTTTATATACACATGTTGTACCTCGTATACGAGAACGATGATAATAATAATAATAATAAACCTAGGAATAACAATGATGTTAACGACATGGAATATCAATGGTACAGTTACATTTAGCATAAAAGTAACGAGCTATATTTTTTATCCAAGCTGCATCCTGCCTTGCCGATAAGTTGCTGAGACTGGTGGTTTAGTTAGGTGAGTCTGGCAACCAGCCAAAGATAACTGCTACCCAGCCAAACAGCCAGTCTATGCACTACATCATCATCATCATATTTATTTTGCCATAAAGTGAGTAAACAGTAATAACATAGTACAAGTTTAACACAACATGGTAGGCAACCAGCAAAGCTAGTGCTCATTGAGCTGGTAGCCTACTGTAAAGATTGAAACAAAATTATTATAGTAACAAGATAAGATACACAGCATAACAACCCGACAAACTCAAAATAAAAAACAACACATAAAGCAGCACTATGCCATTTTCAATTACACGTATGAGCTACTAAACAGCCCTATCACAACAACTATGGTGATGGAATTGACAACATTTAACTCACTGATGATGATGTGCTTGGCTTCCAACTCCTGCTTCGTCGGCCGTGAACTCAGTTGCCTACAGACAAACATCAAATACCATACATGTCGCCTGTAGTTAAGATGCTGGGCTTTAACTCTACCAAATACATTACGTATCAGTCACTCTACATAAACAGTGATACCACGACCAATGGAAAGATGGCGAACGAGAGGCAATAAGATGAAAGCTGGCACGGCATCTCTAAAATTGGTTGCTGGTCAGATGTCAGTCTTCTTCTTCTCGTATGCGCGTCATGAACCATAACTTGTCAGTAAAACACAACAACCATACAATGGCACTTTATCCCAGACAGCCCTAGTGAGCCATCAACAGAACTTTCAGAAACATTACACCGTCTTCACTGTCCTCAAATTCCTCACAAGCACTCCCCACCTTTCCTCTCAGACTAACTCAAAGGTCTGAAACTACGCAGAACCCACGGGACACGGCTGAAAGGAACGTAAAGAACCTCGGGACAAGAACCCACACTTTCTTTACGCTCGCCTAATTCAGCATTTGATGAGGTTAATCGCTGGTCCCCTCTGACTCATGCCTCTGACTGTATGATGAACAGCAGGCACACAGACAACAGCGACAATAAGCTCAGCCCAAGGTATTTTTACACCGGGTGTCCTTCGTGCCACAACCCTCCCTACTTCCGGGCTAGAAGACCGGCTCAGAATACGCCAACTTGCATACCCTGATGCTAGGCTGATATAGGCGTCCTTGTAGTGACTAACGCCATGTTACAGCACCTTACAAATTAATGTTTTATTATTATTATCAGTCAAAAAGACAAGTTAATAATAATAATAATAATAGGATTTGTATAGTGCCTTTAGGTCCGAAGATACAGAGGTGCTTGATGCAGCACAGGAGTGAGTTTGAATAGATGGGTTTTCAAGTGGCGTTTAAAAGTGAGAATGTTATCGCACAGTCGAATGTCGGCAGGCAGAGAGTTCCAGGTAGATGGAGCGGAAACAGTGCGATGGGCCAGTTCGGTGTGTATGCGAGGAATGACGAGCATCGGAGCATAGCATCACGAGCATCAACATACATGTTGGTTTGGTTGCAGCCATTATGACGCAGGGCACTAAAAACTAATCAACAGCACATGACAGCACGCACAGAATGTACACAAGTTTAGTTCAGAGCCAATGAAATCCAAGTCACTGACAAATCAGCCACTGAGAATCAGGTCGGCAATACAGACCGGTTAAGTCGGTAGCCAATCAGATGTCGGTTGCGCTGTCGTTCAGCGTCAGTTTGTGATGGAATGATGTTGCGCTCGATCAGCTCGCGGCGTGAAGGACGATTGCGTAGAAAACGGGCCAAGCTGTCGCGTCTCTCCACCTTTGATGCCAAGATACCTTGCAACCAAAGGCGGACGGCATGTGACAAAAACCTAACATCATCTACTCAGCTGGCTAATCAGCATGTAGGTCTCAGTGCAGATAAGATAACATTTCCGAATATCATGAATAATAAACATAAATTTTTTGACACTCAATGCAGCATACATTTTGCACACTCCATTACTTCACTTTGATACATGTGAAATCTTAGTTGCACCGAGAATAAAAAAACATTCATTAAAACAAGTAGTGTAGTGTGGAGTATGAAAATGAAATCATCACCCCAGTTGCTGTATCGACAATTATTGTTATGGTAAGATGTGTGTGCATTGCAGGGTGCTGCCAGTTGTTGAACAGCACCGATGCCTACACATAAGCGTGCAGATCGTACAATTTTTTTATCCCAGTGGTCTTGATTTTCATCCAATTTGGCGCAAAATCAACCGGAACAACATGTGAGGTGTTGCCGATCTATTTTAAAAATTCCATGACGATAGTCGATAGCTACAACCGTTTTCTCGTAATCCTGCTCACAAAGTGACAAAGAAGCACAAGCGAGGGAACTCAGTACTGGCCTCGCCAGCTACTGCTTGGCTGAGGTAACAAATGTCATGTTGCTGTCTATAAAATGTGCCATACAACATACTATCAATGATGTATATAACACGGAGACCTAATTTTGCTATTAATTACTTTTTTGTTAATTTTGTTACATATGGGAGGTATCCACACGGCAGTCACCAGTCACTACACTTAGCACATTAGAGGTGTCACGACGATGCGCTACATAAATCTTTTTTACTTTTATTTACTTACTTACACTACATACACATAGTTTTTCACTCACTGTCGCAGTCACAATAGGCTTTACTGTCACTGTCAGCATCGGTGCTGTGTGACATTTTGTAGCCAATGTCACGTAACGTCGGTGGGACACGAGTTGGTTGCTGATGTGGTGCTGGTGGCGGTGTTGATCGGTAACTACAACAAATAAGACAACGAATGTCCGAGAAATTCCCAGTAACGACACAGTAACTATAACGCAAAAATTCCTCTAATAACACGACAAGACTTTTGCGGCATCAGACCTGACATGCTGTGATGTGACAGTTGGGGAAGAGCGACCAACAGCTGCTGATGACGACCCCGGTGGAGTAAAATTACTGCCAACAGCAGACCTAGTCGACCCACTCGACTGACTATGAGGCAGAGGTCTTCCTGCAGTAGGCGGCGACTCGCCGGGCTTTACGGCTGCAGATGATGAAGGTGATGATGATGCTAAAGTCGTAGCATGCTGCGACGAAATGCACATCATGGTCATCTTGTCCGCTGGGCGGATAGCAGGGCCAACCTTGACCAACACACCACCTGTTGGCGGAGCACTGTATCGGCTAAATGGTGTCGGTGTCGGGACGTTCTGCGTGTCAACGTTCGTACCACACTCAGACGCTGGTCTCCAGTCAACCAGGTTACGCTCATTTCTAACTCGTTGCTGGCAGAGTCTCTGCTGTAGCTGCAGCTGGAGTTGATCCATGTCCGGTCGTGCTGGTCTAGACGTCGTCAAACTTGGCACTGTACTGCTCATAGTGTCACTGTCAGTGTTGACGGAGCGGCCGGCGTGTCCTCGCAGCACTGGCGAGCCCGACAACTGAGGCAAGGAATGTACTACCATTGATCCATTATGAGCTGTGACAGTCAAACAAACAACCACTTTTATAGATTCTCGCCCAGAAATTACTCTACTCTAGCTCACAACAAATACAAAATGATGGCAGTCTTTGCATATGACAAACATGTCTGACGCACAAACTCAATGTGGCTATCAGCTGTAAAAATTGCATCATGACTGGCTTAGTAGTATTCAAGTTGTAAGTATGTAAATTTTTTGTTGTTCATGTTTCAAAGTGTTATTCTTGGGAGTGTGACTCCCATAATTTATGGGAACATCATCCAGACCCCCAAAAGGCACATCCGTGCATGGAATGACATGTTTGAGCCCTCAGAGTAGCATTGTGTATATGTTGTCTATATTTTGCCTGTGGGAAATGCTTGTGTGTACAAGCATTTCCCACAGGCAAAATATAGACAACTTTGGGGTCCACCAGCTCCCACATCAGACGTCAGAAGAAAACCCACCAGCAAATGGCACCCCTTTGGCCCTTCCACTACAACACAGATTAACTGGAAGCAGTACCCCTGGCTTGTAGACTGTGCAGACAAAGGTACATTTTAGGCAATTTAGGGAAAAATAGGCAAAAATGTGAAAATTAGGGACTTTGATGCCCAGTAGTTCCAAACCATATGTCGTATAAAAACCGACGGAGAATGGAGGAAACTTTCGGGCCCTTGGACTACAACGTGGAGTGAACAGTGCATCACCTGGGCTGTATGCTGGTCAGAATAAGGTGCCTGTTTGCTGTTTGACACTGTTCAATTTTGATGTATTTGGGGGCAAATGACCCCTAAATAAAAATTAAAAAAAAAAATCCCCTCCAACACATTTCGACGTGACATGGAATCCTGGCAAAATTCGGTGAAATTCGGCCATCGGGATGTTACCAAAATGCCATCTCGTTTTGCAGACAAAAAAAACCGCCTGCATGGGACTCACCCAAGCCCCAAGTTTGCCCCCACTGGGCCGATCGCACACAAAATTTCCTGAACATTGTCACCCCTTGATCTGTAAATGTCTGCTAAATTTGATCCGGATTGGTTGAGGTTTGCTGGAGTTATTCCCAAAAGATTGCTTTTTGGACCCCCAAAGTCACAACAGTACAGCCTGAAGCTTGTATAACAGGATTTCAACCTACAATTATATTAAGCAAACAGGGTTTCCATTGATGGGCAGATAATGAATTTCTACCAGACACCACATTCAAACATGCTGCCTGCACCTCAAATTATCCAGATTGAGATATTATCTAGATTAGAAGCTAGCTATATCGGCACATACCTCATCACAGACAACATAAAACGAGTAATGAAAAGTGTAAAACTGTCAATTAAACAGGACATAAATGTGCTGTACCCACCATGTGTCGCAGGTAATTTATACACTTTGAATGCCTCCGCCATGCCAACAACTTATTAGATATCATACTGCCTAAATAGTTATCAATGATCAGGAAAATCAGAGTAATGTCCAACACAGTGCACACTGCTGTATGTTATATCAGATACAATCAGATTATGACACAAGAGAAAACTAAACCTCGAAACACAGTCAATCACAACTCACAAGTAGCAGGAATGTATGCAGAAGACGTGCGCAGCAGATGACTTGGACACGTGGCATTCCCGTGCCAGTTCGTTGACGCTGGTTGGCACTGGTAAGTTTGTTGTCTGCCAACATCCCTGTGTGCGACACGAGGCAGCGCTGTGTCAGAGACGCAAGCCTGCACTGGGCCAGTCGTCCGCACGCTCACAGACCTCGACTCACAAGCAGTCTGACATTTTCCTGTTTTTGGTGAGCCACTGACCACGAGTGCCGTGGGCGTCGTCACTGCAGCAGAATTGCACCTTTGCTATTAAGACTACTAGTTTCAAATTCAAAATTAGTTCAGAAAAGCAAGTTGTAAGTATTGCAAATCAAAGGCGAAGCCTCGAATCAATCACGACTAGCAACTTTGTCAAACTTACCTTTAATACCAGTCTGGTTGCATTAGTGAAGCACGATCGGATTCTAACCAATGAAAAGTGTCAATACATAAAAACTGATAATAAGCTTACATAGCTAGTAACTAAATTTGATCGGAGAAAGAACTTAGTTTAAGGCAAGAAAGTGCACCATCAACTAATATGTTCTCCATTCCGTCCAACCACGGGTAACTAATGTTTATCACATCACACTCCATACATCGAAGGGAGTAACTACAGCATCACAATAGCGTGACTGGATGCTTTGATAAAAGGGAAGGGTAGACCAAGATTTGGTTGTAAAATGTCCACATCCTCACAATCCTCCTATATGGTACTGACACTTGGTGCATGACTTCAGTCTCTAGCCAACGCCTCGATGCATTTGACCAATGGCACCTCTGCTGCATTCTCTGAATTCCATATGTAGCCCATGTGACAAATGACGAATTAAGGCATAGAACCAACCAGTCACTGCTACTATAACGGCAAGACGACTGCGTCTGTTTGGCCACGCTGCCCATTCACGTGCTCTTCTAGCAGTCATCAACTGTATTCCAGCTGAGTGGCATTGCCAAACCGGTCGATCTAGGCAGACTTGGCTTTGCACAGTTGAACTGGACGTCCGAAGATGCAACATCCGCCTCCACTCTGCATGGCAATGTGTACAGAATCGACGTAAATGGCACAAAGTTGTGGAGACAGCTATGCTGCCCGAATGGCATGCCACCTGATGATGGTGATGTTGAAGGGTAGATTACCTGACATAAAGTGAGGGGGCACGGGGCAAACCCACCTAACCCTGACCTCTCTAAAACCTGAAAGGTTTGTCAACGAGGCATTTTAGTGTTCACATCATCAGCATCTGACAGCAACCTCTGCATGCTACACACCTGTGCATATCATATTTGAGACTTCACAGTATCTGTCTGATTCCAACTTACAGGTCAGTGATGTAATGATGTGGAACAGATCACATTCAAAACTGGCAGAGCACTTGATCACAAAGTCTTACATCAAAATCAAATACACCAAAAATAGATATATAGTGAAATGCTGTGGCCTCTGGCAGAGTAATTCAACCCTCTGGTTGGTTGATACTAATAAACTACAGAAGTAGTTCAGACCAGATTAAGAGTAACATCATAACATTTAGGAAAATGTAGGTTACTAGCCATAAGTATTAGGCAGTGCCCTTGGATGAAGGTCGTCATTGGCTACAGAGACTGGAAACCAGCGATGAACACTTGTGACACTAGCACAGTCTGGTGAAAGCAAAGGTGTTGTCGATGGCAACACATCACCGACGTCGGCAATGTCGGCAACACTTCCACGAAATATTGTCACCTTCGGCCGACCAGATGGTGGCGTGCTGAGTGCATGCGCCACTGGGTACGTGTCAGATGGCAAACTGCTGCTTCCATTCTCTTTAACATCATTGGCTGCAACAACATCAGAACAATTTCAGCTAGAAAACATAACAACATATTGTATTTCAGTTGTACATAAAATGCTACTCTTCTCTTCCTATCTCATCACAACTCATGATATCCCCTCTTTTACAACACTGATTTTCTGTGACTTTTCCATGACCAAAAATTATGCAAATCTGCAAATACATAACCTATTGGTACCAAATCAGCAACAATTGCAGACTGTCAGTGACAGTTTGTGACAGAAAATCAGCCTCTTGTTGAAAGTTGTTGACATTACTTTTCCATGACTTTCTACAACCTGTTATTTTCCATGACTTCCAGGCCTGTAAAATTGTCCTACTAAATTTCACGACTTTCTATGACTTTCCATGACCGAAGGACACCCTCATAACTGCAATCTGGGCTATAAAACATAGATACAATACTTTTTTCTTCAATGTATGGTCATTAAGACCGAGTCTCTAAATGGTACGCCTACACATCGATACACCGGCGCAAGCAGTGCGTCTTTAATCACACAGTCCTTCACCTACCAAAGCCACTGGTCAAATAACATACTGACACAATACTGTTTTACGTACTGTTCACGCTTACAACAGTGTTCGTTGTGATCGTAATGCTACAATTAAGAGAAAAAAAGAGTATAAATATGCAACAAAAAATTCAGTCAGTAACTTACAGTTAACGGATGAGGGACGACACTTTTGTGAATGCTAATAATCTATCGAAGAAGCAATAAGTACATTGCATCAGTGCAAACTAACTGGGGGGCAAAATGTCCACTAACGTAGCGAAATGTCCAGAGAACGAGTCATCCTGGAGGTGAAACGTGCTAGAGGCGAAACATCCAGCGGGCAAAATGTCCAGGAGGCAAAACTAAACTGTATTACTGAACTGTAATACAGTAGAAACCTTTAAGAAAACAATTAACTGATATTTTAAGAACTGGAGCTATACACAATCTCTATATCAAGCTTCTTTCCGGGTCATCCTAAAGAGCGCAGACAATGCATACAATGCAAACACCGGTAATTAAGTCGCAGGAGACAGCGATCAGTATCGAAATGAGGACATATCAGATAATGCAGACATAACAGTTGATGATGGGTATCGCTATTCAATGAGCAATATATGAGCCGATGAGTAAGGATTAGGTTAGTCAAACTCTAACCCTAACACTAACCCTACTAACCCTAACCCTAAAAATATGCAATACATGGGCCTATATACATGTAGTAGTATTAATTACTGGTGTCTGAGTCTGCGTTACAGCCGTAATTAGTAGAGAACGACCGATTCGGGGTCTAATGCCGATGTCCGATGTGCCGATGTAGGCCCGTTTATAGCGACACAACTCAACTCAACTGAACTCAACTCAGGTCTTAAAGGCACGTTTATTAGCGACACAACTCAACTCAACTCGACGTCGAGTTCTGTTGAGTTGCGTCGGCGAAGAGTCTATAGCGACGCCGACGCAACTCAACTCAACTCGACGTCGAGTTGTCGACACGTTCACAGCGTGAACAACTGTCACCTATAAATGAATGTAGTGACCCAGTTGACTCAGTTTAAACTTTGTAGTTCGTGACGTCATAAACAAAAACATGACTGACTTGGCTGTACACTGTTCAACTGGGTCAGTTGAGTTCAGATGAGTTGAGTTGTGTCGCTATAAACGGGCCTTAAGGCCGGTTTCCAACCTGTCGTACGCAATGCACGCATATGAGAAATGCCGAAAAACGCAACACATCCAAGGATGGAATTAATTCTGTCCTTGCATGCATTTTTTTATCACAAATAAAGATTGATTGATTGCTTATTTCGGTCTTTTGATCTGCATCGCAAACCCTGCCTGCGTTAAGTATGACAGGTTGGAAACTGGCCTTATACTGCCACTCTGCCGGACTAGTAGGCCTACTGTGGGGAGAGGGGAGGAGTATGTTGATAAGTGCGACGCAAGTTAAGTGTTGGGTGATCAGCACGATTATTCGGTATTGTCACTCGCCCAATACTAGCAGTATAATGCAGTAATCAGTATCTGATAATGCGAGTATCCTCAGAGACCGTGTGCCACTGCTGGTCTGTATGTCGTCTGTATTGTCGGCTATCTCCCTTCCCCGTAAGCTGCCATGAAATCTGAAACCGTACACGGTGTATCACTGTCGTAGTCACTTCAGAGAGGCTCGGTCACTGGATTGTGACGTAACCATCAGACAGAAGCACTAACACAGACTCGTGCATGGGCGGAATGTACATCTGAAAGTTTTTGCGCGGCACAAACTTAAAATTCTTGGGAACGGCGACGTGATCGCAGACGCAAGACATTGGACGGGATGTGGAATCCGCACATCTCCATCGTGGGAAAATAGTGCAATGCATTCCAGTGGAGGTGGACACCAGAGAAGTACGAATGCTCAAATGTTGCGTCCACATGAGTCCGTGGATTTCGACCAAAGATGCTGTCAATCCACGTTCACAATGATTTATATACCTTCAGCAACCCTTACACTTTAAGCACACTTGGTCACAGCTGCATCATCACATTGTTAGTTGTCTGTTGCATCAGTGTGGCGAGCAGTGGGTTTAGCATGATCGTGCAGTGAGATAACGAGGTTTTGCAGATAGTTAAGACCTGTCCAAAACTGTGCTTTTTTAAAACAGGATCCTCATCCGTCCACGTCCAAGAATTTTCGTGAACTGCGTCAGTCCGCTGATCTCAAGAATTATTGCGGATCTGCATCCGCAAGTGGATGCATCCACCGTCCACACATCTCTTGTGGACACTTGTGAAATCTGAAACCGCCGACCATGTCCGCTTCAGTGGCCTTGATGCGGCGGGCGCCCACGCAGTAGACTCGCGATGGCGGCTTGCCCTTGCTGACTACGTGTTGACACGGTTGCGGAAGGGGAGGGATACGTTGACCAAAGCTAGCAGCGTTAGATGCCGCTCGTCGGCCGTTAGTGAAAGGATTTTAGCAATCGCACATGGACTCGGCTCTGCACAATGCCGTCTGTAATTATTTTCAAAAGGACACAGATCAGTGTCTGTAAGTTGCCATTTCCTTCTACAGGCACTGCAGTGTCTCTGTTCCGTGCGAAAACGGTTCAGCAGAGACCACTGTTGCCGAAGGCGGTCGAAATCCAGTTGCCGGATTGTGGGGTCGCACACTAGGTGAGAAATGACCACCTGAGCCAACTTCCAGTTATGCCTCCATCAACTTTTCATGTCAACTGGTTGCAAGTCCAGCCACAGTGGCTTCCTGGATGTCATCCTGGATGTCAGTTGTAGCAATGGTGGGTTGAGGATATCAGGCTAGATTGGCCAACCGTCATGTTTGACGATTTTTTCCACCAGCTTGTCAGTGGCAGCCTTCCTTCATAGGGCTGGAGGTTCAATGTTGGAGAGCACTGGAAGCCATGGGAGAGGTGTAGAACAGAGGGTACCTGGAGATGAGGCGCATGATAGAGTTCAACTGCACATCAATCTGACTAGTAATAGCGGTGTCCACGTTGTCTGCATTCTGTAGGACGACCATTTCTTTCCTATTAAAAGCCAACCACTTGCGTGGTTAGTTGAGCTGACTATTCGCTCCCGCAAACAAAAGTTCCATGTAGCGAAAGTTTCACACACAGAACTTTCTTTCCTTGGAGCGAACAATCCTAGAGGGAGAAATCCAGTTGCAGTCGGTGACTGCAGAAAGTACAGGGTCACAGGGCCATGCAGCGACGTGAAATTGACTTCTACCACAGGTTGTTTTGGTTGGTATCAGTTGGTATTTCATGATTATTTTACCGCTTTGGCACACAATGTCGATTCTAGAGTGTTACTGAATACTCCACCAACTTTGTTCTAACCCTAAGCATAACCTAACCATAACCAGAAACCCAGACAAATGCACAACAGCCTGTACAACATGGACGAGGACCTAAAGAGTACGCGTCTTGTCTTGAGTAATTGGCAGACCTCCTCATTCAGTATCACGCCAATGGCCGGTGGTGGTGCGTTACGGCATGCGACAGGCGCTAGCCTGTCAAGCTGATTTTTGAAGGCAGCTGGGCTCTCCTGCTCAACAACAGCAGGGAGCTGGTTCCAATTACCAACCATTCTGGCTGCAAATGAACTGCGAAGCCCAGATGAAGATGCCCCTATTACCCTAAATTTAAACCGATGATTCGCCATGGTTCTGTTATCTGGGTCTGGGTAAACGTGGATGTATGGTAATCCCGAGTGTATGAAAATCACAGTCTAAACAGTGAAAAAATAATGGCCCTGTGGCCCTGTGCGGCCCTGTACCTTCTGCAGTTACCCGTTCAACTGGCGAGCAGCTCAGCCTACATACCTTTCGACAAACAAACACAACCCATTGTCGCCAAATGGACAATAAAAGATATAATAATCCAGCATAATCATTCCACGTTACAAGCAACTAAGCTACAAAACATATTCTTCATAAATTGCTATAAATCTAGCCATATCATATTGTTTATCTTATATAAAAATATAGGATGTGGGTATGATTTAGAGAAATTAATGGCAGGGCTGTGCAAAACGAGTAAGTTGTACTCGCCAAGTTTACAACTGCTTGCTTGCTAGTTGCAGTAGTCCGTCGAGTTCGACGATGACGTTTGTGCTGCTAGGAGTGTTGCTGATGTGGACGCAGTGCTCGAATTGACGGGGGGGTCGGGGGGGTTCAACCCCCCTAGTTCTATAGATTGACCCCCATAGCTCTGGTGAATTTCAACCCCCT
>Ga0209149_1001151_pt1 | contig 12866 bp, 6 predicted proteins | sample WorMetTyACAVOLI2_FD_187423 | JGI IMG/M metagenome (GOLD analysis project Ga0209149, IMG submission 187423) | Marine gutless worms symbiont microbial communities from Max Planck institute for Marine Microbiology, Germany - Olavius algarvensis... ... | reverse complement strand
TTAACCTGAAGCACAGCAGATTGCTGCTTTAACCAATTTTTCAAAGAACATTGACCAAATTTAAAATGTTGGACCTACAATTTTGTAATTTATTCTGATCAATTTTAAGTTTATGCGCAGGCTCTAAAGATAAAGGTTTAAGGTGTAGGGTCTAAGGTATAGGGAAATCACAGACGCCAAATCAAATAGTTGATGAGTTGATGAGTTCGTAAGTTCGTGAGCTGTAAAAATACGAGCTCGTGAGGTCATAAGTTCGTCGGTTGGCAAGCATGTCGGCGCTCCTCAAACGAAGTGCTCCTAAAGCGCAGCGCTCCTTTATCCATTCACCTTCCTTTTTTGCGACTACCACATCTTTAGCCGCGGCATAGTCCTGTCTTATTGGACGACGCTGGGTCCCACTTCCCTCTTCCAGAATTCTCAACTTATAATCTTCTTAGGCGGGGATAAACCCCGCCACTACACCTAAAGAAGGGTATAAGGTGTAGGGTTTAAGGTATAGGGAAATGACGGACACCATAACAAATAGTTGATTGGCTGGTGAGTTCGTGAGGTAATAAGCTCGTGAGTTTGTCAGCTGGTAAGCACGTAGGCACTCCTCAAACGAAGTGCTCCTAAAGCGAAGCGCTCATCAAGCGAAGTGCTCCTAAAGCGAAGCGCTCATCAAACGAAGTGCTCCTATAGCGCAGCGCTCATTTTCCCACTTTGCCCGCCTGAGCTCGTCGAAGGCCGCATTCCGACTTTGCCCGTCTGAGCTTGCCGAAGGCCGAATTCATCCCACCATCCTGAATTCTCACCTTCTTTCTTTCCCTATGAGCTATCAGCTATGAGCTACGAGCTTTTTTTCTCACCTTCTTTCTTTTCTGATTTTCTGATCTTCTCACCTTCTTCTTTTTCCGTTTCTCCAACCACAAAATTCCGGGCACGGAGCTAGTACCAATCTTCGATTTTAAGGCCGCTTACTCTCTCAAATTCGCCGGTGTTGTGGGTCACCAGCGTGCTGTTGTTGGCTAAGGCCGAGGCGGCGATTAGAATGTCATAGGGTTCGATCGAGGTGCCTTGCTGTTCCAGATTTACACGGATGCTTGCAGCGTATTTCGCCTCGGTCCGGCCAAAAGAAATGATGTTGACCAGCGATGTGATTTCTTGAAGTTGTGAGATCCTTTTGCGCGGCGAGGATGATTTGCCGATGCCGACCTCCAATTCGAATAGTACGATGGTGGGAATCGCGATTTGGCCGGGAGCTGTGGCCAGCAGCCGGTTTGAGACATCTCCCCGGCCTTTGAAAAAATAGATTAAAGTGTTGGTGTCCAAACAGTACTTCATAGGGGCTCTCTTTTACCATCATGACCCATACTTTCTCTAATTTCCTCTGCCGTTGGAAAATCCTTCCAGGCTCCTGCAAGGCCGAATATGTGATCAGGCCAGGTGCTGGCTGTTTTTTCCCTGATCAGCGCGGCGATCCATTTACTTTTTGAAATGCCGCTTTTTTTGACGATCTTGATCATTTTTTCTTCGGTTTCTGAATCCAGATAAATCGTGACCTGCCCCATGGATGGCACCTCCAAATGTGGTTTCAGTATATGTTAACATATAATTTATACTTGTCAATGATCAACAGCGATTGCAAATAGATTGGTAGATTAGCTGGTGATTTCATGAGTTCGCAGGTTCATAATTTCATGAGGTGGTAAGTTCGTAGATAACGGTGTAAGGTTTAAGGTATATGGAACCTGATAATGGTTCTATATTGACATGAATAATCCAATAAGTTAAACTCAAGATGAACTTTTAAGGAGGAAAATATGAAACACACGATAAATGTAAAAGAACTGCGTGCCTCATTGCCGGACATAATTAAAAAAGTGCGCTTGGGGGATCAATATATCGTCCTGTATAGAAGCCATCCCGCTTTCCGCATTATGGCTGTGGACGCTGAAGAGGATATAACCATCCCGCTATCTGATGACCCCATCTACCGGGCAACTGCCATCGGCAGGTCTTCCGATGGTCTAACATCAGTGGACCATGATTCCACTCTATATGGAAAAAACGGCCAATGAAAAGACTGTTTGTCGACACCAGCGGTTGGATGTCACTGGCTGATGAGAGCGATCCTATCCATAGGGATTGCATGACGGTTCGAGATCAATGGCTTGAGCAGGGTGGATTACTCGTAACCTCCGATTATATTATGGATGAGACGCTTACCCTGATTCGGATGAGGATTGGTATCGACGCGGCGGAGAGATGGTGGGGGCAGATTGGCGAAAGTCCGAGAGTGAGATGGGAATGGATCGATACCGAAAGAGCTGAGAAGGCCAGGGCATGGTTTTTCAAATGGAGAGATAAATCCTTTTCCTTTACAGACTGCACCAGTTTCACAATCATGCGTGAGCTTCATATCAAAAAGGCTCTTACAGGAGACAGGCATTTCAGGAAGGCCGGGTTTGAAATATTGCCCTGAAAAAACAAAGGGGTCGCGACTTCATTCTTGACATAGAGTCAAGAATGAAGTCGCGACCCCTTTGTTTTTTTTCAGTGTTCAACAAGCGCAGCGCTCCTTTATCCTTTCACCTTCTCATCTTATTAGGCGGGGATAAACCCCGCCACTACACAAAAAAAGGGTTTAGGGTATAAGGTTTATGGTTTAAGGTCCATGGAACGGGATTAACCCCGCGCCGAACACCGAATGCCGAAAGCCTGTCCTTTCTTCTCACCTTCTTACCTTCTCATCTTCTCACCTTCCCAACTTCTCATCTTCATATCTTCTTTCTTTCCCTATGAGCTATCAACTATGAGCTACGAGCTTTTTTTCTCACATTCTCACCTTCCCACCTTCCCACCTTCTTTCTTTTCCACCTTCTCATCTTCTTTTCCTGCCATGCGCCATGCCCTCTGCACAATGCCCCTCTCACCTTCCCACCTTCTGACCTTCTGCTTTTTCCGCCGTTTCCCCAGCCACAAAAACCCGACCAGGGCCAGCAAACCGCAGATACTAACGTCGGACCAGTCGGCAATAAAAAACACGGTTTCGGCGCGTCGAGCCGCGGCGATAAAACACGTGCCGCCGCCTCCGCCGCCGGATGAATCGGCCACGGCAGCGGACGTGTAGGGCAGCTTGATGACGATCATTAAGGGTTATAGAAAAACGAATATCGAATATCGAACAAGAAATATCGAATGATGAAGTGTGGAATCGCTGCGCTCAGTCTTTTTTAAATAATAATGATAGAATACCTTACTTCGAAATTCATTATTCCTTGTTCGATATTCGATATTCGCTTTTTAATGTCGTCTTCTGCGTCCCATCCACAGCAGCCCCACCAGCGCCAGCAAACCGCAGATGCTGATGTCGGACCAGTTGCCGATGAAAAATACGGTCTCAGCGCGATGGACCGCCTTGATAAAGCAAGTGCCGCCGCCGCCGCCGGATGCATCAGCCACATCGGCGCCGATGGTGTACATGGAAAAATGGTCGGTTTCGATGCTGACCAACTTGTTGATCCGGTCGATGTCCAGGATCTCAACCGGCACCCAGGCCAGCAGTGAAGGATCATACCAGTAGACCGACAGTTCGACCGGGTTGGCCACCCGGGCCTGGTTCAGGGCGTCGGCCGTGTAAGGCAGCTTGATGACCACCGGCACGTTGAAGGTCATGCCCGAGGGTCCGAACTCGGTGACGTGCCCGATTTTACGGGCGCCGCGGGGCAGGGCCGGCGGATTGGTGACGGGCCCGATGTTGATGGAGCAGTCCCGGGGGAGGGCGCCGGGCGGCAGCTCCACGACGGTATTGTAAATCGGGTGGTCCACCGCGCTGACGCTAACGGTCTGGCGCGCGGTGGCGGCGGCGGAAACCGGCTGCTGGGTGACGATCTCATAGGCGGTGTTGGTCCCGGCCGTGTGGATTTCGAGCACGGCCGTGGGCATCCAGGCGCCGGGGTGCTGACCGTCGTCGGCCCGCGCCCGCCAGTAATAGATGCCGTTGTCATCCAGCGTAGCGGATACGGTCCAGGAAGTGATCAGATGCCCCTCGGCCACGAAGGCCCCCACCACCAGTTGAGACAGGTCGGCATCGGCATACAGCTCGAAGGCGTAGGTCAAAGCATCCTGGTCTGTATCGTCGGCATTGAACACCGACAGGGTCGGCGTCAGGGCGGTGGCGATGCCGCCGCTGAGCGGGTTGTTGAGCACCGGGGTGCCGGGGGTGTCATTGGCGGTGTTGACGAAAAAAGACACCAGCACCGACCAGGGGCCCGCAGCACCGTGGGCGTCCACGGCCCGGGCGCGCCAGAAGTAGCTGCGGTTGTCGTCCAGGGTCACATCCACCTGCCAGGCCAGGCCGACGCCGGCGACATCGGTCACCAGGGTGGTCAGCTCAGTGTCCTCATAAAGCTCGAAATCATAAACCAGCGCATCCAGATCGACATCTATCGCGGCTTTGACCGTCAGGGTCGGCTGAAGGGTGCTGACTTCGCTGCCATCGCCGGGATGGTCGACGGTGGGGGCGCCGGGCGCATCGTTGGCCGTGTTGACGAAAAACGACGCGTTGTGCCAGGGGCCGTAGGCTGCGCCGTCAAAGGCGCGCACGCGCCAGTAGTAGGTGGTATTGTCGATCAGCTCCTGAGTTGCCCAACTCGTGCTGACGCCGGCTTCTTCGGTCAGCTCGTCGGACTGCTCCAGCTCGAAACTGTCGAAGGTGGCCGCCGTGTCGATCTCGAAAAAGTAGCTTAACGCATCCAGGTCGGCATCCGTGGCATGCACCACCGCCAACAATGGCGTGGTGGTGGCCAACTCCGCACCGATGGCCGGGCTGCCGCCGGGCGGGGTGGTGGGGGCGTCATTGGCGGTGTTGACGAAAAAACGGTCGGCGACCGACCAGTCACCGGTCAGATCTTCATCGTCGGTGGCCTGCACGGTCCACCAGTAGTCGGTGTTGTCGTCCAGTTCGGCGGCCACCTGCCAGGCGGTGGTGGCGCCGCTGCCTTCGGCCACAGCGCTTTGGCTGTCGACCAGGGTTTCCAGGTTTTCGTCGGCATACACCCTGAACGCATAGGTCAGGGGGTCGCCGTCGGCATCGACGGCATTGATCACTTCCAGGGACGGCCGGCGTACGCTGACCTCCGAACCGTCAGGCGGGGCGCTGACCGCCGGGGTGCTGGGCGCCTCGGCGGTGGTATTGACAAAAAATGCGGCCGTGGCCAGCCAATCGCTGGAGGCCAGGCTGTCAAAGGCCCGGGCGCGCCAGTAGTATTGGGCGTTTTCGTTCAGGGCGCTGCCGGGCTGCCAGGCGGTGGTGTTGTCGCCTTCGGCGATGCCTTCGGCGGCCGTGGCGTCCACCAGGGTCGTTAATCCGGCATCGGCATACAGCTCGAAGACATAACGCAGATCCTGGCAGTCGGCATCGGCGGCGTTGCTGACCGACAGCCAGGGATCAAGGGTGGTGGTCTCACTGCCGTTTGCCGGGTAGTTCAGGGCCGGCACGGTGGGTGCCGCGGGAACCGATGCGGCATCGGCCGGGTCCGTGCAGCTGAGATATTCCTGGTAGTTTGTCCAGCCGTCACCGTCCGGATCGGCGGCGGCGTCGTCATCGCCGCTGCCGCTCAGGGCGTTGAACCCATTGGCGGTCTCCCAGCCGTCGGGCAGGGTGTCAGCGTCGCTGTCGGCGTCGCAGGGATCGGTCTCCCCGGCATCCAGCGTGCCGTTGCGGTTGGCATCCTCGGTGCCGTCCGACAAGCCGTCGCCGTCGCTGTCGGACATGTTGCCATCCGTGCAGCCGGCGGCCTCCAGCAGATCGTAGAGTCCGTCGCCGTCGCTGTCGGTCAACACCGCCGAGGCCGGATCACTATACACGCTTTCGTCGCCGTCGGCGTCCAGGGCCGTGACGACATAGTAATAGGCGGCACCGGAGGTCAGATCGCTGTCGCTGTAGACGGTGTCCATCAGCGCGGTGTCGTTGAGCTGCGTCCAGGGCCCGTTGGGCCAGGGGCCGCGGTAAATGTTATAGCCGGCCGCCGCCCCCCCGTTGGCGTCCAGGGCGCTGTCCCAGTTCAGTTCCACGGTGGTGTCGGCGTTCAGCACGGCTGTCAATCCTTCGGGCCGCCGCGGCAGGGGCACCTGCAGCACCATGGCCGGGTCGCCGAACAGCAAAAAGGTCCGGCTGACTTCAGTCTGCTGCGGATTGTCCTGCAGCAGGTTTTGCTTGGCGCGGCCCACGGCGGCACCCACCTGCCGGATGTCGGAAGTAAATATAGCTTCGAACAGGGCCGTGTTGAATCCATGCTGGTCCTTGGGGTTGGTCTGGCCGGTGGGCACCAGCATGGCCACGGCTCCCTTGTCCGCGGCCCGTATCAGGGCTTCGGACAGGGAGGGAAAATTCCAGGCCGCCGGGTAGGCGAAATAGCCGCTCAGACAGCTCATGTTGACGATAAATGGGTAGCGTCCGGCGTCGTTGGCCAACCCGGAAACGTCGCCGTTGTCGAAAATATTTTCTACGGCCCAGACCTGGATGCTGGCGTGGCCGCTGTAGTTGAGCAGCAGGCTGCCGGCGTCGATTTGGGCTATGATATCGGCGTTCAAGGCGCCTGCCGAGCCGTAGTCGTCCAGGTAGGCCTGAAAAAAAAGGGGGGGGGGCTGCAGCGCGTCCGGCAGCAGGTCGGCCGCGTCATCGTTCATGCTTTCGAAAACCGCCTCCTCCTCCCGGGTGCGGTTGTCGGACACCAGCACGATGTTTTTTTGCCAGGTTTTGGTGTTCACGGCGCTTTCATAGCTGATGATCTTGGCCGCCATGGCCTGGGCCTCGGCGGCCGTGGCCGCCGGCAGGCGTCCGATGGATAGATCGGGCACGACATCGCCGCCGCTGGTCAGGACATACCATTCATCGGTGACGGTCTCGCCGGCTTCTTCGGTAAAGATCGTGTAGGACGGCACGTCGTCGTCGGCCCCGTAGCCCCAGTTGTCCTTGTAGTCGTAGGTGGCATCGCCCACCAGCAGGACATACTGCGGCGAGGGCGCCGTCCAGAAGGACACGGCATAGGCCAGAAAATCCTTGATGGCGGCCGGGGTGGGCAAGCCAAAGCTGAATTCATCGTAGATGTCCGTCAGGTTGACGGCCATCACGCGGTGCCCCTGGGCCTGCCGATGGGCCAGCAGGTCCGTCAGCCAGGTATATTGATTGCCGCTGCCGTCCCAGCCCAGGTTGCGGTGGCTGATGAGGATGTAGTCGGCCCCGTTGGCGGCATCCGTCAGGTTGGTGGCCGCATCGGCTGTCACCGCCCGCGGGGTCAGCACGGCATCGGTGCTGAGCACCTGGTAGGTGCGCGCCTCGGCCGCGCCGTTGGGCGGCGTGAACTCCAGGCTGTAAGGCCCGCTGCCGCTGATCTGAATATTGATGCTGCGGCTGACGTTTTCCGGGTCCGTGATGTCGAAGGCCAGCAGCTGGTCATCTGTAAAATCCGTTGTCAGGAAACGCTCGGGACTGCTGGAGGTAAACTCGAGCCGGTCGCTGTCGGCCGCAAAATTGCGCGGGTAGTCGGCGGTGATCCAGTCCACCAACAGGGCGTCCAGCCCGGTTTGGCAGGTCAGGCTGATGGTGTTGAGCCCGGCGACCAGGGCCGCGTCCTCGATGACCGCCTCGTAAAAGGCGATGCCGCTCCAGGTGAAGGTCTGGACCGGGCCGCCGTTGACCGAGATATCGACTTCATGATCGGTGGCGTAGGTACCCAGCAGGGCCACGGTCAATTTGCCGCTGCCGGTGGCCCCGGGTGTGTCCAGGGTAAAGGTGATGGGATCTCCGGCCCCGGGCCAGGAAATCTCGGCGCCCACGACCCAGGTCTCGTTGAGCCAGCGGTCCAGCTCGTCGGCACCCGGGGCATTGGGGTAATAGTATTGATCCTGCTCGCGGCGGACCGTGGCCTCAAAGCCGGCGGCCAGGGCGCTGCCGTCCGGGGCGCTGTCGACTTCGGCCATGCGTTTGACCGGGTTCGCTCCTTCACCGGTGGTCAGCCAGTAGACGTTGTCGGCGCTGTACTTGGCAAATTCATCCGCCACGGGTAATGCGTAGAAGGTGATGTGGTCGGCGACATCGAAAACCGTGTCGCCGTTGTCGTCGTGCACCCAGATGGCCGCCTCGCGGGCCTGGTGGTACAGCCGCACTTTGCTCAAATCCACCTTGTCCAGCGCGACAGCCTGGCCGGCCAGAAAATCGCGGTCCAGCCGGTAGATGCCTTCACTATCCACCATAATTTTGTAGACCGGCTCGTCGCTGTCGGAGACCGTCACCGGTCCGGTGTCACCGCCGGGCTCCCAGGGGGCGGGATCCGGGTCGCCTGGGGCCACCAGCGGGGCGCCGGCCCCGTCCCAGTTGACCCCGACGGGTCCGTGAAAGGTGCGTTGGCCGTCCATGTCAAGGTCTTCCAGCTTGTAGTAGTAAGTCCCGCCCGGGGTGACATTGGTATCGGCGTAGCTGTAGGCCCGGCTTTCCACCGAATGGTTCAGCCCGGCGATGAGCTGGTCCGTAATCCGCACAAAGGGCCCGTAAGGGCTGGTTGCCCGGTACAGGTAAAAGCCCAGGTTGCCGGTCTCGGAGCCGGTCTCCCAGTCCACCTGCACCGCATCCTCGCCGCCCGTGGCGCTCAAGGAGAGCAGGTCGATGGCCGTGGAAAAGGCCGTGGCCTCGCTGCCCTGGCTTTTGATGAATTTGCCGGCCCCGGGCGTGGCATCGTCCTGGTTGTTGAATGAGGTCCTGATCCAGTCCAAATCACGGTCGTTGCTGGAGACGCGGACTTCATCTAAATTACCGTCCACATCTTCCCCGACATCACCCGGTGAATCCCCAATATAAGGGCCGTCATCCGAGGCTGCCATAGCGATGAGGCCGCCCCCGGAAGGATCGGCAGCATCGACATCTTCATTGCCGTCAACATAGATTTTTATTCTGGAACCCGCACCACCGCCGGTCCGCACAATGGCTAAATGGCGCCATTGCTGATCAACGACATCAATCGTGCCATACACAGGGCCAGATGTGCCGCCATCGCCAACATCCACTCTTATCTTGTCGCCATTACCACCATCATCAGTTGGACCCACGTTAACATAGTCATTCCAAGCACTGTCCATATGGGTATAAATATATTGGTCATCAGACGTCGTTGAACTTGCGGATTTATACCACGTTTCTATGGTAAAGGCATCATAGTCGTGGTCTTCAATACCCTGACCATCTAAATTGATATAGTCATTGCTCCCGTCAAAGCGTTGCCCGGCGGCGATCTGTCCCGCTTGGTTGGTCGCTGACACCTCGTCGTCACCGTGGTAGTTATTCGAAGTCGAGTCCGTGTACAGGTCGTTGTTGCCCGTACCGGATTGGTCCTCAACCAGGTGCCAGACGCCCTCGTAGCTGGCATCCCACACGTTGTCCGGATCGGCAGGATCGACATTGACGCAGGCGTTGCCGTAATAGATGTAAAATGTTGTATCGGCGGCTTTGGAAAGGGAGTCGATTCTGACCCAGGCCACCAGGGTGCCGTTGGTGCCGTCATAGTCCTCAATCTCGTGGTACAGACCGGTTGTGCCGTTCGAGCCCCGGAAGACGATGTCCCAGCCATTGTCATTTTCGACGCGCCCGTTGACGGCGTCCACGGTGGTGGTCTTGAGCCAGTTGCCGGACAGGCTGACCAGCACGGGAAAGCCGGTGGCCGGCAGGGTGCCGCTGTTGTCGGCGCCGACTTTGTTATAATCGATGACGAGGCTCCGGCGGTAAGAAAACTGACCGTCGCCGCAGCCGGTGACGGTGTGCAGGGGTTCATTGCTCACACTGCCGCTGGAGGTGATGGACTGGCTCGAGGTGGCGCCGCTGACCGTAATGTTGGCGGCGGTGACGGCGGCCTGCACCGTCTCGTCGGTGCTCAGGCTGGCGCCGGCGTCGAAGATAATCAGGTAGTCGGTGGCGACCGTGATGGTGCCGCCGACGGTATTCCAGGTCAGGGTGCCGCTGGCGGCATTGACGCTCTGGGCGCCGACCTGGGTGTCCGTGCCGGACTCGTAAGTGCCCACGGTGCCGTTGTCGACGTATATCTGGGCGCTGGTGATGTCGGCATCGGCCATGCCGCCGCCGTAGGTCAGGCTCACCACCAGGTCGGTCCAGGTCAAATTTTCACCGGTGGGGGTGATCTTGAATCCCACCAGCGCGACATCGGTGGGCTGGGTGCCGTCGGTGGCCGTTAATTTGTCCGTGACCTGGGTGGCCGGGTTGGCCAACACGGATTTGCCCTTGATGGTAAAGGTGCTCGAGGTGGTCGGGCCGTTGATGGTGGAGCTGCCCGAGTCCTGGGTTTCCACATCGACGGTGTAGCTCGTGCCCACCGTGCTCGTGTTGGTGATGTCGGCAATGATGATGTTCTCGGCCGCCGCGGCCTGGGAGCTGCCGCCGCTGCGCGTGATGGTCAGCTCCTGGCCGCTGCGGCTGACCGTGAAGCTGCCGTCCATGGTGCCGCTGGAAATGTCCGCATTACCCACGGCCGTCAGATCGAAGCCGGCGTCAAAGGTGACCACAATCTTGCCGTCAGCCGGCAGGGCGTCGGCCGTGGTGAAGGCCACCGTGTGGGTTGAGGTGTCGCTGACCGTGCTGGGACTCGGGGAGTTGCTGACGCTGGTCAAAGGGGTGGTCGTGGAATAATACACCGTGATTTGGACGTGGTCGACATCGGCGTCGGTATCGTTGGAGGTGGCCTCGACACAAAGGGTGGCGCCGAACCCGGAGTTTTCGACATTGCTTTCGCTCAAGCTGGCGATGCTCCATTTGTCAGTGGTGCCGCCGTAGCTCTGGTATGAATTCGGATCGGACGTGGGCCAGGCCGTGCTGGTCAGCGCTTTGTTTTCGGTGGTGTCCGGCGAACCGGCCAGCATGAGATGGACGACTTCATCCTGGGCGTCACCGCTGCTGGCATATCGCTCGATCTCAACCTTTACCCCGTCGATCGTGGCGCCGTCCGGCACGGCAAATCCGAAATTCGTTAGATCGAGCCGCTTGGAGATTTCACCGCTATCAAAATTCTTGTCCGAAAAATCAGCATATGAGTTATTGGAACTGGTGGCATTAGTCAGATTTTTCCAGTCTTTATCGAGCGTGCCGCACAGTGTAGCGTCGTAAACCATGGCAACCGTGCCCGGGCTGGCGGTGATGGAATCCGGCGCTGAGGGATCGGTATAGGTGACGATGAGCTGCGGGGGGTTGGTATCACCGTAGGCATCACCATCCCGATACGTATTGTTGGGTTCGGTGGTTCCGGTCCAGCCTACTGAAAACCAATCGGCGCCCAGCTGGCTTTCCAGGTCCGTGGCGGCCGCCGAAAGCAGTTCGACCGTGTGATACTGATTGTCTCCATCAATAACGCTGGAATTGGAAAGATAATCATTGCCATCCACGTCGCTGTCAAAGCCGGATTCATCACTGTCGGTGACGTGCCAGGTATAGGCCTTTTTGGTCATGCTGGCGACGTCATTGCCCAGCGGGCCGCCTTCGTCAGTTATATATATTTTGAGCTCAACTTTGGTAATCGTAGCGCTGTCCGGGATCGTTGATGTGTCAAAGTCAATGCCGGTTCTCTGAGTCCCACTCCATTCTCCGATACCGATCCAACTCGTGGCCCAAGTCGAACCGCCTTCCAATACAACTGAATAGTCGGCATTGAGGGTCGCGATGGGGTCGATTTTTACCGGATAAGACCGGGACGGGTCATCGAGCCAGGCATAAGGGGTCTGGGTGTGGATGCGGACTTTATTTCCCAGAGTTTGAACTTTATAGCGGATGGGTATGACATCGCCGGCGGTATCAATGGCATAGGGCGCCGGCAAAGTGAAAATCGTATCGCCCCGGGTTTCTTCAACGAATTCGATTGCCCGCTCCGTGGTAAACTCAACAGGTGCTGGCGCACCCTCGACAAACATCGTCAGGCCGTCGGTGTCGATGGTTTGGGTAAAATCGAGGGTTGGGTCGGAAAGGTGGCCGGCCGGGGCCCGGGGTCGTTGCTTCAACACAAAAAATTCCTTGATGCCCCGGGTCGATAACTGGTATTCGACGTCGACCTGCTCGAAGGCTTCCGCATAGACGACGGTGTCAGCCCCGATTTCTGCAAAAGTGGGTTGGGGACTGCCCAGATAAGCTTCACCGGCATTGTAGCTCATTTCCCCCAGGGTAAATTCAAGGCGCTGGTCCCGGGACGTCAACCGGACCGCGGAATCCAGCGAGTCGGGAAAATAAACCCGGTAGGGTGCCGCCGATATCTCAAGTTTATTACTCCCGTCAACGTCTGCCTTCAGTGTCAGATTTGCAGGATTAAACGCCTGGCACAGGCCGGTGGTTAAAAGCAATACCACCGAAATCAGCCCGATCGCCGGCCAATGCGGCCGGTGGAGCCGTCGGCATGAGCTTGATTTATTATATTTTTTAGCCATTATATCTGATCCTTTATATAAAAAAACCTTTATGACTGTTGTGATTCAAGCAAAAAGCGTGCTCAGATGGCTTGGCAAGCGATATGCCGGCGGTTCGGAGGTCGTCCGGTTAAGGGTTGCCGAATATTGGCAATTTGGGCCTGACGATTTGTGACAAATTTGTAAAGCAGTTTTGACTGTGATTTCAAGTGACTATGAAATCTTTTGAACAGCGGCGCAATGAAATTGGCGGGGGGCATGGCATATATCGGTAGCTGCAAAAAATAACAAATAAAATAGAACGGCATGCATATTCCGGTGATATCGACCGGGTAAACCGGAGGAAGTCGTCCGCCTGTTCCGGAGCAAGCCGTCCACTCAAACCGGAGCAAAGCGGCCACTGGTCGGAGCGAAGCGACGCTGGTTTTAATTGT
>Ga0209149_1001149_pt1 | contig 12871 bp, 7 predicted proteins | sample WorMetTyACAVOLI2_FD_187423 | JGI IMG/M metagenome (GOLD analysis project Ga0209149, IMG submission 187423) | Marine gutless worms symbiont microbial communities from Max Planck institute for Marine Microbiology, Germany - Olavius algarvensis... ... | reverse complement strand
GGAATGTCAGTTGTATCTTCAGAAGTAAACACCGCAGCAAAGTAGTTATTAAGTGATGAAGTTTTATCCTTCTCAGAATCCAGCAATACACCGTTGTTATCGAGCAGTGGACCGACTTGGACTTTGATACAGCATATCTCAAAAACGTCCCAAGTTTGACTGGCTATAGCTTTAACACACATGCTTTAACACACATCCACCAATTTTCATAATTTTTTTTGCACAGACATTCAAAAATTGGCTATACAGGTATAACTTTCTCAACTACTTCGCTTTCGCTTTAACTTACGCGTTGCACTTCACGTGTTTAGCGTGTGGTAGTTTGCAAGGTAGTGTAAGCATACAAGAATATAGTTAAGTTGAAAATTGTATATACATTCAGTAGCTGGATATTGCATGTGTAGTTGTACCAAAAATTATCAAAATCAGTCAAATTTGATTTAAGATATACCAAGCAAAACTTAGGAATTGTTACATGTCACGCTTCATTCCCATTACTGCTGCTTCAGAGCAAAATAAAGTAAGTAATAGCGAGGTAGTTGAGAAACTTATACCTGTAGGCGATTTTTGAATAATAATAATAATAATAATAATGCCATTTGTATAGCCCAAATTCGCAGAAAGCAGCAAATGGGCTGTGGTCAGTGTCCAAAGAGAAAAGCTTTCAGCCTAGCTCTAAATGTTTGATGATGACATGTACCAACAGTTATAACAAGAAGCTCAGCTGTCGCAGAGAGACCGCGCGACGCTTCGTGTCATTAAATATTTTGCTAAGTCACTCAAGGTCATTCGAAATGACACTGCTGAGTAGGGCGTGTGTAAGTCCCTATTGGTATTTCATTGAAACTATGTCTGTATGTCGTACTGTTTATGAGATATTCAGCGCCAAAGAATGGCGTAACCTTGAAACTGGGGGTAGGGGTCGTTCAAGGTTACTGAAAATGGCGCCGTTCGATAGACCATACACGACTTTCTATTGGTTGGCCATTGTAAGTATAGCTCTATGTTGTACCATTTTCAAGTTATTTGACGTTGAATAAATTGAGAAGGTCACTAAAGGTCATTGAAACTGGTACCATTCGATAGCTTGGGTGCGGTTTCCTATTCGCCTTCCATAGTAACTATTGCCGTATCTTTAACCGTTTATGAGACATGCAGCGTCAAAGAATAGCGTGACCTTGAAAACTGGGTTAGAGGTTGTTCAAGGTCATTGAAAATGGCACCGTTCGATAGACCACATACGACTTTCTATTGGTCCGCCATTGTAAATATAGCTCCATCTTGTACCGTTTTTGAGTTATTTGACGTTGAATAATATCGTGACCTTGAAATCTGGCTTAGAGGTCACTCAAGATCATTCAAACTGGTATCATTCGAAGCTTGGATGCGGTTTCCTATTCGCCTTCCATAGCAACTATGGCCGTATCTTTAACAGTTTATGACATATTCAACGTCTAAGTATAGCGTGGCCTTGAAAACTGGGTTAGGGGTTGTTCAAGGTCATTAAAAATGGCGCCATTTGATAGACCATATACGACTTTCTATTAGTCCGCCATTGTAAATATAGCTCTATCTGGTACCGTTTTTGAGTTATTCGACGTTGAGAAATATCGTGACCTTTAAATCTGGGTTAGAGATCACTCAAAATAATTCAAGCTGGTACCATTCGAAAGTTTGGGTACGGATTGCTATTCGCCTTCCATAGTAACTATGGTTCTGTCTTGCATCAGTTCCGAGATAAAGCCCGATATTGGTCGAAAATCGTTATTTTTTCATACCCCTTGCATTCGACGCCCCCGCTGGGGGGTCCCCGTTGGAATATTGCCATCCCGTTTGGTTGAGAAAACTACAATGGTGGGGCTACCCGACGGTGAAAAAAACTTTTAGGGTATATATAACCGTTTAGACTCAATACCGGCGTGTGACAGACGGACGGACAGACATCTTGCCGCGGCAAAGTCCGCGCTATGCATACGCGTCGCGCGGTAAAAATTGTTGGATGTGTATTAAAGTTATAGCCAGCCAAACTTGGGACATTTTTTGAGACACAGTATATTATTACTTTTAAACAAGAACTTAGCTATCGCAAACAGATCGCGCGTCAGCTGCGCACACAATACGTTGACGGCATCTGTAGGCCTAAATATTACACAGTAACCTTGAAATATAGATTAAGGGACACTCAAAGTCACTGGAAACGGAACCACTGGACAGATCATACACCACTTACTATTAGTCGAGCTATATGACGTTGAATATTATCGTGACCTTGAAATGTGGGTTAGAGATCACTCAAGGTCATTGAAAGTGGTACCATTTGAAAACTTTGGTACGGTTTCTATTCGCCTTCCATAGTAACTATGGCCGTATCGTATCTTTAGTCATTTCGGAGATATTCAGCGTCAAAGAATGGCCTGACCTTGAAATTTGGGTTTGGGGTCGTTCAAGGTCATTGAGAATGACGCGGTTCGACAGACCATGTATGACTTTCGATCAGTCAGCCATTGTAACTATAGCTCTATCTTGTACCATTTGCGAGTTATTTGACGTTGAATAATAAAAAATTATCGTAATAATCTGGCTTAGAGGTCACTTGAGGTCATTGAAACTGGTGAAATTCGAAAGTTTGGGTGCGGTTTCCTATTCGCCTTCTATAGTAACTATGGCGCTATATTGTATCGTCTGCGAGATATAGCGACTTATTTGTAGAAAATCGCGAAATTGTTATACCCCACTCGTATTTATCGCCCCCGCAGGGGGATGACCCCGTCGGAATTGTACGGTGAAAAAATTATGACAATAATGTTAAGTTGTTTTCATCTAATACCGGAACGTGACGGACAGACGGACAGAATTGCTATCAATATCGCGCGTCAGTATGCTGACGCGCGACAAAAACTAATACGGATGCTACGCGGACACGAATATGGTTTCGACTGACCTGCTTTGATGTTAGCTTGTTGTTCTCTGTGACGGGCGCTGTCCATCGCCAGCTTGAGCAGTGCTTGTACGTTAGCGAGCAAAGTTTCAACAGAATACTGGTCAGAAATGAGAGCGGCGGCGGCAGCAGCGTTCTGATGCGGAGATGGAAGCTGAGACTGTACATCACCGGCGTGACTCTGAGCGCTGTTCTCAGCAGTTGAATTCAGCGACTCGTTGTCAACACTACTGTAGCAGCTGCCTGCTCCATCATCATCATCATCATCATCACCACCACCATCGTCAGCTAGATCAGCTGACAGCTGTGATCGCGCACCATCACTTGCCTCATCTGCAGCGTCGCACATACCAAACTACGCCTGCTATCAATAATAATACGTGATGTTCTAACGTCACTATAAGCTTACACAATTGTAGCATAATATTTTTTTCGCGCGTCAGCATACTGACGTGCGATATAGGAATTCTGTCCGTCCGTCCGTCTGTATGTTCGTCCGTCCGTGACGTTCCGGTATTGGATGAAAACAGCTTAATATACTGTCATAGTTTTTTTCACCATACGGAAGCCGAATCATTCTAGTTTTATCAGCATCAAACATCTTCACGAAATTCCGACGGGGTCACCCCCTGCGGCGGCGATAAATACAGGTAGGGTATAAAAATTTCGCAATTTTCTACCAATAAGTCTTGCAAACGATACAAGATAGCGCCATACTTACTATGGAAGGTGAATAGGAACTCGTATACGATCTATCAAATGGTGCCATTTCCAGTGACCATGAACAAACCCTAACCCTGTTTTTTAAGGTCACACCACTCTTTGACGCTAAATATCTCACAAATGGCTACAGACACGGCCATAGTTTCTATAGAAGGCGAATAGGAAACCGCACCAAAGCTTTCGAATGGCACGAGTTTCAATGATTTTGAGTGACCTCCAAGCCAGATTTCAAGGTCACGATATTATTCAACGTCAAGCAAATGGTACAGTTACAGTGGCAGACTAATAGACAAGAACTTAGCTATCGCCAACCGATCGCGCGTCAGCTGCGCACACAATACGCTGAGGGCATCTATAGGCAAAAATATTACACCGTGACCTTGAAATCTCAGTTAAGTGTCACTCAAGGTCATTGGAAACGTAACCATTGGATGGATCATACACGACTTAGTAGTAGTCGAGTTATTTGACGTTGAATACTATTGTGACCTTGAAATGTGGGTTAGAGGTCACTGAAGGTCATTGAAAGTGGTACCATTTGAAAGCTTGGGTACTGTTTCCTATTCGCCTTCCATAGTAACTATGGCCGTATCTGCAGCCATTTTGGAGATATTCAGCGTTAAAGAATGGCCTGACCTTGAAATGTGGGTTTGGGGTTGTTCAAGGTCATTGAAAATGGCGCGTTTCGATAGACCATGTATGACTTTCTATTAGTCCGCCATTGTAACTATAGCTCTATCTTGTACCGTTTGCGAGTTATTTGACGTTGAATAATATCGTGACCTTGAAATCGGGGTTAGAGGTCACTCAAGGTCATTGAAATTGGTGCCATTCGAAAGCCTGGGTGCGGTTTCCTATGCGCCTTCCATAGTAACTATGGCGATATCTTGTATCGTTTGCGAGATATAGCGATTTATTGGTAGAAAATCGCGAATTTTTTATACCCCACCTGTATTTAGCACCCCCGCAGGCAGTGACCCCGTCGGAATTTCGTGAAGATGTTTGATTCTCGTAAACTAGAGTGATTGGGCTATCGTACGGTGAAAAAACTATGACGATATGTTAAGCCGTTTTCATCTGATACCGGAACGTTACGGACGGACAGACGGACGGACAGACAGACAAACAGACAGACAGGCGGACAGATTTGCTATATCAATATCGCGCGTCAGTATGCCGACGCGCGATAAAAATCATACATAGTCTATCAAACCGCACCATTTTCAATGACCTTGAACTACTCCAAACCCAGATTTCAAGGTCAAGCCATTCTTTGACGCAGAATGTCTCCGAAATGGCTAAAGATATGGCCATAGTTACTATGGAAAGCGAATAGGAAACAGTACCCAAGCTTTCAAATGGTACCGCTTTCAATGACCTCGAGTGACCTCTAGCCCACACTTCAAGGTCACGACAATATTAAACGTCAAATAATTCGACTAATAGTAAGTCGTGTATCATCCATCCGATGGTTCCGTTCCAGTGACCTTGAGTAATCCTTAACCTAAATTTCAAGATCACGGTGTAATATTGAGACCTACAGATGCCCTCAACGTATTGTGTGCGCAGCTTACGCGCGATCTGTTTGCGATAGCTAAGTTCTTGTTAATATTTATAATACTATTGTTTAACTGAAACTAATAATCTCGTGATACTTAAGTCGTATTGGCAAACAATTATGTAGTCACATAAGAAGCTCAGCTGACGTATAGGGACCGCGCCATGCTTCTTGTCATTGACTATTTCGTTAAGTCACTCAAGATCACTCAAGGTCATTGAAACTGTTGCCATTCGAAAGCTTGAATATGGTTTCCTATTTGTCTTCCATAGTAACCATGGCTCTGTCTTGTATCGTTTCCAAGCGAGATATTGGTCGAAAATCATGATTTTTACATACCCCTGACATCGACACCCACGTTAGGGGTCCCCGTCAGACTGCTGCAATGCCGTTTAATATGGAAAACTATAATGGTGTGGCTCTTTACTTATGTTGCTGTAATCGACAAGGACGTGAGATAGTGACTGAAGATACATACACGCCGTGACGTCATCAGTTGGTTCCAAGTTGTTCATCTGCTGCTGATGTTCTTGGCCGCGGTCTGTCATTATTTCATGACGGTCACGTGACTCGCCTGGTCTCACACACAGTCGTCGCCAAACGTACACATGCATGATCTAATTGTGAATAACTTTTCAGATAATTTGCCTTATTTTGCCGTACACGTATTCGTAGCATTAACCCAGAACGCAAGTCTTTTTGCCCAAGTTAAATTGTAATTTATTTGAACCATTAACGTCGCTTACCAACCAACGTTGCTAGAACACAGTGCAAGTAAGATGCTAACAAGTGTATCGGAGACGATACGAAAGCCGCCGCTCGTCAAAGCCTAAACTGCATTAAAAACAAAAAAATTAAATATGGCGAAAAACGATTTTCAATATTCCGGATGGAATTCTTACACCCTGCAATGTGGCATGTGGCTCTGGAATCGTGACAGTGAATTCACCAAGTGCAGCCTGCAATGTGATGTTTACATGGCTCTGGGATGACATGCCATTGAATTCGCCCAAACGTCCGCCATATTAGAATTCTACATCTGGTTTCCATTGCCACACATCACCGCAGTCGACATGTCATTCTCTACCAGTCTGCGAGATTTTATCCAAATTGGACCACCCTCGGCAGAAAAAATGACGTCATGCCGATTTTCAAGATGGCGGATTTCAGCCATTTTAGGGATCCAATAATGAGTTCTTTGAAAAGCCCAATTAAGCTTACATAACTTCCTATAGGTCGTCAATAGACAGTGACACCATAGCTCTAAATTGCGTAGTTTTTGAGAAAATCGCGTTTTTGCATTTTGGCGACAGACAGACAGACAAACGGACAAACAGACGGACAAACAGATGCACTAAGCCGCTCTCCCTATCGCGACCGGCGGCTTAATAAGTCACAGAGAGCCACACGGACAGACGGACAGACATTTTGCGACGATATAGTCCGCGCTATGCATATGCGTCGCGCGGTATTACTCTCCGGTCCAAATTTCCGGTTTATCGGTCGCTATTTTCACAAATCTGAACCGACAAATACACCTGTGGCTTACTTACGAACGCTGTAGATTTAGAGGCTATAACAGTAACGGCGTTTTCGCCATTGTGTATTCACCGCCCTATCAACCAATTATCAAGCTTGATGTCTGAAAACGAGGATGAGCGGAAAAGAACAGACGCAAAATTTTTTGCAGAATCCTGCAACGCGGGCGGAGCCAAATAAAGCAGCATTTGTTTGCGAAAAAAGGGTAACATAATTTCGACACGCATACAGCTTATGAGAAACAGTTTTGCCCCAAATCAATCAATGTACAGTGAAACCGTGAAAGGTGCGAGACAGGACTATCGCAGGGTGCAGATGGAGCAGTATTCCAAACGTACGCTACTGCAGCATTATGCAGAAAATAGAGAAACTGTAAAATGCGCTATGTCTGACGTAGACTACTGTATTTCTACAATGAAACATTTTTCTTAGTTTTCTCAATTTTGCTGTATAACATGTTGCATAGATATTAGATAGCACTCTAAAATCCGGATCTAATGCAGGCCATAAAATGACGTAGTAATTATAGGCCTATCGCAAAAGTAACTTGACAACGAATACTCGCAGTTCATGCAAAACTGGTGGAAGGATAGACTGATCACATTACAAGCGATAATGACCGATCATGAAGGTCAACAGATCAAAGCCCTGGTCACAAGTTGACGCATCATTATTAGTTGGTGATGGGGGGATGGTTGGTATCGACTTCAAACTTGGTGATACTTTCCTTTGCAGACAATGTTGAGCTTGACAGTGTTTCAAGGGTATTAGGTACATAAAAGGTAAAGGAAAAGTAAAGGATGGTCATACTCCGAATGAGCGTAGGTGGGGCAGAGTTTGTCATGGGTTGGGTCCATCCATGGGTTGGGTTGGGTTGGGTTGGGTTGGGTTGGGTTGGGTTGGGTTGGGTTGGGTGGAGACTTGACTGCGTGATATCTTTAACGTCATGAAATACTCTACTGTATGCTAATGAGTACTGCAGCTGAATAATAACTGTCATTGACTGTGAACTTGTCTGTGACGTGTAACAGTTGTTGTATAAAGTTTTCGGTATAGCCTAATATGCCATACCAAGTGTCGATGATGGGTTGGGTTGGGTCGGGTGGAGACTTTTGTGGGTTGGGTTGTGTCCAGAAATTTTGGGTTGGGTTGGGTTGGGTTTTGAAAAAATGACCCATGACCAACTCTGAGGTGGGGTGCTCAGCCTCATTTCCTTTCATAGGCCGTTAAGCCCGTAGATGGATAAACCACTATTGTCTGTGACGCATGGCCAGTGCAACGTCAGACCTACGGTTACCTTCCCAGCCTAAGCTGGTACTCACTGCGCCTACCCACAGAGGGATGGCCAGGCTGAGTTGACCTGGGTGGCTCGTTACATACCGAGGTAGTTTACCCGCCCAAAGACGGTCACCCATCCAGGCACTAACCGGGCCCAGCGTGGAGTAACTACGTTAATGAGACAACGCGTTACCACTAAGCTAAACCGCCAACCGATGCAGCTGTCGATAGGTTCATGCACTGGAAAAAATACTGCCGAAATAATGTTTATAAATGTGTGTAAACAGTAAGACGGTGCAGAGACTTGCGATGTATGTAGGAGTGCTGTGGCGGTCGGTGAGAAGACTGTGCGGTGATCTGACGCCACAAGTTTTGTTCATCTCGAGGTTGAGAGGCTTGTCACAGTCAACACTCGCGTCGAGATGATGACGATGTCGCATCAGCGCCGCATCAGCGGTGACGTCATTGTTGTCAGCCGTCACCCCAGCATCCTGCTCATCTGACCTGTCACATCACAGACATCGCCTCGTCTGTCACGTTATTTTATGTGTGCGTTTCTGCAGCTTTCGTCAAACTATAAAGACAAATGTTCCTAAGAATCCGAAAATAATGTCCAACTATTGACAGCATTTTACAAAAAAAACATCGTTCACGACTGAAGCCAGTGAACGATGATGGTGGCGATTTTGAGAAAGCTGAGATTCTCAGCGACTATTCTGCTTCAGTGCTGGTAGACGAATGGCTGCCGTACCTCTGTGAAGGCGTGCCACTGTCGGCTGCGTGTGGTCTGACGCCAGTCATCGTGAACCGCTGCAACTCATCGCCTCGACGTTGTAGCGCCGCCAGCTGACTGCCCGCCACCGCCAAGTTCATCATGCCGTGATAACCGAATGGAATGAACGGCAGGTGAGGTGGCATCTGAGGCGGGTAGTTGTAGCAGCTGGAGAACAGCGATGATTTCTTGAAGTCCAGGTACGGCATGTAACCAGAACCCGTAGGACCGCCAGCGCTGCTGCTGAATCCACTCAGAGCCTTCTTAGCGTCTAATGGAAATAACGACAGTAGTTCACAACACCGCATCAGACAAGTGTATCGGATTCGGAGACGATACGAAAGCCGCCGCTCGTGAAAGCCCAAACTGCATTAAAAAAAACAAAAATAAATAAAATACGGCGAAAAACGATTTTCAATATGCCGGATGGAATTCTTACACCCTGCAATGTGGCACGATCATGACATTGATTTCGCCAGGTGACTGCACCGTGCAATGTGGCATGTGGATCATAATCACCAAGTGGCAATAGGCCTACCCTGCAATGTGACACGTAGCTCTGGGATCATGACATTGAATTCGCCACGTGGCAGCACCCTGTAATGTGGCAGATGGCTCGGGATGACACGCCATCGAATTTGCCCAAACGTCCCCCATAATTCTACTAATGGTTTCGATTTCAGCCATATCACCGCAGTCGACATGTCATTCTGCACCAGTCTGCGAAATTCTATCCAAATCGGACCGCCCTCGGCAGAAAAAAATGACGTCATGTCGATTTGCAAGATGGCGGATCTTTGAAAAGCCCATGTATGACTTCCTATAGATCGTCAATAGAGACCATGGCTCTAAAATGCTTAGTTTTTGAGAAAATCGCGTTTTTTGTATTTAAGCGACAGACAGACAGACAAACGAACAGACGAACAGATGGACAGGCCCGTTGCATGAAGCCGCTCTAGTTGTCGCGAGCGGCGGCTTAACAAGTTAACAAGTCGTTACACTTTTACCGCGCGACGCGTGTGCATAGCACGGACTATGCTGTTGCGAGATGTCTGTCCGTCTGTCAGTCGTACGCCGGTATTCTGTCGAAACGGCTAATCATATCATCAAACCTTTTCACCATCGGGTAACTACACCATTCTACACTGTGAGGCAAACAAAATTGCACCGTTTTTTTTATTTTTGCAATAACTTTGTCAAACAGCATAGTATTTTGATACTTTTTGCACACAGATACTGAAGTAAATTTGTAACAATACTGCATCAGAATTACCCACCTCTCCTGATGGGTGTTTCTACTCTACCTTGTGAAATATAAAATCAGCCTGTTAATAACCACAGCTTATCGACGATGTTCGACGTCCTTTACTGTTTCTGATAAACGCATTTTGAATGACTCTCCACATCCTGTATTTTACAGAACTGAGGTCTGGTCTGTTGGGAGGCCACATGTCTGGTGTGAACTCCGGAGTCTTATGTCGCAGCAGCTCAGTGCTTTTGTCCACACGTGACGTGGTGCGCTGGAAAGTCAAAGTTACCAGAAGCTTGACAGATGTCTGGCAGCAACTGTCTGAGCAGCAAAACATCTTTCACCCCTGGATGAATGAAAACCATACCAGTACAGCAGAGCCTGGAGACACCGACTGAAACATGCATCAGAAACTAGTGAGGGACGTTGATGACCTGAAATGGCATCTGGTTGGTCAGCAACCAGCAGAGCTTCATTGATCAAGCAATTGATCGATGGCAAGATTGTTTTTAATGCGTGTCTCAAAGCCAAAATCAAACACTTTGAACATTTGCTATAATGTGTTTCACCGTAACTGTCATGACTTTTAAAGCGTACGTTACTGCTGTTATTAGCAAATTGACTTATGCTTCGTTTCACAAGGTAGGGTGAGAACAGCCGTTAGGAGAGGTGGGCAGTTTTGTTGCAGCTTTATTGCAAATTTACTTAAGTACCTGTGTGCCAAAAATTATCAAAATAGAATGCGGTTTGACAAAGTTATTGCATAAATAAAAATGGTGCATATTTTTGATGTAGTTTGTCCATACGAAAGGTTTTGACGAGTCCGACGTTCACTCGACGTTGAGTCCGTGAAGACACTCGTGCACGCCTTTGTCACGACGCGCCTCGATTACTGTAACTCTGTACTAGCCGGGGTGCCGATGTCTGTGACAGACGAACTTCAACGAGTGCTGAATGCTGCTGCACGCCTAGTCAGTGGTACCCGCAAATTCGATCGTGGTCTGTCACGACTGCTGCACGTCGACCTGCACTGGCTGGACGTTCCAGAACGTGTGCAGTACAAGCTCGGCGTAACAGTGCGCCGGTGTCAGCAACACAAAGCCCCGCAGTACCTGATTGATTGCGTTACGCCAGCCTCGAACATCGCCAGTAGACAGCGACTACGCTCTGCCAGTCGTCACCAACTTCTTGTGCCGCGTTACCAACTCAGCTCACTTGGTCGTCGGTCCTTCGCGGTCGCTGGACCGACGAATTGGAATTCGCTGTCGGCTGACCTCCGCGATCCGACGTGTAGTGACGAGTCTTTCAGACGTTCATTGAAAACATTTTTGTTCGCTAAGTACTAGTGTGTCCAGCGCGTTAGAGGTTTTTCTACGACGATGCGCTATATAACTCGACATTATCTATCTATCTATCCATCTATCTAAGTGGAGTCACTGGCGTCGCCAACTATGGGGCACTGAGGTACGTGCCCCCTCACCCTGGAACTTGCACATATACACCAATTTGGCAATTTTCTATTTAGATATATCTCAAGTGAGCAGTGGCATGCAGACTCATATTAGTAGTGAACACATGCACACATTTTTTCCGTTCTAACCACAGATTCACAGCGGTTGTTGCATACCTACTCAGTTCAGTTTTCAGTTTATTATATTTATGTGGAATTTCTATGATTTCTGCTCGATTTCGTGAACAGGCACGCCGAGCCCCTCGCGACGCCACTGAGTACAGTGTCGTCACAGATCTCTCGCAGCATACAACGCAGCTTGTTCGCAATGACACTTTGTTCTACGGGTTGAATTCACTTCGTCTCGTGATGCACTTATGTTCAGACTGCAGTTGCTGAAAACAAAATGTATGACAGATGGCGGAGTTTACCCGTGAGGGATTGTAATCCGGCTCCACACGTCGACAAGAAAGATCCGAGAAGAATGACCCATGGATGTGGCCAAGCTATCTGCGAGACCAGCAGACCACCTCCGATGCTGTCGCCGAACCTATAACGAGACGTACATCTCAATTAACCCCTTATAGTGCAAAGTCAATTATAGTGCAACATTGAATAATATGACGTTGGTACACTGACCTTTGATGAGTGGGATGGTACATTTGGTACAACAAGGGAGGACTGGGGGAGTCACAGCCCGCCGAGGCTCCTCCTTGCTGTACCAAATGTAACAGCCCACCCATCAACGGCCAATGTACTAATTACCGTATTGCTGTATAATGGTCCGTTGCTCTGTGGTTTTACTGTGCCGTTTAAAGGGTTAAACATGCTTGTCGATTGAATCTCACTCTGCAGTGCTAGCATGTTCTACAGCTGCCTATACCTTCTGTTACGTGTTGTTGTTTGCTACTGCCGCTCGACACTATACATAGCGCAGCCTAATGAGCCTATGCCATGGCGCGGTGTCTGTCCGTCCGTCCGTCTGGATGTCTGTAACGTTCGTGTATTGCATAGAAACAGCTAAACACATCCTCAAACTTTTTTACCTTCTTGTAGCCCCACCATTCTAGTTTTTTTTATACGAAACGTTATGGCGAAATTCTAGCAAGATCCTCCTTAACGGGGCGTCGAATACAGGTGGGGAATGAAAAAATCGAGATTCTTGATCAGATCAATATCTCGCTTTATCATATCATCATATCATATCACCTAGACTTACTAAGGCGCCACTCATCCAGTGTTCAACAGCGCCGTACAATACAATAGATAGAGTAGAATAAAAAGAAAATAATAAAATACTAATACTAATTAAAAGCTACATGAAACAGGAAAGTCTTGAGATGTTTCTTAAATGTTGCCTCACT
>Ga0209149_1001146_pt1 | contig 12872 bp, 12 predicted proteins | sample WorMetTyACAVOLI2_FD_187423 | JGI IMG/M metagenome (GOLD analysis project Ga0209149, IMG submission 187423) | Marine gutless worms symbiont microbial communities from Max Planck institute for Marine Microbiology, Germany - Olavius algarvensis... ... | reverse complement strand
CATTGTCGAATCCTGCCCCCTGACAAAACTGAATGGTGGCTTATCTCGGCTACACTCTGCGGATGAGGACGCTGTTTCATGGCTGACCAATTATGGTAAATGACACGCATACGAGAAGAAGAAGAAGTGTGATGTTATCATATCATATGTAAATGTTATCATAAGTGTTGGATTGATTAGTTTGATATGATAGTGCATGTGTATGTGTATGTGCAGGAAAGTGGACTGATGATAAGGGTTCATTGGTGTCATTGGTTCTAACTCAGAACTCTGAAGCTGAACTTATCTGTCCAACAGACATTCCTATGCCAAATATTACATTCCTAAAAGATGGGCAACCATTTTTGCGTCGGCCAGTTGGAAAGGTGCGTTGGTAACTGTTGAGTTACGAAAGGTGTAACATGTTTTGTTAATCTGGTTTTGTTTGAAGAACTTAATTGCTTATGTGATATTCTGTATCCCTCTGTCATTCTCATCAAAGTATAGCATTTACAGTATATTACTAATATTCTTTACTCTGTTTGCAGTTACATGTTGATTATTGAAAATCCTTGATTGTACTGTGCGACACATATGCATAGCGCGGAATATGCCATGGCAAGATGTCTGTCCGACTGTCTGTCACACGATGGTATTGTGCCTAAACGGTTACACATATCCTCAAAGATTTTTACCATCGGGTAGCCCCACCATTCTAGTTTTTCCATACCAAACCGGATGGCAGTATTCCAACGGGAACCCCCTAACGGGGGCATCGAATGCAAGGGGGTATGAAAAAATCACGATTTTCGACCAATATTGGGCTTTATCTCGGAACTGGTGAAAGACAGAGCCATAGTTATTATAGAAGGCGAATAGGAAACTGCACGCAAGCTTTCGAATGGTACCATTTTGAATGATCTTGAGTGAACTCTGACCCATACCAGATTTCAAGGTTACGATATCATTTAAGTACGTGAGAACTAAGAATCAACTACGCAGTAATTTTATGTGGTCTATCCTCTGCAATGCGAGTTAAAAAGCGGTGTTAATACGACAAAGAACGTCAACGATTATAACAACGTACGGTTCGAAATACGTCTTTTTGTACTAGAACTGTTCAATTGTCTATGCAGTGAAGTAAGAAAATGTAAATAGACGAATGTCTGGATGTTTGGGGTTTAAGCTTACGTTGCTTATATTGACTGCGCCATCTGACGAAGAATGATGCACCAATGAAGTTTTCGACACTCTACAAATGTGTAAACACTACATCGGTGCTGTAGGCCAGCCAACAGGGTAAATTGATTCTGTTGGCCGGCCGACCAAGGCCGGCTGAACCCTAACCGACGCACGAGGTGAGGAATTCCTGTCCACTAAAGTAAAATTCTTGCGAACTGAACACATCGTATTTTGATAGGTGCAGCCTGACGCGCTGCACCTCTAATTATTGTAAAATCAGCATTACGTTATCAGGCACTAACCTGTACTCCTGGCACTAACCAACCAACAAGGTGGGGTCCTGACTTCTAACCAACCCATGAAGCGAGCAGTAAATAACGACAATTAAGGATCAAACAACACACTCATGACCTCACAGCGAGGCAACAACGTGGGTTGTTTATCGTGCAATAGCTGAGCTTGTTGTAAAGTCATGACAACTCAAAGGTCCTTAAAACCTCTCTAGGATATCCTTTATATCACATCTACATCATACCAATATGACTGTAAGCCACATAAAATACATAGCGGTTACATAAAAGTTCCTTATAGTGCATAAAAGCAAAAGTCACTATGTGCTCGTGTGTCTCATTCAGACGAATAGTTGTGTTTTTAGTCTGAAGTGTTTGTTCCAAGTTTTTAGTTTGAAGTGTCACTGATTATCAGAGGTGTAATTTCTGGGGTGCAAAGACAGACTGACAGACAGGCAGACATGGTGCTCATACTATGCGCTCTGCGTTGCTGTGCAGTTGTTTTGATGTGAATTGTAACACTGTTCAGAATCTTGCTCATTTTTCCAATAGTTACTGATGCTAGTCAAATGTGCCTCTCTGTCATGGTCAGCTATGATAGACCGCATCATAGCTACAGTTGGTGTATCTGACGGTCTGTCCATCTATAACATGCAAGTACCGAGTCAAAACCAATAACTGTTGAATCATGTTGTTTTCACTGTCATGTAGTGCAGGGACACTAGTTTCTTGGTTCCAACTTTCATACCCCAGTTCCCAGGGGAATACCCCTTGTGAGGGCTTTAGACTAGACTGTTGTGGCTAAAACAGTGAAAGATGCTGATTTTCAACCAATAAATCGTTATATCTTGGAAATAATAGAAGGTAGACATGTAGTTGCAAGAGAAGACTAATACAAAATTGCATACAGGCTTTCAGCTGTTACTATATTTATTGCCTTGAATGACCGTAAATCTCTTTAGTGCACCACCACTATATGCTCTGGTGTCGAATGCTCTTTATATGTCGACGATTTTCTGATCTGCTACAGATCTAAGCATATCCATATTATCGAGCGTCACATCCAACAGTGTCTCAATAAACTTGCAGACTGGGCTGACACCAATGGATTCAAGTTCTCTCCTTCTGAAACCGTATGCATACACTTCTGTAAATTGCGCAAACCCCACCCAGAACCAACCCTTCTACTAAATGGTACACCCTGTTCCTGTCGTAGAGGAAACTAAGTTCCTGGGCGTTGTCTTTGACCGCAAACTGTCTTTCATCCCACACATAAAACACTTAAAAGCTCTTTTACGGCTTAGTCAACCTTCCTCGATGAGGGTTGGCGACAGCAGACGACCACTCCGATATCTTTCTTCTCCATTGTGCTCGATCTTGTGACATCTTTAGCTGAATGTGTTCGCAGCCAGTCCACTCTTCAATGTCGCGTATCCACTGTCTTCTCGGTCTGCCTTGATGCCGTAACCCTTCTATGATTCCTTCTAGTACTGTAAGTGCCAACTGTCTTGCACTTCCTCGAGTAATGTGGCCAAAATATTGTAGTTTCAGCTTTGCTACTCTTCCCATTAACTCTCTTTCCAGGCCCAATTCTGTTAATATTGAATCATTTGTACAGTGTTTTTGCCATGAAATGCTAAGCATTTTTCTCCAGCACCACATTTCAAAAGCTTCTATTCAGTTTCTGTCCGATTTCTTCAAAGTCCATCCCTCTACTCCATACTGGAATACTGCCCACACCATTGACTTCATCACTTTGACTTTCGTTGCAGTTTTTATATTTCTGGCTTTCCACATACTGGCCAGTACAACAGTCTTTTGTCTAGCCATTGCTGTGCATCTTTTAATTTCTTTGGTACAATCTCCATCTGCTGACTTGTATGATCCTAGGAATTTAAAGTCGTGCACTTGCTCCAATCATTCTCCTTCATGGTCCACTTGCACTGAGATATTGTCTTGTCTGCTGACCACCATTATTTTGGACTTCTGTACATTGATATTCATGTTGTAGCGTGCACTTTCTTGTACCAAATCTTTGAAAAATTTCCTGATTCTTTCTTGTGTACTGGCAAGTAAGGTTGTGTCATCTGCATATCTCAAGTTTGTTATTCGTCTTCCACCAATCACCACCCCTTCATAATTCTCCTCTACTGTCCTCATAATACGCTCTGCATATAGGTTGAACTCTGTCGGTGAGACGTTGCAGCCCTGTCTTGTGCACTGTTCTATAGGGAACTATGCTGTCAGCTGTCCATTCCACCTCACCGCTGCTTCTTGATTGTTATACAGTCCTGCTACCAATTCCACTAAATGTCTCGGTATGCCCATGTCCAACATCAAAGAGCCTTCCGTGATCCACCTTGTCAAAGGCTTTACTGTAGTCAATAAATATCAAGTACAGTTCTTTATTTTCCAGGTCAATTAACTTTTCTATCATCACTTGCATTATAACTAGTGAAAATAATAAATGCACAAAAGCTCTAAACCTGTTGCAAGTCTTAGCGCACACTTCCTAAGGAGCAGACCAAGAAACACTGCTTCACTCATACGATCCAAACTTGATTATGGCTGCATTGTTCATGGATCTGCTCATGGCTCTTACCTGCAGATGCTTGATCCTATTCAAAACCATGCTCTTCGTTTATGTTTGGGTGCCTATAGAACTTCTCCTGCATCCAGTTTATGCGTTGAAGCAAATGAGCCCCCTCTCTATTTTAGGTGGAAAAAACTTTCACTCCAGTATTGCCTAAAATTAAGTTGTAACTACAACTACCCTGCATACGCTACCGTTTTCAATTCTAAATTTCACTCTGTATTTGAAAGAAAACCCACTCAATTACCTCCTTGCAATCCATGTTACAGGTGATCTGCAAGCGGTTGGTTTCAAAAAGAGTGATGTTATTACATCTTCTATACCAACCACACCGCTTGGCTTTTAACTCGCCCTGCTGTTAACACTGCTCGGACAAAAGCAACACTTTTACGGAAATATTCAAACATCATTTTTATGAACTCTGTCATGAGTTCAAGAATTACTATCGCATATTTACTGGCTTTAAAGAAGGTAACAGAGTTGCTGCTGCTGTGGTCCATCGAGACAACACTAAGTGTGTTCGATTACCTGATACAGCAAGCATCTTCAGAGCTGAATTATATGCACTTCTGCTTGCGATAGATGTGGTCCGGCGCTCAAAAGAAAAGAATTATGTAATCTTTTCTGATTCCATGTCAAGTTTGCAATCTATCTACGGCTTTAATCTTGACTCAGATCTTGTCCTGAAGTTTCTGAAGGACTAAACTATCCTAGCAAAAAATGGCAAAACATTATCCTCTGTTGGATCCCAAGTCATATGGGAATCCTCGGTAATGAAAAAGCAGATGCAGCTTCAAAATCAGCACTTTCCTTACCTGTCACTCGTATGAAGCTTCCTGCTACAGGCATGTATCCTTGTATAACTAAGCTGATATTTGACGAGTGGCAGGAAGTGTGGAACTGCTCCGCTGGAAACAAATTACATGCTATTAGACCTACTGTAGGTGACTACAAACAGAAAACATGTCTATCGCACCATGATTCACTATTGGTAAATAGACTGCATATTGGTCATACTCGTTTAACGCATGCTTTTCTACTCTCAGGTGGTGACTTACTTGAATGTGGTACTTGTTAGTGCCCACTAACAGTGAAGCACGTTCTGGTTGAATGTGTTGATCTTAAAGATGTACGAAATAAACATTTTGTTGCTTCTTCCATTAAAGATTTATTTGATAATATTGAAGCACATAAAATCATTGGATTGGATTTTATTAAAGATACTCGTTTTTATAAGCAACTTTAATGTTTGTTATTTGTTTTTTATTCTAGCTTAATAGCCTCTATTTTACATTCATAGGTTTTACCGTCTTATAAGTTATATTCATATCCTATCCATCATATAAACCTTGAATGGCACTAAATAGCGTTTTTGTGCTGATGTGCCGTTAAGAAACAACACACTCACACTCACTAGTGCACCAACTCACTCTGTATAGCTTTTTGGAGCTTGCTGTGTAGAACTGAACGAAGATAGAGCCATATTGTTAGCAGCGAAAGATAGCCACGGGTCTGTAGATTTCAGCAATATACTTGTCATGCATCAGTTCACAGGCTAGGTCTAGATGTGAAGCGTCAAGAAGGATGATATCTAGCTTGCCAAAAATTTGCTTTAACAATCTCCAGTGTTTTTTTTGCTATCTCTGTGGCATTTTTCCTCTTCACATCACCTTACTGATAATGAGCATGTGTGTGTGTGTGTGATGTAGTAATTGTGTTTTAGTAAAATATGTGGAAATATTTTTTGCTTTTGATAGATTAACAAGGTGAAGAACGGCATAAAGCTTCCTGGTGTGCTTGCAGAGTATGACAAAGGAAACTATACATGCAGTGTCCAGAATCATCGTGCTAACATGAGTAGAACATTTGTCTTAGACATTTTAAGTATGATTTCTCTATGTTTATGTGTAGGTCATTCCATAACGACATCATTCTGTTAATTTTAAAAGTTTGAAAATTCCGAAATATAATTTTTGTAGGGAATTTAATTGGAAATATACAGTGTCTCCAAAAAACAGGATTGCTACAGTTAATGTCATGTAACTTCAACAATTCACAATGTTCACTAATTACTTTTGGCAAAGAGATAACTTATTCAATTCTCCATTGACTACAATTAAAAGTCTTTAAGTTGGCTTAGAACCAGCTGTGTGGTTTCCATAACAACAGCAGCGACTTGAAACATATGAACAGTGGATTTCTGGACCGACTAAGAACAATGTGTCATTGACAGGGCAACAAACGAGTGGCAAAACGATTGTGGGGCTGTGTCAGTGTCAGTGAATCAGAAGTGCCAAAAGACAGCATTCAAACACATAACTTTGATACCGCAAAACATTTTATTATTCTGATAGAAATACTGTTTGTTTAAAGATTTACCTTTTCCGTTCATAAGGCAGCATAAACACGCTGTTAAGGAATGCCACGTTAACTCGCTTCAGCTGGTACTTTGCTGCAAACACAACTCTTTTCTAACTTTGTGGTTTAATTAAGAATATTGAGCACATGTTATCTCCAAAATCTGATTTAAATTAAAGTACTTTTGATAGAGTTATGTCAAAATATCGTAGAGTCCGTTTTCTTGAGACACAGACCGTTTAGTTGCTAATGTTGGTATGGAAACCAAGCAGCTGGTTCTAGGCCAGTTTAAAAACTTTTTAACTGAGTGAATTGAAAATTGAATAAGGTCTCTCGGTGCCAAAAATAATTAGTAAATGTTGTGAATTGGTGAAGTTATGTCGTATTAATCGTAGCAGTCCGGGTTTTTTTGAGACACTGTATACTGGAATTTTTATGACGATGACGTCAGAAGTACTTGTACTTAGAACACAGTCAGTCAGTGCAGTATTTTGCGCAGCAGTTTTCTTTTAAAACTTGCCGAGTGTTAAATACCATGATAGTTAGGAGAAAAGTGAACAGGTTCAGCCAGCAAACGTGTTCCGTTTCATTTTTCAACGGCTTATTCATTTAAACATCCCATCACGTGCTGATCAAACTGTATGAGAGAATCGACTGCTGTAATCGTTGCATCGGTTATCAAAACAACACGGCGACGTGGACCAGGTCATTCCTCGTTAACAACACTTTCCCGACCATAAGCACATTTTTTACACCAAACATGTATTGCTGGTCTTGCAAAGCACTTGTCACTGTATACTGAATGGCATTTGCGCCGAGTCCTTTTTGCTCACTGGAAAAAATAACAGAATGCTGTTCCTTATGGGATGCTTTCAGCGGCAATGGTGCCATATCTGACGTTTATAAATGACGTCACAGTGGCATCGTAATAAAACTCATACCTGGTACTCAGAATTAAATCCTTTATATATAAACACATATTTCAGAATTTTTGCATTTTGAAAACTAACAGAATGATGCCATTTTGTAACTTATTTATGGAACGACCATCATATAACTGATTGTGACCACAAAAACTGACCACATAGATATTGCATGATAATGTTAAAACGTGTGTAATTGGCAAAATTGCACATTAAACACAGCAAATATCACAACTGGGAATTCAACTGTAGACTGTAGACTTGCCGAAATTATCAACATGCTGCACAACTGTATTTACTTAGAATGAACTGCATGCAGTCTATCTAAAGTTGTATTAGCTGAAACTCTAAAACAACAAAATATGAAAATATTTATAAACTATAAGCATCAAATGTATGGACTAGCATGTTTAAATCTGCCAACTGTCAGCTTTCAGTGTTTTAATGAAGTTTGATGGTATGAAAAATATAGAAACTTGAACAATAGCATGAACAGGTGCGTTCTATACTACAACCTGTATGTTGAGAGTTCAGTTAAGACGTATGCATTTATGTTTTAAAGTTTCTATGACAATGTCAGTCTAAATTTGAGTTCCATTTTATCGTGCGTCAGTATGCTCACGCGCGATATTGATATAGCAGTTCTGTCCGTCTGTCTATGATGTTCCAGTATCAGATGAAAATGGCTTAACATATTGTCATAATTCTTTCATCATGATCATACGGTAGCCCAATCATTCTAGTTTTATCAGCAAGCATCAAATAACTTCACGAAATTCCGACGGGGTCACCCCCTGCATGGGCGATAAATACGGGTGGGGTATAAAAATTTCATCATTTTCTACCGATAAGTTGCTACATCTCACAGACGATACAAGATAGCGCCACAGTTACTATGGAAAGCGAATACGAACTTGTATGCGATATCTCAAATGGTGCCATTTCTATTGACCTTGAACGAACCCTGATCCTGTTTGCAAGGTCACACCACTCTTTGATGATGAATAGCTCACAAATGGCTACAGATACGTACGGCCATAGTTAATATAGAAGCCGAATAGGAAACCGCACCCAAGCTTATGAATGGCACCAGTTTCAATGACCTTGAGTGACCTCTAAGCCAGATTTCAAGGTCATGACATTATTTCAAGGTCACGACATTATTGAATGTCAAATAATTCGAAAACGGTACATGATAGAGCTATAGTAACAATGGCAGACTATTATAAAGTCATACGTGGTCTGTTGAACCGCACCATTTTCACTGACCTTGAACGACCCCAAACCCAGATTTCAAGGTCATGCCATTCTTTGACGCTGAATATCTCGGAAATGGCTAAAGATATGGCCAGAGTTACTATGGACGGTAAATAGGAAACTGTACCCAAGCTATCAAATGATACCATTTTCAGTAACCTTGAGTGACTTGTAACCCACATTTTAAGGTCACGATAATATTCAACGTCAAATAACTCAACTACTACTAAGTCGTATATGATCTATCCAATTGTTCTGTTTCCACTGACCTTGAGTGACCCTTAACCTATATTTTAAGGTCACAGTGTAATATTTGGTTGTCTCCGTCTTGCTGTATGCATCAGAGACATGGACACTACTCGCTGCTGATGTTAAGACACTAGAGGCCTTCCACATGAAGTGTCAGCGGCAGATTCTCCGCATTTGCTGGCAGGATCACGTTCGCAATGACGAGGTCGCTGCGCATACAGGCCTGCGCCCAGTGATGGAGAGCATCAGGAGACAACGTGAAGCCATCTTTGGGCACGTGGCGAGAATGTCGCCCAACAGTCCAGCTCACCAAGCACTGAGACTACAGGTCGAGGCATCAGTCGGTAGACGACCTGACCGCGATTGGGTCCACAGCTCTGGTCGTCCTCGCAACCGCTGGATCGACCAACTCTGTCAGGACCATCAGCGCCCACCTGCTGACCTATGGCAAGCAGCCATTCGGCGTGGTCACACTGGAGCGACGGTACAGTCCTCGACAACTATGCAATGACGACGACGAGTGTAATATTTAGGCCTATAGATGCCCTCAACATATTGTGTGTGCAGCTGATGTTCGATCTGTTTGCGATTGCTAAGTTCTTGTTGGTCATGTGATTATCTCCATATGGTACAGCCATGATGCATCTTTCTACCAAATTTGGTGCAAATAACTTCATAAAATCAGAAATATTGACTTTTACCAAAATTCACTATGGCAGTAAAGTGGTCTTAGATTGTCATGGTAAGTGAATGTGGCACATTCTTTCATAATGGTAGTCTGGTACTTGAGCTGTGTATCAAATTTGGTTCAGATATTTATTGTCATTAATGAGGTGGACATACTTTCATTCGAGACGTTCGTTTGATGAAATCATGCAAATCAGCATCGGATTTTTAGGGAGCATTGCATAGTATGCTACACTGTGTGCTCATAAGGCATATAAATGCACATATATAAGAAACTAATAGCATTCAGCACTCTGCTGAAAAGCATCACACAAAGATGTCGATTATTAGTAATGATAGAGGTAGCAGTAGGAGACGGGGTTTTGTGCCACAGTATTATGTGCCTACCGTAAGGCCTGCTGCTTAACACTGTCATTACCAGAACCACTGACTGCAGGAGACACATGATCAGGACTCGGTGTATATAAGCAATAGGGAGCTCTACAGCTGTGTACTGAGAACCAGCTGCAGGCAGTAGAGGGCGCCTGCTACCGGACCAGCGTCGACCGAAAATGCTTAACAATGGGGGCACTCAACAATAAACTACCCTTAATCATCATTGTAGCCCCATAAAAGTTGCATAGTGAATAGGCAATTCAGGGTCGGCGATTCCAAATATGGCACTTCTTGACCACATATTTTGACCCCCTGTCCCCATTATCCCCCAAATCCCCAAATTTTGCATTACAAATAGTAGTTTTTTCACGAAACACACTGTTCCCGTCATCATAGATCACTGTGCTAAACTTGTTTACACAACTTGGGTACGGGGAGTAGCTTACCAAGAAACAACTTTAGGACCAAAATTGGCAGTGGTCCAGGCTAGGGGAGCATCCAAAAAATTTGGGACCCCCTATTTATTTCTACAACCGTTGAAATTTTCAAATTTGGTATACAACTTGGGCTTGGGGAGTACGGTAGCTTGCCGAGAAACGATTTTTACGATGAAAATTGGCAGGGGGCCAGGCTAGGGGAGCATCCAAAAAATTTGGGACCCCTATTTATTTCTGCAACTGTTGAAGCTAGCAACTTCAAATTTGATATAATACTTTGCAATGGAAAGGACGTTCACTGGTGTGAATAAACATGTGAGTTGTTAAGCTAGATGACTGTGTAAACTTATTGGTACAAAATTTGCAGCTCATAGTTTTTAAAGCGTGCAATGTCACAAACGTTTAATTAGTTCGTTTACTACAGCAGTAAACATTTGAATTCACTTGAATTCGTGAAGCTTTATCAAACAGCAACCGCTGGGTCCGGTAACTGCTGCTGCTTTCTATAGTTGCAGGGCCGAACTATCCTGTAAAGCTCCCTATTCAGTCCATCATCAACGAGCCAGCGCTCGTGGAGAATTACATTATCAAACTTGTTTCATAAATGGTTTAAAGACAATTTTTGACTCATTGAAACCTGTATTGTTACATGAAACAAGTTTCAAAACGTTTGCAGTTAAGCTAGCCAAATTAACCATTATTGTGAATAGATCTACTCACTGTTATTCATTGCTTGGGATGTTAAGGGAAACTCCGGCCAAAAAATGAATTAGCCAAGACTATACTCGCCGTGTAGTGTACAGTATATATACACAAGTCATTTGTCATTTTAGATAGTTGAATTAAATTTACTCCGCTTGTGTAGTGAGAAAACACTTGTCAAAATTTTAAGTTAAGGTACGTTGGAGTATGACTTTAATGAACAGTGCTTGCCGACTCACTTTTGAGCTCTTTTGCATGAACATCCGTCAGTGGATCTGCTGTAGGCAAAGACTAGAAAAAACGATACACAAGTTCATAGTGATATTTTGCCTGTATCCACAGAAGCCACCACAGAACCAGTTTTTACAAAATTTGATTTGGAGGCACATCTTATGAACGTAGTCATATATTCCAAATTGTATATCAATTAGTTGAGGGGTTTGACTCCATAAGAGTCGAATTTCATCATTTTTGTTTTTTGTTGTGACAGTGCTGTCGCTGTCGTACCATGCCGTTTGTGGAGCGGTGTAGCAGTGCCACTTAGCAAATGACACAGTTGCGTGTCTTGTTGTGACAGCGCTCAGTTATGGCAATACATGTGTCTGTTTATTGTTCTTTATAGTAGTATTACAGTTTAGTAATGTGCTATTATTTTACTTGTTACTATTTTGCAGTTCACTGTAGATGTCCGCCAGAATTTATTTCAATGCCTGAGAACAAAACGGTTAAAGTTGAAGATGACACTGAGCTTGTTTGCCATTATATTTCTGGAGAGGCTGCTCATGTGACGTGGTTCAAGCACTACGTCGTCAATGGATCGTATGTTGATCAAGTTGGAGAGCCTTATGTTACCGTCCTAAAGGTATTTGTTATCTGTTAGTGACATTGTGTGATGATGATGATATGATGAGTGCAGTAATTACAATCATTGGACATCATGGTGGACCAGCTGCTAATATGTTAGTAAGTAAGTAAGTAACAAGAATATGTGCAAACAAAGGGTGAAAAACAGAACGTCTACCATGCAGTGATATGTAGAGGTGATAGGTGATGTCCAGTGAAAACACTGTTAACAAGAAGCTAAGATGTTGCAGAGAAACTGTACACTGTTCTGTATCATCTTAGCAACGTGCTTGTGCATAAAACCACGTCTTCTTAACGTTGTTCAGATCGCGTGATGCTTTGTCACTGTGGACTTCCGTTACTCCGTTCTGCTAGTTTCCCTATAAGATATGTTTTACTAGTCTCGTCATTCTCCAACTCCACAGCTGCATGGCTGCTTGCGACCCAGTCAGGTTCCATGGCTACCAGTTTTCGCCAGTGTACGTCAGAAACTGGTAAAAACGACAGTTTGTTGCTCAGTATCGAAGCTAATCCAAATTGGTCTCTGTATGATGATGTCTTTGATCACCCACCCGTCGAATTGCATCTTAACATCCAGTACGGTCAGTCATGACAGCTGTCGACATGACTTTAGAGTTGATAGAAGGCTGGTTGTCTACCACACAAGCCTTGTTCATACACGATCTCTGGTTGTCTACCACACAAGCCTTGTTCATACACGATCTCTGGTTGTCTACCACACAGGCCTTGTTCATACACGATCTCTGATTGTCTACCACACAAGCCTTGTTCATATACGATCTCTGGTTGTCTACCACACAGGCCTTGTTCATACACGATCTCTGATTGTCTACCACACAAGCCTTGTTCATATACGATCTCTGGTTGTCTACCACACAAGCCTTGTTCATACACGATCTCTGGTTGTCTACCACACAAGCCTTGTTCATACACGATCTCTGGTTGTCTACCACACAAGCCTTGTTCATACACGATC
>Ga0209149_1001145_pt1 | contig 12875 bp, 7 predicted proteins | sample WorMetTyACAVOLI2_FD_187423 | JGI IMG/M metagenome (GOLD analysis project Ga0209149, IMG submission 187423) | Marine gutless worms symbiont microbial communities from Max Planck institute for Marine Microbiology, Germany - Olavius algarvensis... ... | reverse complement strand
CTTAGTTCGCAGCTGACCTCCATATCTGAAGGTCGTTCCCCTATCCGCCACCTGGGGAGGCGGTTGGTAGCTGGCAGCTCAGCCCCAAACAAGAATGACTGAAAATAATAATGCGAGGTGGCATCATGTTGCTCCAATGGGAACAGGAGTTACTAACTCAAATCTAAGTCGATAGCTGCATAAATGCACATACATATTAGAAATAATACAGCAGCATATCCAGTGAAACAGACAAAACATTTACCGCACAATTTCAACTCTGGTAGAGCACTCCATCTGCCGTTCCTTCCACATTGGATCATCCCAGTCAAAGTCAAAGAACAAAACCACAACAGCAGGAATCGTGTCCAGATGTTTAGTCATCCAACACGACTTCAGTATGCCTTTTGGAATGTACCACTCATACGAAGGCCGCTGCAGTAATATAAAATAATTGAAGATCACATAATTGACAGACATATACTGCATGCCCACACATTTATAATCTGACAAAACATAAAAGCAACTTAAGGAAAACGAAGAAAAAATACCCAGCACAAAATAAACATTCCACAGCTACAATGACCCTTAATGTGTAATACTCTCAGATTACTGTAAATAATCAGTCATGCTGAAACTGCAGATTCAATGCACTAGCCATACTAGCATGCTGTAACCAAGCACGACATACATTAATACATCACTCAAGAATTGTGTATAAGATTAGATATCTCACAATGCTGTGTAACTAGTTACCAGAGGTCCGCAAGCCTAATGCGCTAGCTAACTGATCGCAATGACGCTGCAGCAACAAGCACTGACTACTGCCACAAAGAGTTAAATAATAACTTTAGAGATCACAGACAAATATGTTCATATCTTGATGTCCTTGTCTCCATGGTCTCTGTCCAAAGTATGTCTCTCATCTCAGTGCAATGTTAAGATTACACCCATACAGCAGTTAGCATGATGACTTCTGTGGCTGAACTATGTACTACTGTGTAACAGTTACGTGTGAAATTCAGAACTTGACAGCTCACACTATAGTGTTGTTTTCTGTAAGTGCAAGCTATTGACTCGACGTTGCTCTGGTCATTCCTTAACAACTGTTGATACATTCCTGCATACACTTTGTACTAGGGATGTTAACAAGTCTTGATCCAGAGTCTCAAAATTTAATCTTGTGGTTGAGAATTAAATTTCTCGAAGTCAAGTACTGAGAAATGACACAGTGCGCTTGAACGATGCAAAGCATCTGATTGCCCGATCGTGGGTGACCGGCCGGGCACCCCGGAAAAGAAGGCGGCAACTGCCTTTGAAGTCTGGTGTCGTGGGTGGCCTGCACCAGCACTGTCTTTTATGACGTGTTGTCTGTCTTCTCAAGGCACTTGTTCACGTGTACACTGTCTCCTGCGCTCACACCAGTGACCTGTTTCACTGCACTGCAACCACGGCCATATACAATCTCTGACTGCAACTGGCAGTGACAGGCCGCGTCTGTTCATTTTAGTGACGCTGCCTGAAGCGAGCACAGCGTGTGACTGCACTGACTTTCACACATAAGAAGACAAAGTGCAGCCACAGGTCCATTGTATCTCTTGTCAGCAATCTCTCTCTCTCTCGTAAGCAGCCATTAAATTTGAAACCCTTACACAGTTGCCGCTGTGGATTCTTCAGAGAGGCTCAGTTAGCAGACTGTTTGATGTAACCGTGACAGATGCGCCGTCGCACGTCTGGAATGGAACTGTAAATTCTTAACGTACACGAACGTGATCGAAAATGCAAAACAGCAGATGCGGACTAAAAATTCTGGGATCCACACATCTCTAGTCATGAGAAGACATGCACTATGACGTAAACCCTATGACAAAAGACGCATGGAGCTATAAATAAACGCTTTTATTTATAGTTCCATGCAAAAGACAGCCGTCAGTGTTGCTGCCTATAGTGGGCTTGACCAGCTCACATGGACCGCACATTTGTCCACGCACTTGACTCGGCGACTCGACCACACTGTGTGCGGAGGGGATGAATATATTGCTAATCGTCACCACGCCCGTACGCACTAACCAGCTCCACGTAACACTAACCAGCTCCACGTAACACTAACCAGCTCCACGTAATGCCAACCAGCTCCACGTAACACTAACCAGCTCCACATAACACTAACCAGCTCCACGTAATGCCAACCAGCTCCACGTAACACTAACCAGCTCCACGTAACACTAACCAGCTCCACGTAATACAAACCAGCTCCACGTAATGCCAACCGTAATTTTTATTGGAATCCATATCCGTAGAGCTAAGATATTCATCGAGACTTCAACGAGTTCCCGGGAATTAAAATTATCGACTCAAGAAAAAAATTTCTGGAAAATTAACATCCCTACTCTGTACAACTTGTTTGTTGCTGAACATTAGCATACAACACGATACGATACGATAAGATCTAGTATACACACCAAAGCATTACACCAATAGTTAATTTAAATGTTACACAAGATTGCATCGTGAAATTTAAGTAAACCTTTTGTCTGCATTTGACATATTCATGGTCAGCTTCAAGCGAGAGGAACTTAAGTGGTACACGATCTGAGCGCCGATTGTTATAGAATGAGTCCCATATTGCCTTGTGGATGGCATTGTAGACAAGGTCCAATCCGGTCAGAATGACCAAGCCCATGGGTCGAGCAAGCAGCTCTGGTGGCATGTCACAAGCCCACGACATCTGCACAGCAAACAGAACCAGTAACCGAACAGATATTCAAGACACTAACTGTAGCACTGAGCTGAACCATGAGTGTCCAAAAATTACCCATTAATGCTGTCATCAAGCAACGTTGTACAGGGTAAGCCAAAAAAACTGCCTATACATAACACAGAAAGGCATTATAAACTGATTAGTTTTTGCCGCACGATGCTATGTAAGCGCAGCGTATGTCGTCATGCGATGTCGGTCTGTTTGTCTGTGTGTGTCTGTCACGTCCGTAAATTTCGTCAAAATCAATAAATGCATCTTCAAAAATTTTTCACCCTCGGGTAGCCAAGCCAGTGTAGATCTTCCGTACCAAACGGCACGGAAATATTCGGACGGAAACCCCAATAATGGGGGCATTGAATGCAGGTGGGGTAAGCAGAAATCATGACTCCAAGCCTATATCTGGCTTCACTGCATGCTGTCAACGCTGCGACCGGCAAGGTGTTATCAACGGTGCCGTCAGATCACGGTCCCACAAGATGTGACACTTATCACTGTAGTCAGCGGCGGAGTTTGTTGATGGCGGGAGACAATGACGAAATGTTTATGACAAGAAGTCTCAACATTACTCCAAAGACAGCAGAACAGCATTTAATTGCATGCAGTGATAAACCTGCAGTCTACGTCTAAAAATAAAAGACTCTGCTCGACGTTTTGTACTGTTGAAGCTAACTACTGACAGACATGAAGCATGCGACAGCACAGCTCGTTTTATCTGGAGTAATACTGGTCTGTTGCATGTCACCAAATTCAAATATTCATTCTACAAGTTCAGTGAAACTACACTACATTAAAAATAACAACTATTTTAACCAATGACGTTCAATTTTTGTACAATCTTCTGAACAGTTTGACAAATGGAACATCTTTCTTTCTATATCATGATATGTCATACACACAGAAGTTACAAACTTTAAAAAATAGTGCAGCTTTTGGCTCATCCTGTATATGACATGCTGTGCAGCTGCTATAACCTAGAATAATGCCCTTAGTTGGAATTACAGTCCCAGGTCTGCCAAGCTGCGGTTAAAGTCATAAAATACTGAGAAATGTGTCCTTTTCTCTATTCCACATCTTGTTTGATGCCTGATTGGCTATACAGCAGTGCTGAGCTCAGTCAATTAATGCACGATAAGCCTATCATTAACATTAAGATCACACGAAACTCATCAGTAGATGAGATAGGCAAACGTTACCACTTGAACAATGCCATCATTGTACAAGCAGCTTGCCAAACAGTTCTTTGCAGAACGATGTGCTTGCAAGCTGCTTACTCATGGAACACACCTCAACTAATGTCATAGTGCTATTTATAGTACTTTCACAAATACTGCACTAGATTTATGGGCATAGATAGCATCGGTAATGCTTGCTTATAAACTACAAATTTTGCAAGTCACTCAAGGTCGTTCAAGGTCATTCGAAATTACACTTATTAGTAAGGCATTTGTAACTTCTTACTAGTTATCAATTGCAGGCCTAAATACGTGTCTATCTTCTAGGCCTACCATTACTGAGATATTGAGCATCAAATATTGACACAACTTTGAAATCTGGGTTACGGGGGTCACTACCGATCGTCTGACGTTGCGACTTGTTCTGTCCTGCGGACTCACTTGTCTCTCCGTGATCGTTGTTTCGCTGTGGCTGGACCGAGAACATGGAACAGTTTGCCTATCAAATTGCGACAACCAGACCTCAGCCCTGAACAATTTAGGCGGCTACTTCGCATCTGTTTAGCTAAAGACTACGGCGCTTAGTGACATTGACTTTTAGGCGCCGGGTATAAGTTCACTTACTTACTTACTTACTTACTTACTTACTTACTACCAATCGATAGATCATATGTGACTTTATATTGGTCTACCATTGTAAGTATAGCTTTTTCTTGTATTTTCGAGTTATTTGACATTCAAAATATCGTGACTTTGAAATCTAGGTTACGGGTCATTGAAGGTCATTGGAAATAGCACCACACTCGACAGATCGCGTACGAGTTCCTATTCATCTTTCATTGTAACTATGGCCCTATCTTGTGCCATTTTCAAAATAAAGCAATATTGGTCGAAAAACACCCCATCCATTTAACTTGCACGTGCACGATCATCTAGAACCCCTTCGAATTTGTTGACAAAATTTTAGTACAAAATGTCCAAATATGAAGTAAAGAGATTAGACTGACAAAATGAGACAGGAAGCTGATTCCAGAGATGGGGTTACTGCACTGAAGCAGTAAAGAAAGCAAATAAAATGCTTGGTCTAATAAAAAGGAACTTCCAAGACAAATCGAAAGAAACAGTCATGCCACTATATAAGAGTCTAGTTAGACCACACTTAGAATTCTGCTGTCAAGTATGGAGTCCATATCTTAGCAAGGATATTAATTTAACTGAGGGTGTTCAGAGAAGGGCCACTAAACTGACTCCAGATATAAAGCATATTTGTCTTATGATGAGCGACTGGAAAATTTAGGATTGTCCCGTCTAACTAACAGAAGAGTTAGAAGTAATTTGACAAAAACTTTTAGGATCATAAATGGAATAGATAAAGTTGATAAATCAATGTTTTTCAAAATTGACAGCGGTGGTAGAAGAGGACATTCAAGTAAATTATTCAAAAAATGTAGCAGACTAGACATTAGGAAATATGCACTGTTGACAAATGGAATTCTTTAACCCAAGAGTGCATTAACGGCACTACAATAAATGCATTTAATCGCCACATACAAAAATTCCTGGAACCGGAAACAGAATAAAGTTTGTGTTACTCTGGATAGTGAGCTATATAGACCTGTGCTCACTTATGCTATCAGCGGCAACGTCGTTGGTGGCGTCGGTGAATTCGAGGTGATACAAAACGAAATAAGCTATTTGTAATTTTTAAAGAAGAAGATGAAGATGGTCGAGACAGTTTACCGGATAATGTGATTCTTGCAGATAATGTAAACCAGTTTAAGAACTGTCTTGATAAGCACTAAAAATGCATGATATTGTATTTAATTATCGTGCCGACTTTGCTGAAACTGGAGGTCTGGCATGAGTTGATTAGAATTGTTAAAATTAAAGATGTGGACATAGAGGCAGTAGCCTGCGTCCATAATCTTCAGTAGACGACGTAGACGTAGAGTAGTTCACAGGCGCAGGCTGTTGCCTCTATGCTTGGCTCCATAATACAATTTTTAATAACATTACAATAATGTTTAATATATTACTTCACTTCGGCTTCCGGTTCCATGAATTTCAGTTTCAGTACAGGCTCAGTCAGCAGATATATAGAAGAGGAGGAACGAGTGTTGCGAGGGGACTGGACAGACCTAGCTAATCAGTATAATTTAGGAAACTGCAAACCATGAAGTTACCACAAAATACGTGTAGTTGTATAACAGAGATAATACTTATCGTACTTCTCAACTTTTAGTTTAAATACAGTCACATATACGGCAATTTCCAAGTCACTGAACTCGAGCACAAATTTGTTGTGTAAACAGTAAACAACAAAAAAAGGATCTGAGTATGAAATCCAATATAACATTACTAAACAGTCGGTTGATAGCAGGCAAATGGAATCAAGTCAATTATCAAGTTTAGTTTAACTTTAACGTAACGCATAATGGGGTATAAGGATCGTAGGGTCAGGATCTAAAATGTACTTTGCAATATTTTAGTTCTTACATTGTGTTTGTATTAGTCATTAGAGAAGACATCAGACAGTTAAGCTCGGGAGTCACTTTGGTCGGCTCATCCGACCCCACAGTCCCACTCGACCCTAAAATGACTTGAAACCAAAACGACTCGACTCAACTTCGCCACAAAACAACCCACTTTCAACAGTCGACCCCGGAGATGTTGCTGCCCTCTATTTGGCGTCTACAGTTCTTTGAGAACATTTGAGAACACTACGAACATACAGACGGGACACCGCATGATGACGGCATAGGCCGCGCTTAAGCATAGCATCGCGCGGCAAAAATTAATTAGGCTACATAATAAGACGTTCAGCTATCGCTGAGACAGCGCGCGTTTACGACAAGAACAGTGATTCGGTAGATCGGCTACGAAACAACCCACTTTCAACAGTCGACCCCGGAGATGTTACTGCCCTCTATTTGGCGTCTATACAGTTCTTTGAGAACACTACCCGACGGTGAAAAGACCTAAGCCTCGAACAACAAAAAGTTCAGCTATTGCAGAGAGGCCGCACGACGCTCCGTGTTGTTGAAATATTGCTGTCACTCAAGGTCATTCAAGGTCATGGAAATATCACCACTCAGTAGATCAATTATGAGTTCCTATTGGCGTTCCATAGTACGTAACTACGGTCCTAGGCCTATCACTTCCGAGATAAGGTGAGATATATTGATCGAAAATCGCGATTTTTTTCATACACCACCGCTGCGTACAATTTTCTGTTCTCTTCTCTTCGTTGTGGTCGTCCATGATGCGTGGCCGTCTGTGCGGTAAACTGCACGGTGGACGGTCGCAGTTGTTGTTCGCACTCCACCAGTTATCGATCGATAGCCAGACAGCTATTCGTCGAGAATCGCCATTTTTGCCTACGTCCACCTGCATTCGATACTCCGTTTAGAGTGTCCCCGTCGGAATATCGCCATAAGGTTCAGTGAACAAATACTAAAATGGTTTGGCTACCCGATGATGAAAAAAAGTCTGAGGATACGATTACTCGTTTTGATAGAATTCACGAATGTGGCATACGGACAGACGGACACCGCATGATGACGGCATTCTTTTAGTGTTTTTTTTATTGTTTACTGTATATATGTGTGTACTTATGTGTAATTTTGTGTGTGTAATTTTGTGTAATTTTGTGTTCTTATGTGATATTTTGCTGCCTTCAGGCGTAATAAACGATGATGATGATGATAGGCCGCGCTTGCGCATAGCATCGCGCGGCAAAAAATGAATTACATAACAAGACGCTCAGCTATCGCTGAGACAGCGCTCGTTTACGACAAGAACAGTGACATCGCTAGATCGGCTAACCATAGCCGAACCGTAACCCATGACTTTTGAAAATTTTATTTCACTAATAGAGTTGTCAATACGTGTAAGCTGTGTCAGTAAACGGGCTAAATTGTTTCAAAAGCAGACGTTGTAAATACTGGTCTAACCACGGACGTTATACTACGTTATGTTCGGCTTATGTCATCGCAATTCCGTGTGCGCCGTACTCATAGGGTTCAACTCTTCGTCAATATTTTTGCACAACGTTGTAGCATAGGCAATAGGCATATGGCTACCTTGATACCAAAAATTGCAACCATAGTCACCACCTAAATGGGGGCGTCGAATGCATATGGAGTATTAAAAAATGCGCTTTTCGACTAATTATCTTGCTTTATATCGGAAACGATACAAGATAGGACCAGAACGATAAAGGAACTCGTACATGATCTGTCGAATAGTGCAATCTTCAAAGACCTTAGTGACCTCTTAACGTAGAGTTAAGGTCACGATATTATTCAACATCTAGCTCGAAAACGTTAACACATAGAGCATTAGAGCTATACTTGAACGACCCACAACCCAGATTTCAAGGTCAAGCTAATATCTGACGCTGAATATGTCAATAACGGTTCAAGATAGACACATATTTAGGCATACAAAGGTTAATTAGTAAGACCTTACACATGCCCTACTAACAGATGTAACTTTGAACGACCTAGTGAAGTAGCACAAATTTCTAACGACGGAAAGCGACGCGAGGCCTTTCTGCGACAAGTGAGCTTCTTGTTTTAGGCATTACTGTTAGGCACATCGGCATTACAGGAGAACTTTACCACCATATGTTTTGACAAAGGGTTAGGTTAGGGTTAGGGATGGTAGAGTTTCTGGCTCATCCTAAATATGACATACTGTACAGCTGCTATAACCTAGAATAATGCGCTTAGTTGCAATATTATTATAGGCCTACTCCCAGGCGTGGTTCAGGTGGTAAGTGGAATTTCCCCGTAATGTTCGTCTGTCTCATCTACTGATGAATTTTTTGTTTGCAATTGTCGTGCAGAAATTCAAGGGATTGGAAGCCGAAGTGAAGTTAATGTTGATTTAATAAGAAACTCAGCTATCGCAGACAGAGACTGTGCGTGTCGTTATATTTGCTGTCACTCAAAGTCACGGTCAGTTCGCCGTTGAGCAGCGCGTGTATAAGCTTCATCGTGATCCTGATCACGTCCTTCAAGGGACAGCATATCCTTCGTTCGCTGGTAGTTGCCACGATCCACCTACTTATACCAAACTGGAAATGTCTATTTCTTCACTCTGTCCAGATATAGGAGGGAGTCCGAAATTTTAAAAAAGTGGGTAACGTGACCCTGCCCACGCACCCTTGAGAGGTAGTTGAGGGGTAGGGGTACTAGGTCAACTTAGCCTTTTATCCTTACGGGGTCGACAAATCGAGTACCAACCTGCCCGGTTGGGGTGAAAGCGGGGCGGTCACCTCTGTCGGGTGGCAGATAACACTGTGTGATCCCATTGACATGTGGCGTCCCGTAGTTTTGAGGTGAATTTCATTAAGAACTATACGCTCCTTTACCTTTTCTTTTTTAGTTTATCTTTAGTTGGCTATAGTACTTGCCACGGTCTATAGTTACAATCTAGTTTGAACAATTTTGGCGGACAGACCCACGGACAAAACAACAAAATCACGGAACCACGTAAAGCCCCGTGTGTCGCGCGCAAGAACAGTAGCCGCCCGGCCGCCAGCAGCTGTAACCGGGACGGGTATCAGGAGCGACGCCGCTGTTGAAAGATCGCAGTGTGATGGCGTGCGCGCAGTTGTGCGGCCGAAAACGACCTCTGCTTGTGCTGCGGATGGAACTCATCGTGGGAGAATAGATCGAAATGAGTGCAGTCAGTAGCGCACCGGCGTCGGTGACGTCAGGCGTCACACAGCACTGCCGCATCAGCTCGACAACGATCACGCGGTAAGTCACAAAATGTGCCTATTAGGTAGTGCGCGGTGAAATCATAGGCCCACTCGCGTTAATTCGACTGGCAAGTTGTCAATTGCCACGTCAATGAAACTTTTATCCAGAATATTAATGCTTTTTATTATTAATTAGTATCAGTATCCGGACTGCTTTCATGGATTGCTTGACTGTATCCGGAATTTTGGTTTATTTTTTGTTTAGTTTGATATTGATTTTTCGACCTAGAAAACTCGAATTTGTATGTCAAGCAGATGTTTGACCAAAAGTTTTACAAATTTTTTTAGACCCTATCACCAACAATTTGCTCCACGTTATCAGTGATCATACTTCAAGATAAATGTCTGTTCCGGGCTCCCAGCTGCACATTTAAAGCTAAGTTCAGGTTTTCTAGTGGAGTGTGATAGACTGAGGTCGTTAACCCTTTAATGCATGGGCACATTAAAACCGCATGCAGAGCAACAGACCATTATACAGCAATACGTTGATTGGTACACTGGCCGTTGATGGCTGGGCTGTTACATTTGGTACAGCGAGGAGGGGCCTGGGCGCGCTACGGCTGTACCAAATGTAGCAGCCCTCCAATCAACAGCTATTGTACCAACGTCATATTATTCGATATGACACTAGGCCTATAATTACCTTTGCACTCTAAAGGGTTAACTATAGTTTTGGTGCATTGTTTTTATCAACGTTGTAGCAAAATTCACTAGAGTCGGCATCATGGTGGTTTGGTTCATTATTTTATCAGCGTGAATGAAATACGACTGACAAGTGAAGTGACGTAACGACATCCGATAACAATAGCCGCAGCTGCACTGATTGACACCAAGAAACGGAAATGAAATCCCTGAGCGATCAACGGCTTTGAATACGTGCGCAATATACTGTCATCAGAGATTGAGGCAACAGACGGTATTGGCCACGTAACACAATAACAGTCAACTCGTAATGCCGCTCGAAAGTCTTCGAGAATATTGCTAGGCTTAAGTTGCTGGTGGTGTCCTATAACTTTATTCGCCAAATGGCAGCAATATAAAAACAACAAACAACTTAATAGACAACAGTGTTAAGGTCCAAAATAATTATAAGGTTCTTATTACATTAGACTGCACTTGTACTGTGGAATACGTCATAATAGGTAACAGCATAATGGTCGGCTTTCTTAGCTACGGTACATGATAAGATACATGGTCGAAGGTGTGAAGAACAGTAAAGCGTGTACACTGTGATGAAAAATAGTAATATTTAAGCATATACTATAGAAGACATGGACTGCTGGCGTTAAATCGTTGTTTGTAAAGTATTAACGTTAAAAACTTCTGTAGAAGTTTAACTAAGGCCTACCGTTATAATAAGGGCTCCGAGTGACACCTCTAAAATAGCAAATGTCGCTGATACATTATTCAATGAAACATTATTCAAGTGACAATATATTTGCTGAAATGTCGATTGCTGCAATAGTATTATCACTTTTTACTATTGAAAAAAAGTGTCAGTGATATTTGCTGTTTTGGAGATGTCATTCCGAGCCTCTGCAACTGTAGTTAAACTTCTATAGAAGTTTTAAACATTAATATTTGCTGTTTTATTACCATTTTGGAGTAAGTTGACCCGTGATCATGGCATCATGCGATCTTCGTCCCTACACAATCGCTAAGGGCGCGAGCTGTTCGGTATTTGCTAGTCTAGTACCTATACACATCTTTCTTTCTTTCTCTTTTGGGGTGGCACACGCTCCCTTCGCATGCCAGCGCTGAGGCCTACCTCACAGGCTGGCCCAATGCACAACCCCAGGGAAGGGACTAGTGTAGTGTTGCGCTACATCGTCATGCTAATTTGATGGTGTGTGTAGTGTGTAGTGTGTAGTGTGTAGTTGTTGCCCGACCTCTTCTTATAGAGAGGTGTGTAGGGCTAAGGGGAGGGATCGGGAGTGGAGAGACCTTGTGCCATGATATTTACCCTGCTCGGCCTATAGCCACTGTTTCTCTGGCAGCTAATACCTACTGCATGATGGACGGCCATGGCTCATGTGCACCTCACACCGTGGGCCCAGGGTCAAATTTAGCGGTGCGTGTGAACAGAGCCATTGATGACCGGCCAAAGCATACAGCAGGAGGCCATCTGTTATCAGTGGTTCAAGCAGCGACTAATACTGAGCGTCTCTGAACTCAGCATTAGCCAACGGTCACAGATTAAAGAGGACACCGTCGAACCCTCTGTGCCTGCCCGAGAATTTAATCTCAAAGCATACGCCGCAATAACCCTGACACAATGATCCGGCCAGCTAGGGCCTTGAACCCAGACTCACCGATCACCGTAGCCAGGCAGCGCGTACCGCGACGCTACCGATAGCGCCACAGAGGCAGGCACCTATACACCTACCATCATATCAAATTTCAACTTCCTAGCTCGATTAGTTTCGCAGATAAGGAGGGGTCCCAAAATAAAAAAGTGGGGGTTGCTGATCCCCAAATGCCCCTGCGGAAATTTTTTTATATGGAGCCCTGGTATCTGTAAATACCTACATCCATAGCAAATTTCAACGTTCTGTCCCAATTAATTTCCCAGATAGACAGGGGGTCGCAAAATTTAATGTGGGAGTACTGGTCTCCTGCCACACTTCGTACGCTGAAACTTTTACTACGTGTGCCCCAAGTACTTGACAAGATCAAACAGTTTGCCGAATTACGTTGTGAAGTTGTGCGAATCACAGACAGCGCATTAGCGCTGCACTGTTGTAAGGCCCATGGTAAAATCAATCGGAAAATCGAAAATTCGACCCACTGTCAAATCGTAACCCATGAAGATTACAATTTGAAACTTGGCACACGTGATTACGTCGCGGACATCACCAACCATGCAACTTTAGGGTCGAATCGGCCCAGCGGGGACTTCCCCCCAAATAGGGGAAATATAACACCCGTGTGACTTTTTTGGTAATAGGCCTACTGTTTTTTTTCTCGATCCTGCCCCCAGGTCGAACCGTCGCACTGATTGTTACGCTGAATGGCTCAAATGACGTGTTTCCGCCCAAGGACGGTCCTTTTGGGGGTCAGGACGATGGGTGACGTCATATTGGGAAAATATTCCCCAAAAAGGGGCGTGAATAGGCAGTTTCAAGCCAAAACGCCAAAATTTTTACATCGCAATATCTCCGGAACTATTAATCCGACGAACTAGCGATTTGAG
>Ga0209149_1001144_pt1 | contig 12876 bp, 4 predicted proteins | sample WorMetTyACAVOLI2_FD_187423 | JGI IMG/M metagenome (GOLD analysis project Ga0209149, IMG submission 187423) | Marine gutless worms symbiont microbial communities from Max Planck institute for Marine Microbiology, Germany - Olavius algarvensis... ... | reverse complement strand
GCGGCGTGAAAATATTTGATATTATATTACATAGAACTTTTAAAAACTTGGTGCTTTATTGTGTGTGGCAGTATAGCATAGCTATGCAGGGTGCACTGCATACAAAACAGTGGAATTGATTTTCGAAAGTTAGATTTAAAAAGTTTTGGCGAATGTTTTAAATTTCAAAACTTGGACATAGTCTCTTGAACAGCAGCAGCAGAGCAAGCTAGGCCGATACGCCTCCCTGTAGTTTCTTTGTGGCACCCCCTGTTAATTTTGCAAACAAATCCAGTGATCTGCTGAAAGTTGATTGTTTAGGTGTGCCCAGGTAAGAAAAACTTTATCTAAAAGATAAGTTTAATTGCCTAAAGATTAAAAAAACGTCATCAAATTTCTGCACTTGCTGCTTAGATTAAGTTTGGGATTAGGTCTGTCTCCAATCTCGGAATGAATTCATATCTAATATGCAATATATGACCGATCTATCTTGTGGCTGTGTGTAGTGAGCCGAAGCCTGTGAAATGCCATGTTTGTGATCGTGGCTTTAAGAACATTGCAGCATTGAATGGTCACATGAGACTGCATGGTGGTTACATTCGTAAAGTATGTCATTTCTCTATTTCTTCAAATTTTTTTAGCTGCCATTTATTATCTTAACAGTATTTATTTTGATCCTCAAGTATCAATTATTACCACGCGATGCTATGCACAAGCGCGGTATATGGCGGCATGCGGTGTCCGTCCGTCTGTCACGTTCGTGTATCATGTCAAAACGAATAACATGTCTTTGAAATTTTTTCACCATCAGGTAGCCACACCATTCTAGTTTTTCCGTACCGAACGGGGTGGCGATATTCCAACGGCAACCCCCTTAACGATGGCATCGAATTGCAGGGGGTATGAAAAAATAACAATTTTTGACCAATATCTTGCTGTATCTCAGAAACGGTTATAGTTAGATGGGAACATGCAGCGAGACAATTTGTAAGCATCGAATTCACTTTCTATCCATACAACATTTAGCATGATTGCCCCAGGGGCGTCCCCAGGGGAAACAAAAAATGTGGTAAAAACAGAGATTTTTGGACTTACGCATTGATGTAAGCATCGTATAACTCGGAAACTATTAAATATAGATAGGTACATGATGCGAGACGTTTGGCAAGCGTTGAATTGTCTTTCCATCCATGCAACATATTGAGTGATAATCGCAGGGACATAGTTGCAACGGAATGTTAATTAGGAATTCATATGTGATGTATCAAAAGGTGACATTGCCGGTGACCTTGAATGACGTTTGAAATACAGCTGCAGAAACCATTTGAGTACCAATACGTCGGTTACTTATTATGCCCCCGACCTCCGTAGGGAGGGGGCATTAAGCGTTGATGGCCGTCGTCTGTCTGTCTGTCTGTCTGTCCGTCCTGTGACTCCACCTAAGTCGAGAACTGAAAGGCCCCGGTAGGCCCATGACCCGGGTGACCCGTGAACCCCTTTTAAAGTCAAAAGGTCAAAGGTCAAGGTCACTGGGCCGACTGCAGCTGACGCACTAAATGCGCCGTATCTTCCGAACGCGAAGGCCTACGAACTTCAAACTTGGTAGACGGACGGAGCCTAGATTTGCGAAAGTCACCATATTAATCCTTCTACTTAGAGCAGCTTTCAGCGACTAACCAAAATACTCAACAACACGAGGCATCGCGTGGCCTCTCTGCGACAGCTGAGCTTCTTGTTATCAGTTATGCTTTCCTCCTGTTGGGGAGAATGAACAATTGCAGTCGGCAGTGATGGGGCTAAGACAGTATTCATAAGACCAGGACAAGACAGATGACCTTCAGGACCAAGACCAAGACAGTTGTCGTATGGACCTAGCGAGTGCCATGTGATTAATATGAGCTTCCTAACCTGTGCCAGCCTGTGCACATACCAAACAACACAACTGTCATAGTGAGGATGCAGATAAGTAACGAGCCATGTCTTGAAACATGTCATATTCTGGAGACCAAGAGAGTAGGCACGAGACCTAGACCAAGACATAGCCAGTAACCTCCAAGAATAAAATACTGTCTTCAAGGCCGAGACATGTCCCAAGACGTCTTGTCACTGGCAGTCTGTCCATCTGTCTGTTTTCAGGCTTCTAACTCTAGAGCAGAAAGTTTTGAAAAATTGAAAGTTGGAAAAAATAATGCTTATGACACTCGTAACTTGTGGTGAAATTTTGAGGTCAGCAGTCAGTGTCATGAGTCAGTGCCTTCAGTGGTTTTTTTCTATATTGGTTTTATTAGGCACATGGGAGCATTAAGCATTGGTGTTGGTCAGCTTTAGTGATGTAAGGTAATGAAACTGTTATTCCCATCTAGAAAGTAAGAAAATAAAAATACCGGCCGAAGAAACTAGGGGTCTGCAGGTTGGGCATGTCTGCTACCTGACCCATACCCGTACCTGACTCAGACCAATAGTTGCTACTAGACCCAATGTGCGGGTATACCTGTATTCGTGGTATGATACCCCTCCACTCCAATTAGCTAGGGTTGTTGGTTGGTGCTGATCAGGCGAACGTAGTGTGTACAATTACGTTCCAAAATTCAGTAGAAACACTTCTCCGGATCATACCGACTAAAAACTAAAGACGTTCATGAGGAGAGCACAATGTGTGTGAAGTTTCATGTTCACAAAATTACCATGAAACACTAGGCAGCTGTGAGTTACTAAAGTGGTAGCTTGTAAAGCTCATGTTGGTGTTGCAGGATTGTATTATTGCAGCGTGCTTTCTTTCTTTTTACTGTCTGTCCCGATATATTCATGCGTTGAAACTATTAAAATGGATGTCAACAATAGAAAGTGCCAATGTAGACAGTGTCTGAGAACCCGAACTGAAAAGATTGTTAGATTCAGTAACTGTCTACAGTACTGCTCAAATAATTGTGAACACTCTGAATGGGATTAGGTAGTATGAAAATACAGGAGTGTGTGCACTCAAATATTAGTGTTACTAGATTAGTGTATTATTGTAGAGATATATTTTAACTATCTTTTTCAACTATGGCATGAATCAAAGGTAACAAATTGTGTTTTGATCATCTATTTGATGACGTTATTTGATGTTGTTAAAGAATCGCGAAAACTCGTCTTTTATATGGTAAATCCGGGTATATCCATACCCATGAACTTCCTACACGTACCTGACCTGATCCGACCCGTGAGACATTGACACATACTCGACACCACCTGTAAGAAACCTACTAAGCACCATGAAGCCAATTTACAGCACAGTGGTAGCATATCATCTTATCCGTCTGATTTGCTTCTTTGTTATTCAGTGACCAAGTATTATAAAAAAAAGTTAATAATTTTTCTGTACACCGTGTCCCAAAAACGTGACTATATCTTCCACGATAAGTTGAACTAGAATTGTCCGTTTACAACAATTTTTTGGTAGACTTATTACTAAGACTATAGGCCATCGACAGGTGTTTTTATTTTCCTACCTCACCTGCTTAGTGCAGCTACATTACTTTGGGAAATATCATGAAGTTAGCGTCATGAATTTAGCCTAAATTGCTGATTGCTGCACGATGCCTGCATAAGCTTGTCCTATGCCGTCATGCGTTGTCTGACTGTCTGTCGTTCTATCCAGCTGGCTGTTCACGTTCATGTATTGTATCAAAGTGAATAATCACATCCTCTAAACTTTTTTTGCCTGGATAGCCACACCTAGTTTTTCCGTACCAAACCTTATATCTCAGAAATGATAGGACATAGAGACATAGTTGCAATTGAATACTAATAGTAACTTAGTGCCTTATTCAAGGGTGTCATTTTGAATGACCTTGAGTGAGTTGGCGAAATATTTCACAATACAGCATCGCACAGCCTTTATGCGACAGTGTTTTCCTAATGCTACAATACTACCATATTAAATGCATAACTGTCACTATATGACTTTACTTATTATTTAACTTTCGGTTTAGAAAAGTACAGACATGGTGCAGGTGATGTGTTTGTCTTTCAGCAAGACAGCACTCCGGCTTATCATGCCTGTGACACAATCCATTTGCTATAGTGGGAGATGCTTAAGTTCATCAGGCCTGAGCTGTGGCCGCTCAATGGCCTGGACCTGTACTCCATTAACTATAAGAGCTGGGGAATCATGCAGCAACGAGTGTATAAAAGTCATGTCAACAATGTTGATGAGCTGAAGCAGCGCGTCATTGATGTCTAACACAGTTTGTAGCGGAACATTATTGTCTCAGTCATCGACGAGTGTAGAAGTAACTGAGCGCGTGCGTGCATGCTCAGGGACGACAGTTTGAACACTCACTATGAGCTTGTCTGACACAAACTTTGATTTAAAGAACTTAACTGTTCATACAATGTTGTTTCACTTCGTTCATCTTTTGCAAAACAAGAGGCTGCTTAGAGCTAAATTCATGAATTTGTGTTTTGTGATCTCCAGTGTAGTAGTGATACAGTAACATAGGTAAGGTGGGGAAAGTAAAAAAAAATTTGGGACCCATTACCTATACCTGCAACCATTAAAGGTAACAACTTCAAATGTGCTACACAACCTGGGTTTGGGGAGTACGTTACAGTAACAGATTTAGTACCAAACTTGGTAGGGGCTGGCTGGTCTACAGGAGCACCTCAAAAATTGTGTGGACCAATTACCATGTACCCTGTACCACGTAACAGCTGCAGAAATGTAATAAAACTGCAAATATAAATGTAAAAAACCGCAGTTTATACACGAGTTAACGGCGAGTGACACATCTAAAACTGCAAAAATTACACAAAGGTGATATTCCTCAGCAGCATGTCAACACTTAGGCAATGTGCTGGTGTGTAATATCATTTTTTGTAATCAGCATAGAAACCACATTCCACTACAGAGCATTTCATGAACCCATGTGTATAAGCTTGTTAAACTATGGATGTTGCTTATTGGAGTTGTCACTTATTAGTTGCAGTTATTTTGTGAAGCATATCAATTTTATGCTTTGCATATTTTTGTAGGATCCTGGAGAGTTTGTTATGAATGAAGACAGGAGTCATCAAGGTAGTGAGAATGATATATCACCCGAGGTTGAACATGGTCCACCACTGAATTCAGAAACTGGATGCGAGATACAGGGAAAATCTACCGTTGAGAATTCTCCAACGGCAGCCACTCAGTCAAGAATGCAGTCAAAACTTTCTGAGATGCATAATGATCTGATACGACATTCGCCGTATGGGCTGTGGATGTCATCTGGAACATCAGTTATGGGAAATGTAGATTGGAGAAATCAAGGACCAAGCCATGAGAGTTCAGTTCACTGGTCATCGCTGTTGTCAGTCAGCAGTGTAGGCAAGAACGTACCATTTGATTGTCTTCAGAAAATACCCAGCTGTCGCACAACTGCACCAGCCATTTGTCATAGCAGTGATATAGAGAGAATTGCAAACTCAGAAAGTGGCTTGGTGACAAAGTGGAATGATGCTGTGGATTTCACAGCTGGAAGAGAACACGAACAATTTAATCTGTGGAAGATGGCATCACTGATTCGTGGAATTTCACCTTCAGAACAGGATAAGAGGAAGGGCTCAGATATCAGAGATGAGCTGTTTCATCACAGATCATTGATGGATGATGGAAAGGTTGCAGAGAGAGTGTGGACCTTTGGACGGAATGACCATCACATGAAAATGAAATCTATGTCAGCATCCAGTGCACTATCATATCCACCAATATTTGGCAGTGAAACTGCAAACAGCGATTTGGATGCAACATCAAAATTCCATATTCGTGGTGGAAAAAGAGAAGGTCAGCTTATTGATAACCCAGCAGTAATCATTAGCAGCACAGAGCAGACTACTGGTGACCAGCCAACATTCGTAACAACTTTGAAAGCATTTGAACAGCTGCCAGCCAACAAGTATGCTGATGTTTTTGCAAGGATGAAGCTGAATCATCCCCAGAGTTCCATTCAATTATCTGGTAGTCCAGAAAACCAAGGTTGCGTAAGGACTCAAAATGCAGAGTCCAGAGAACTGTCGTCATCTCATCCTGACACTGTGTCAGAGGTTAACACTTACCATGCAGTTAATAGTACATGTGACAAACAAGTGCTCATTGGCAGCAAGTCGTTGCAGCTTGAAGACATCACCAGCAGTTGTGTTGCAGCATCGCAGCTTGCCGCTTTGCCGGCAGAATCTGGTGCATCAGGATTAGCTGATCTAGATGCCACACGTGACAAAGCACCAGCTTCTTCAATGCCCGTGTCTGAGTCCAGTAATAATGGAAGTAGTCTGTACAGACGTAGGGTGAAAAATTTACTTCTGAAACAAGGAAATTCTGTGAGTGATGGGTGTGACGCAGAATTGCCAAAAAGTCCACGAATACAGAATCACTATGGATCAGCATTTGAGCACAATGACAGTTCCATCGAAGTCGCAGTGCCTGATAATGGTTGCGGGAATTTTCATAAAGAAAAATGCCGCCAAGAACACACGGATGAAGTAAACAGTGGAACACATGTTGCACTTTGTCATTCTGCATCCGAATCAGCATCCAAGAATGTAGATGTTGGCAGTACTGGTTGTCGTTCTGGTCACCCTCATGAGCAGGAGAAGATCTCAAAATGTGGCATGTCGGGAATGTCTGGCGGAGTAGTTAACTTTGCAACTGTAAGTGCCGAAGCCTTGGACAAAGACTACTGTCCTCATGTTAATGATATAGATTGCAGCTATACAGGACAGCTAACCAAGGATGGTGTGAGATATGGATGTGTTGAGAAAGCATTGCATGTGAATGCTGGAGCTTCATGCTGTCACAGTGGATGTGGCACTGTGAGTCATTCTGCTTGCCAGTGTTGTACTGACGTCAGTGCCTGCCACCTGTCACCATCCTGTCACCTGCCAATTAAAGTGTCTCCTGCTGCAGTGTGTGATTTGGCAGCAAAGTGCTGTGTGGCTCGTCATCTTGCATCACTGCCAACCCCGACACGTGCCTGTGCAGCAGCCCTCTGCCAGCTTAGCCGCTCTGGCATTCCATCCCATGCAGACTCATCTAAAGGCACTGACCCCTCTCCTGGCTGTCAGTTAGGCCGTTCCCCAAAGTCCGGAAGTCAGTGCACCACGCCATGTCATCCGGCTCTTGTGAAATGTGCTTGTGTTGGAGATAGTTATCTTACCCCATTTCACCAGTCTGGCTGTCCTTACACTGTGAAAAAATCATCAGTTCGAGGTTGCTCAGCAAGAATTTTCCGCGAGGATCATGTTCAGCAGATTGGAGATACTCAGCCACATACACCATGCATGGCTCATACGCCGTACACTCCACGTGAGACGCACACTGCACGTGAACCAGACACTCCTCACGATTCAGATGGAGTCCGTGAACCATGCACTCCACAGAGTCTGTGCTCGTATCGTGCCAGGAAGTACCCGTGTACTCCAACTGCAGCCTGCTACTTTCAATTTCCACCGGTGCACGCAAGTCAGCTGGACTGCTCCAGTGGCGGACTGTGTCAGTCACCATGTATCTCATATGCTAGACGTCTGCCGTCATGTCATACACCGTGTATGAGTCCATTGAACCTGACAATTGGTCAGCCATGTATCACTCGTGCATGTACACCGCAGTGCTGCTTCCAACACCAGAAACTGACTTCGTGTGTCACTCGTCATCGACACAGCTGCGTATGTGTCTTTGTTTTTGTACTCATCTTGTTAATATTGTAGCATAAGTAAGTAAGTAAGTGGACTTATACCCGCACCTAAAAGTCAATGTCATTAAGCACCGTAGTCTTCAGCTAAACAGATGCGTCTTAAGTAGCCGCCTAAATTGTTCAAGGCTGATGTCTGGTTGTCGAAATTTGATAGGCATATTTGATAATAAGTATTAGTCTCATATACGTTCATTTTTTTGTGAATGCCAGTCATTACCATGTAGTACCCTGGTGGTATTTGTATTTGTGTTTTGTATGATGCAATAACTTTCTGGTGCATTTCCTTGGTACTTGTGATGACTCAGATATTGCAGAATTGTCGTTGCAGTATCTGTAGGTAATTTCATCTTGATAGGTTCAGCGATTTGCAAGATATCATATCAGTACAATGGCATCACCTGTCCTAGAAGCATTCTTTCCTTGTTGTGTCGATACACTATCGGCACCACAGTTAAAAACACAAGTTTCGCCTTGCTGATTGTATGCACATATTTCGAACTGTTGTTATGTAACAAACATGCCTTTACTAACTACTGTGCCAAACATGTAAAAGTGGCATGCCTTCGCAAACAATCATTATTACATTCACCTGGATCGGCAAAGGATGCATCAGTTTTACTAATGTGGTATATTTTGTGCCATGCATTCAGTCATTTAGGAGATGTTAATTAGCAGAGTATTAAATGGTTTCATTGTGTATCTCTCAAAAATACAGCATGTATTACGTATGAAGAAAATAAAGGGAATGTTTTATAGAACCTGCTGTATAATTTGTGTGTTGTGTAGGGATGCGTAAGTGATAAAGATGAAGTACAGTCGAGGTCTGGAACACTTGATGGTGGAGACAATCATAAACTACGAGGTGAAGAAGAAGCGGTGCAGAGCACATGTAAAGCGGAGAGAACGCGTACTCCAGCCACAGTTGCAGAGCCAGATTCAACTATGTCAAATGAAGTCGGAGATAATGTGATGCGAGCTGATGTGGAGCCTGGAGACAGTCGTGCTATGGTGGATGAGAGGAGTGCTGTGAAGCTGACTGAACATCGTATACTGAATGATGATGTTAACGATGTGATGAGCAGTGACTGCGATGCCACTGACAGTCGTTGTAGAAATTTCACGGACAGATTGGGTTTGGAACGACTTTTGGGTTTTGAGACAATGAAGAATGGAAATGGGTCAGAAATTGCAACAGAACTTGACACAAAGCGGGCTGAGAATACAAGATATATTGAACCAAGTAGCTCAGAGTTGACAAAGATTTGTCAGAAGAAGGCAGATTCTGTGTTGGGAAGATCGAGTGGTCTGACGTCAAGGAAGAGACATCGTGCAGTAGATGCAGAAGTTGACATTGAACAGTCTGGCAGCAGACAATATCCGTCTTCAGCACAGAGCACAGACATAAGGCCACAAGATGGCATGAGAAAAAAGCATCGACCTGATCCACTTGTCCTTCCTCCAGTGTCTTTTGAGCGCTACGGCTACCCAAGCTGGCTGAGGTCACCCCGTATATGGAATGTTAGTGGTCCTGTACCATACACACCTCCTCCAATGCTGAGCCCTGCCAGACGTGCTCCTGGTCTGTACTGGGTCACAGCCAGAGCACAAAATCAGCCGCTTTGGTCGCTGTTTAGACAACCATCTGCCTTTACCTGTGAGTTTGTTTTGTGGTAACACAGTTTATTAATTGAAATCATTTTATTAAGTGGTGATAATAGTAATGTTGATGATGATGATTAGTATGTTGAGGTGTTTTGCTATATGTGAATATGGTGATTAGAAGAATTGTTATCAATTTATTAGCATTGGCACATGGCGCTGTGATCATATCACCCCTGTTCTCCGTCAGTTGCATTGGCTACCAGTCTGCCAGTGAATTAGTTTCAAGATTGCTGGCTGTGTTTTACAGGCACTTAGCAGCCAAGCATCTGCCTACCTCGCTGACGACTGCCGCCTGATATCATTCTCAGACCGATGGAAACTCTGCTTTTCTGATATCAGAACTTGTATCACCCCCCAAATGTCTATGCGATTTTTTGACATAAGTTTTTTAGCTACTGATCCATGTCTGTGTCACAATCAGTTGAGCAGCTGACTAGTTGTTTGAGACACATAACTGAGAGTAAAGTATAGCCAGTAATAGTGTATATTTGTGACTGATGTAGATCCAGAGCTGTCTGAGGAGATGCCACCTCCCACGGACATACAACCGTGAGTTCAGATGCATATTATTCACTTTAAAAATAGATTTTAAAAACTAGCTGCATCCTGCACTTACACAGCTACTATACACCTTCCATCATATGCACATAGAAATGTCTTTAACTGCCTGAGCTTGAACACTCCATATGCCGGCAATCACAGCTGAACATAGGTGGCACAGGGACTGTAGTTTGAGGCCAAAATTTCATGTGGCAGTTCTCATGGGATCACCCATTTATAAATGTTTGCAACATTTTTCTAACATCTGCATGCGTAATACCATTAAATGCACATGGTATCGTACGTCTGTCAGCAATAGCTGAATTTTGTTTGAGGTAATAATTGCTGTCTTCACATACACTAAGGTTGTGAAAACTTGTAGGTTTTCAGATGTTATATGATCTGTAAATTTATTTTTGTTGTACAAGTAGGTCTGTTGTCGCAGAGAGGCTGCACAATACTTTGTGCCTCGGCATAGTTAGCTTCAACAGTACAATACCTGAAGCGCAGTCTATTATTAGTTACTTTGGTTTAAGATTGACCAATACGCACAATTAAATTGTGCTTTGTTCTCTTCGGCATAGTCATCTGTGCTGGCTGTGATAAACAAGATTCACTGATGTGTGGCATCTGTGTGGTAAACAGACACCATGCTGAATGCTATAAACTACCCCACAGTCGACCGTCGTAATTGTTGATTGAAACTCCACGAGTCATCGATCCAAAAGCCAGATATTAGTCGAGTATTGCGATTTTTGCGTACTTCACAAGCATTCGAGACCCCATTAGAGTACACTAGAGTAGAGACTGGCACAGTTCGTAGAATGTCGGTATTTGACCGGCGAACTTTCCCTGTCCTGCGCTCGACCTGCAGCTGATGGGTAACCACTTATGTGGGTAAACCATCCGCTGTAGGTCAGCCAACCAGGCCGACTCAGCCTTTCATCCTTTCGGGGTAGATAAATGAGTAGTAGGCTACAATTAGATATGTGCAACCTCAGTCTGGGGATGCGCCATCTGGTGAACGCTTATGAGGTAAAGGCAGGCATTGGTGTAATTGCAGGTAACACTGTGTGATCCATGCCTGAGTGCCTTGAGTGTAAGGTACTACAAAAAGCACGCTATATAAATACACTTACCTTTACCCTTTACCTTTATAACGTTTGGTACGGAAAAACTAGAATGGCGTCGCTACCCGATGGTGAAAAAATTTGGAAGGTATGTTTATTTGTTGAACAGGACACAGGAACGTGACAGACAGATGGACAGACAGACATATGGACAGACACCGCACGACAGCATAGGCTGCGCTTTGCATAGCATCGTGCGACAAAAACTGAGACCTTAGTTAAACATTCAGCAGTATTCAAATTTTTGTAAGTAAGTAAATGCTTGTGATGAAATCGAAAAATGTAACCTGATTCAATGTGATGATTTGATTCGAATTGATTATTGTCAGCTCTTGTATGCACACATATCGTACTGCTTGAGCTTTACACAAAACGGTGTAGTACAAGTATATATGCCTTGAATACACTTGCGTAAAAATTTGCCCGTATTTATTGTTAAACACATTTTAACATAGTTTGTTGTGTGTGTAACAAAAGAGTGGCTGTAAGCCATGCTTTAAGTATCTCTGTTCAAGCAGTTCATATATTGTTGTTGATTGGTTAGAGAATGCGTTGGGGTCTTCTCTACCCTGGAGAATGTGTACTAGGTATAAAATTAGGTACCACTGGTCCACTACTAGGTACACATGATGTTATATAGGAAACCAAGGTGTGTATTTGTCTGTGTAAACAACTTTGTAGTTTGTTGATGTAAACAAGTACTTTGCTGATTTAGTTGTACGATATATTTTTTGATGTAGGCATATCAATGTTGGTGCACAGTTTCAAGCGACATTGCCTCCTCTTAATGGTAAATATAGCCGCCCGATCCACAGATCTGGATCAGCGGACATTATATTTTGCTAATGCTGCTTTATTACCTGCCATACATAGAGTGTAGTATGGGGTATATACACTGTGTTGCAAAAAACGTGTGACCACGTCTTCGACGATAAGTTGAACTGTCAATTTACAACAATTTTGGGCACTTATTACTAAGACTATAGGCCGTTAACAGGTGTTAAATTTTACTAATAGGAACTCATATCGACTGGCAGTATCAGCCATGACCTTTGATGACCTTGAGCAGTTATCTTAGCACATGTTGTCTTTTTGATGTGTACTGTTTTGGAAATGTTGGCATCTAATTATGCCACCTGGTAGGCCATGTATCTGGGTAAGTGGGTATGTTCTAAAAGGTTGCAAAAAATTCAGGAGTTTTTTGTTTTGTAGAAGATGGTATGGAAAATTCAAAATAGTGACTTTATGTTGATCTATATGTTATGTTTTGAATACGGTTTTTGATTAAGATGCTACTCTTATAGATCACTAATAGGAAGTCACACAGGACGTCTGGATTGGCAATATTGGTGATGACCTTGGATGACCTGAACAGTTATTTCGGAATATATCGACATTTTGAGATGTACTATCTTGGAAGTGGTAACACAGCAGTACTGACTACTGCAGCATGATAAGATAAGATAATTTATTTCAAATGCAACCACAATGGTTGAAATGATACAATGCATTACAAAATTAACAACAGAAGTAAAACAAATCTAACCAATGTAACAATCAAATACTATAATATATATATAACAAACCTAAACATGAAGATTATGCAGCATAACTAGAACTTCTTTGAAATACAATATGGTACAAAGTCCCACGACGTGAAGTTTTGGCTAGTGGGATTTGATATGGATATGTAGGCCGCAGAACCATCTGACTGTGAGACACTTTAACAGGAGGTAACAGATAATGTAAGGGGTGTTTTGGATCTTTAATTTGTCTAAACATGCTTTGTGTGATCATATCACGGCGATCGTCTAAACGTTCAAGGCCACATTTAGTTAATGACTCAGTATATG
>Ga0209149_1001143_pt1 | contig 12877 bp, 7 predicted proteins | sample WorMetTyACAVOLI2_FD_187423 | JGI IMG/M metagenome (GOLD analysis project Ga0209149, IMG submission 187423) | Marine gutless worms symbiont microbial communities from Max Planck institute for Marine Microbiology, Germany - Olavius algarvensis... ... | reverse complement strand
GTTACACCAAGCGTTTTAATTTTGGGGGAAAGTGGAGTGGTGGAAGAAGCAACAGATATACCAGAGATGATGGGAAATGACTGCAGCCGCTGACGTGTGCCAAGTAGGATTGCTTCAGACTTACTAATAGCTGTATCTTGTACCGTTTGCGAGTTATTTGACGTTGAATAATATCGTGACCTTGCAATCGTGGTTAGGGTTCATTCAAGGTCATTGGAATTGGCACCATTTGATAGATCGCATACTAGTTCCTATTCGCTTTCCATAGTAACTATGGCGATATATTGTATCGTTTGCCAGATAAAACGACTCATTGGTAGAAAATCGCGAAATGTTTATACCCCACCTATATTTATCGCCCCCGCTGGGGGTGACCCCGTCGGAATTTCGTGAAGATGTTTGATGCTGATAAAACTAGAATGATTGGGCTACCGTACGGTGAAAAAACTATGACCACATGTTAAGCCGTTTTCATCTGATACCGGAACGTTACGGACGGACAGACAGATTTGCTATATCAGTATCGCGCGTCAGTATGCTGATGCGCGATAAAAACAATCGAGACCGCCGAATAGACATGTCAAAGCCAACAGTGAAACAGTACCAACAGTGCTGCTATCTTGCGAATGGAAATAAAATATGTCGCAGCCTATTATTTTTGAGAACAACAATGTGGCGCGTGGATCTCAGGGGTTTGTAGGCCAAAGTTCACGAAACGTGGCATTACGTGTAGAGCAACCATCTGTGCTTAACAAGTTTTTTTTCATAATTACAATATTCTGCCGCGTTCAGGCGTGAGAGCAGAAAGTTTGCGGGTGGGGTCTGAAAATACGCCAAATTTGTCACTTTTTGGCCCACCCTGTGGTTTAAGGATGACCAGGAAAAAATCCAAGTAGTAACTTCTCTAATGACACTCAAGGTCCACCACGTGTAAAACGTTCGCGAACTTTCTGTTAACCAGGGCCGGAGAATAAGGCGGCCATAAAAAAATAACTAAATAAATAAAAACATTGGCAAAATATAACATGGACGCCCGCTTACGCTGAGCGGGCGTCCATAATAATCTAAACCGGCAAAGTTACACTTACTTTGAATAAAATGTACTATTTCCGTCCGCTGCGTCAAGGACTCCGTGCGGCTGCTACGAGCAACTACGTCGAACCCAGACTCTGTACCAAGTTCGGAGAAAGAGCTTTCTCGTTCGCTGGTCCTGACGCTTGGAATCAACTTCCTGCTACACTGCGTGCGACACCTAACCTCAACTCCTTCAAGAAACAACTTAAAACTCACATTTTTAATATAGCTTTTAGTCATTAATCATCTTTTTTTATTCTATATACATTTTACTCTATGAACTATTGTAATGCGCCATTGGTCATTTTTGTAAATCGCGCACTAGAAATTCTAATAGGATGATGATGATGATGCTGATGATGTCCGCCTGTTTGTCAGCCAATAGCACAGTGGAATGATTAACAAGAAACAACGGAAGACAAGCTTACAGTAAATAGGTATAGGCGATAATCATCTGTATATTATACTGGCTTCACCTTACATTTACGCAGCAACAGCATGAGTTTAATACGTTTCTTACACGATTCTGTTCTTGTTTATTAGACGCGGACATGATGAACAGACACTTTTAGGCTTTCTGTTAATCACTCAGCAACATTTGATGTACACGAGGTGGCCGAAAAAAATAAGCCCATACCAGTTTCTCAACATGTCGTATAAAAATTTCTGAATGAAGCTAGTTTAAAAAAAAGATTTGAGTCTCACACAAACATATAATTTTAAACTATTATTAAATATCAATAAAATATTCTACACCGTGTCTCAGAAAAAAACTGTAGGCCTACCTTTTTAACGAGCATTAAGTAGTAAACGCTGTGCTATTGAGATCGCTTGTCCGTCCGTCCGTCTGTCCGTGACGCGCTTGAGCTATGAGTAAACAGAGGACTTTTTCAGAATCTATTTACACAATCTGATAGTCCACGGATACGATTCGAAAAATGTGGCGGCTACAGCTAAAGAAAAATGTGGCTGGCTAGCCGTGGCTAGCGCATTTTGTGGCTGGCTATGGCTGAAGACCAAAGCGGCTGCGGCTAATGGCGGCGGCTAGGAGGTCTATCGTGCGGCAAAAATTATCTAATTATTGTCGTATATGTCGCATTGTCGTCGCGCAGTTTTTCTGCGGTAGAAATGGCTTCTTGTATTACGCCCCATACTCCGATTTGTCTGCGACACCTTAGACGAACATCTGACGGCGGCGATCCACGGCATTCGACACACATTAATGAGGCATTTCGTCAACGTTCGTTGCTTGTAAAGCCGTGTCCAACGAGCAAGAAAAATGCATAGTGAACACGAGAATTCGCGACGACAAAAATGCAATGCAGATGCGCCTCTGCATCTTCGGGCCTAAAGGCGCTATATAAATGCGTTATTATGATTTTTTTATTGCCCGAGGGAGCAAAAATCATTATTATTATTATTTACGGCAAGCTGGAGGAGACCCGTCTCCGACGGGGGTGTCGCTCCAACATTCTGGATACGCTAGCCAATAGGCAATTGGCTTCGCCGAGATGTCGGGGCAGCTGCAAGAAATCAAGCCGAATAGGTTAATGCTCGGGCCTGTCTTCCCAACGAAACTATTTGTCATTATTGCAGCACGATGAGATGTCCGTCTTCCGATGTCTCGTGGGAACATCACCGTGAGCGTCCAGTGACTAAACAGCTGCTGCTGATGAGATAAGGCCGCTTTCCATTATTCTAGCAAGCTGAAAACCTGGTCGCAGACTTGCGTGAGCGTGTCCATGTAGTCCTATATTGTTGCTATTATATAGGACTACGTGGCGTGTCGCAAGCAAGTCGAGAGCTAGCTACAAACTTGCTTCAAACTTTCTTCAAACAAAATCGATGTTAGCGGCCACGAAGAAACGGAAACACTCCATATGGGTTAAACAGTATATCAGAGACAGACACATATAGGATGCGTATAGCACTATGCTTCCAGAAATGAAAGCCAATGATATGAGTTGATACGTGCAGTAATTTCAGGATGGACTTCGGTGAATTCTGTGTCCCATAACGCGGGTTCATTATCGACGCAATTTATAACGTTTTTGGGCGTAAAATCAACATTTTTCTTAGCGTTTTTTCACTTAATTACGTCATGATAAGCACGAATAATAAAATACGTAACGGAAATTTAGCTTCAACAGGTTCGTTGGCTGGCTCGAAACGGGTTTTTTTTTTTGCTACATTCCATTTGTCTAGCACGCGCACGAACCAACATGGCGAGATTGATGCAGCAGATTCGCGACCAGGTTTTCGACAAAAAAAGTCGAAAGCGTGTCGAACGCATGTCGAAAGCATGTCGCAAACCTGAACTTGTCGAAAACCTGGCTGCAAACCTGGTCGAAAACCAGGTTTACAGTGTGTTTCAAACAAGTGTATCGGAGACGATACGAAAGCCGCCACTCGTCCAAGCCCAAACTGCATTAAAAACAAAACAAAAATAAAATATGGCGAAAAACGATTTTCAATATGACGGATGGAATTATTACACCCTGCAATGTGGCACGATCATGAAATTGATTTCGCCAGGTGATTGCACCCTGCAATGTGGCAGGTGGCTCTGGAATCATGACAGTGAATTCACCAAGTGGCAGCACCCTGCAATGTGACACGTAGCTCTGGGATGACGTGCCATGGAATTCGCCCAAACGTCCGCCATATTGGAATTCTACATCTGGTTTCGATTTTGACCATATCACCGCAGTCGACATGTCATTCTGCACTATTCTGCGAAATTTTATCCAAATCAGAGCACCCTTGGCAGAAAAAAATGACGTCATGTCGATTTTCAAGATTGCGGATCTCAGCCATCCTGGATTTTAGGGGTCTAATAATGGGTTCTTTGAAAAGCCTATGTACGACTTCCCGTGGGTCGTCAATATCGACCATAGTTCTAAATTGCTTAGTTTTTGAGAAAATAGCGTTTTTTTGCATTTTGGCGACAGACAGACAGACAGATGGACAGCACCGATGCACTAACCCGCTCTCGCTGTCACGTGCGGCGGCTTAATAACGAGCCAACTTTGGGAAGCTGTAGTTTCGACAAAGTTGGCTCATTTTTTTTGAGACGCAGTGTAGTTACAAAATTCTGTACAAATACAAGAATGTTCTGTGGAACGTGGATGTCTCATGGGATTTCCCATTGCCGAAATTCTCAGGAAAGACTGCTTCCCCACGCAAAATTTCACTGGTCAATCGGCTGCTGATTTGTGGTTAAAAACGATTTTTAATATGGTGGCTATCCGCCATCTTTGATTGGTTATGATGTTATAATATCGCATCAGGCGATACATTTTTATGGTCGCAATATTGTGCTAAATTTTTATGTTCGTTAATTTTGCAGTTTTTGAGATACGTGCAATATCGGCATTTTGGCTGTATACTACGAGATTATACCAATTTGGGGATTGCGCATTCGCGGTATCACGTGATCCGTATGTGGTTGGTGAAATCTAACCCATATCTGGTTTTCGCATACCCATGTTTCCTGTCATTATGTAACTTTCAGGGAACTATCATAAAAATAAGACGTGTTTCCTATTAACTCCCATGTTAAGTTCTAGCCATTATCAGCCGCTAGAAAAGGGGTTTTAAATATGGGAAGATATTTTCGGATTCCGGTCCGTTTGGGATCCCACGTTTCGTGAATATCGGTTGAAAATGCGACTATAGCGGTGCTGACAGAGACGCGAGCAGACAAACAGACATACAGACAGACAGAAACACGCCAACTGATCGTATTATGGTGACATCATATAGCAATGGGACAGATAGGCCTAACAATAGCCTACAGTAGAATTCTAATGCCCAGTCTATCTCTTATAACTGTCACCCGGTACAACAGGACACATTTCATCCAGCCTCAACGTGCTGACGCGCCATATTGATATCGCAATTCTGTCCGTCTGTCCGTCCGTCCGTCCGTCCGTCACGTTCCGGTATTGTATCGAAACCGCATAACATAATCCGTCATACTTTCTTCAGCACGTCGTAGCCCAACCATTCTAGTTTTCTAGTTCTGAGGCATCTTTTCGAAATACCTACGGGGTCGTCCCGTGCGGGGGCGTCGAATACAAGCGGGCTATATAAATTTCGCGATTTTCTGTCAAATCGGCCGCGTGGCGGTCGCCTCGGACCAGGAAGTTTAGAAATTCCTCGGACGCCTATGCGTCGTACTGCTACTGCCTCGTACTGCTTCGGCCGCCGCGGCCACATATCGGCCGCAACCAAGGGTGTCACGATAAAAAATTCTCAGTGAAAAATTCCCCCCGTGAAATTTATGTTTGCGGCGGCCGCATCGGTCGCGAGGCGGCCGCCACCAAGAGTGACACGAATGCGTCCTCCTAGTGGAGAACTATCCCACCGTGAAAAAAATATCCCACAGTGAAATTTATGCCTCCTACAGCAGTCGCCATCATTGGTGTCCTATATGCTTCTCCCCATGAAAAACTCTCCCCCTGTAAATTTATTGCTGTTACTCGTGTGCGCTGCTGAACTGAACTGAAGGTTTATTTACGCGCGATCTGCTTGCGATAGCTAAGTTTTTTGTTTTGTATGTATGGTGATGGTCCAAAAAACAAATACAAATACAAGAACAATAAGGGATTACGGCCAGAGACCAGCCAGCTGCTGGACGAGAAAACAACGAAATAATAAAACATAGACAATAAGAGAGAAAAACATAAAAGCGTAAAGTTGAAACGTTCTAGGACTGTAGCAGCAATTAATATCGTTCAAATAAAAAAAATGTTTTTGTTTCAATTTTCAATTGCAAGACTTCGGCGAGTTTCTTTGGCTGAGGACCAGAGGCGAGAACAGCTTCCATGGGGCTAGCGTTCGTGACCAGTGATTATTTACACGTAAGACGAGCCGGCCCGATTTTCCTGAGGTTTCAGCGACAGCGTTCAGCGCTCAGCTTGCAGGTCTTCCGCGCGTATCACGTGTTTACCGCGTCACCCCTGCGTGTCGACAGTTGACAGCTTCGTGACGTCTGACGTCATCGCATATGCACACGAGACTGGCAGGTGCGTGTAATGTGAATGTCTGATGACGTCAGACGTCGTGACACGGAGGGGTGACAGGGTGGCAGTAAATGGCCAAGGTTACTGCCGTCAGCGCCGCGACGCGATGAACGTCACCGACGATCACGGTGTCCGCGGGCGACGTTGTGGAAACAGACCACGAATGCCTGGAATGCACTGGTACCAGTTCGACAGAGAAGCGACATTTCATTTAATATTGCATTCAAATGGCTGTGCATTGTTTTTCAGCGGCTTTCAATTAGTGGCCGTAAAAACGCGCCGTCAATGTCAAACCCGCAGGTAACTACACTGTGTCTCAAAAAACCGGACCGCTACGATTAGTATGACATAACTTCACCAATTCACAACGTTCACCAACTATTTATGGCACAGATAGATCTTATTCGATTCTCAATTCACTAAGTTAAAAAGTTTTTAAATTGGCTTAGAACCAGCTGCGTGGTTTCCATAGCAACATTAGTGACTTTACAGTGTGTGTCGCAAAAAAAGCCGGACCCTACAATATTTTGACACAACTCTATCATAAGTTGTCTAATTTAAATAAAATTTCAGAGATAACATGTGCTCAATATTCTTAATTAAACCACAAAGCTAGAAAACAGTTCTGTTTGCAGCAAAGTACCAGCTGAAGCGAGTTACCGTAGCAGTCCTTAACTGCACGTCATTCCACAGTTTATGCTGCCTTATGAACAGAAAAGGCGAATCTTTTAAACAAACATTGTTTCTTTCGGAATAATAAACAATAATAAATAATAATAATAAAATGTTTTGCGGTACCAAAAGTTACAACACATGTTCGAATGCTGTCTTTCGGCATTGACACAGGCCCATCATTTTGCTACTCGTTTATTGCCCTGTCGATGATTCGCTGTTGAGGTGTGTCAAGTCGCTACTGTTATGGAAACCACACATCTGGTTTTAAGCCAATTTAAAAACTTTTCACGTAGTCAATGGAGAATTGAATAAGGTATCTCTACGCCAAAAAATAATTAGTGAAAGTTTTGAATTGGTGAAGTTATGTGATATTAATTGTAGCGGTCCGGTTTTTTAGACACACTGTAGTTCGAAGAGCCACTACGGTACTCCGAAAGGTAACTGGTCCTAACCTTAACCCTAACTTCGCCATCAGCGTGCCGGTAATACTATACAGCCGGCCTTCATCAAACTTATTTCTGTAGTCTATAATGGCGCAATTTCAGTGTTCTTCCTTCGGACATCAGATATGTATCGAAACCCCTGAGCTTTTTGTAGTCTCTACAATGAATTTGCGAATTCAGTATATAGATGAACTGCCTATATATATATATACCAGATTACCTACACGGACTTGAGGCCTTTCTTCTGATTTTTCGTGATAGTCGGTTTTTTATTTTTAGTTTTTTTATTTTGTCGTTTCTTTGACTACTGCAGTAGACTGAGGTGCTCGTCGTGATTTTTGAGCGTAAGTTAAATACTGTCCTATCGTGTCGTATATAACTTAAACTCTATGCACGTTTTGTCAAGGTCGTTTAAGGTCACAGAACGATTGTCAAGGTCACAACTGGAAAGTCTTAAGTCAGACGTCTGCGTCGCGACCTGATCTTGACTTGCAAGATTCTTTTTTGGCTCACTGAATCCAAGCGACTTTTTCACATTTGCTGACAGAACCCACAGTACTACAAGAGGTACTTACAAATCCTCCTTAGCCGATGCCGACTGGGTGTGCGAAAGTATTTTTCTGCCGAAATCAATCAATCAATCAATCAGAAAAAGATTAGAGTGACCAAAGTAACGAAATTTTACTGCGAGACCACTATAAAGGGTACTAAAACCGTGGAACTGGACCATTTCAGTAGTCTTCTATTTTAAGACATTTATTTTTAATGTTGATTTCTTTGAATTTGTAACGTGTTTTCAGTTTTTACTCTCATGGCATGCTAGTGGCCGATTATGGTCATTTGTCTGTTTTCAAATAAACAAAGTCTTCATATCACGTCCTGCAGTATAGCCACGGTGTGCCATTCCACGACATAACAGGTGCTTGTGTTTGTCCCGCAACGTCTAACGTCCACGAGCTCTCTCACGGTAGCTGCCCGAACTGACCAAATCGAATTACACCACGTCGTTACGCCGAGCGGCGCCGAAAACGCAGAGACGCCGGTTGTCGATGTAAGCCATAGGCGCACGGTCCGGCGACGCCGCGTCGTATTTATTGGCGAATAATCCGCCGTGGCGGAAGGAAGGCGCGTAATCCGAGCAATTTCGTCGCCGATGGCGCGAAAACGACGTCGATTCATCAGCGCACGAGTTAATGTCAGTCGCTACGGCGTGGCGGCTCGACACTACGGCCGTGCGACTCGCGAGTAGAATTATTCATTCGAATCGATACGAAACCAATTTCGAAGTCATCAGCTTCAGCCGTCGCAAAAATAAGTAGGGTCCCAAAAATGTTGGGGTGCATTAACCCTAAGGTATGTTGATCGTTTTTTTCCGTTCATAGTGCCGCATGGACTAATATGAAGTTGGTATACTGGTCGTTGATGTGTGGACTGCTATATTTGGTACAGCGAGGAGGGGACTGGGCGGGGCCGCAGCCTGCCAGGTCCATCCTCGCTGTACCAAACTAATAGCCCAGCCGTCAACTGCCAGTGTAGCAATCACCATGGTTGTATAATGGTCCGTTGCTCCGTGGTTGTAATTCGTCTATTAAAGGGTTAATCGATTGAGACCAGGAGTTCGCGATCAAAGACCAGAGATACTAAACGACATCTTGACGTGCGCTTAAAACTGATGGGGAGCCAAAAACTATAAACGAAAAAAAACGATCAACATACAAATCCGAGTAAAGTCCAAAACCCGAATAGGCAGATGCAAAATTACTAGTGATGTGCGGTGGAAAAGATTTACGACAGAGATAGGCATTGTGTTGTAAAAATCAAGTGTCGAATCCTCGTTTTAGTCTAACGGCACATCACTACTGTATAGCCTATAGCTGCATTGACTGTTGCTAATGGTGTAGTTAGGGATGTGCCGATCAAACTTGTTTACCGCTCGAAGAGGCCTACTTCAGGTATCTCTCGAGTAATCGAGCGCCAAAATTACGATCGATCTTCGACGCAGGTCAAAAACTCGCTGCGCACAACTCTACTAGTGGAATGGCGGTGACTGTGACGTACGTGTTCGCTCTAACATCACCTTGCTGGACGTCGTCAATAATCGTCTGCAGCTCATCAAGGATGCAGATGTTGTGAGCGTCAAGATGAGACGGCCGGTGTCAAGTTAAGCTGATACGTTATTGCTCGGCGAACGACGACTTCGTGCAGCTTACGTCGCCGTCAGATGATGTCATATACTGACGTCAGATGACGTCATATATCGCTGACGCTTCCTGCTGCGGGATAAATATTAACGGCCAAACGGTGGCCGACTTTTCGTGGCCCAGCACGCTATGTGCAGCAGCATAGCCCGGAGCGGGAGCGTATGTTTTCACACTGCCTGTCCCGCTGTCCCGACTTCTGTCCCGTACCAACATTGGCAATAACTCACCGTCTCTCGCACGTTAAGCTGAATGCACAACGGAAACCTCAACTTGACTTCACTGAAGTTTAGTAACGAATATAAGCCCCCGAGCAGAAGTCGCCATGACTAAAGATCCTCCTTTCAGAAGCTTTTGGAGCAAAAGCTCCCTCAGCAGAAGCCCTCCTTAAAACAACGTATTACAAGGTGTATCTTCGTGATAGTTTAGAATAGTTTCATACTAAAAGAACTAACATAAAAATACTAAAGACGAAGTCACACTGTTCGCACTTTCATGACTTTAGGCCTTAATAATGTTGAACAGCTGAACTGATCGAGTATAAGTAACATATTCTAAGTGAAAAATGTTAACTGTAATCCATAAACACTGAAATACAATAATGTTTCGTGTAAAGAAATAAACATGCGAATGTGATCGCTAATTAGAGTCGACATCGTCAAGGTGTTTATGAAAATCGGCGAAATTCTTTTAGTCAACCGTTACGTCAATAATGTGACCAATGTCCGTTTTTTGCCAGTGCTGGGCCCTTGGCACCTGCAGGTCTGCGGGCCCCGCATCCCACTCCCCCTTCTCCTTTCCTTCCCTCCCTTTCCATCTCTTCCCCTCCCCTCCCTTCCCTTACCTTACCTTCCCTTCCCTTCCCCCCCCTCTCCTTACCTTCCCCCATAGTCGTTACCAACGTTATCAACGTTATTTATAATTTTGAAAAAAAACGGGTTATCTAAGGTTATTTATGCTGAGAAGGTTATTTACCTTTTTCAAAAATAAGTTAATTTTTTTGAAATTACTTTTTCAAAAAAACCAATCAATTGATTGTGGACTTTCACTGAGTAGTTAATGTGTCATTGACACCATTGTGACCAACTGTAGTACAGTACAATGTACATCAGTCTGGATAACAATTTTTATTAAAAGTGCCACTTGCAGTTCATTAGTTCATTTACTGACTAAGACTGGCTTGTGACTTGTCTAATTTTATTTGCAACTGAAAGTTATCTAAGGTTATTTATATTTTTTGAAAAAACCGGTTATTTAAGGTTTTTTTATTATGTCAGCAAGGGTTAGTAACAACTATGCCTTCCCCTCTCCTCCCTCCCCTTAGAAGAAGGCCATTAGATCCAGCTAAGAGGCCTGGGGAGCGTTGTAATCTCCCCCAGCGGGGTCTTGGGCAGAGCCTCAGCCGAAATTGAATTTGGTGCATTTTAGCCTTACAATCTGACATCTGGTGGCAACAATTTTAATGATTTTCCAGAGAATCAACTGACCAAATTGCGTGCAGTTTAAACAGTAAAGGTAACAAATGGCAATTACAACTTCTTACCATTATGAATTATAGTCGTGGACGGTCGAATAATCGGTTTCTTGCGTGTAAATTGGATATTTATTAGACATTTTTGACACTGAACCTGACCCAACCGTACCCACCCAAGACGGAGAATTTTGTGACCCAACCCGACCCAACCCAACCCGACCCATGGATGGACACGACCCATGTCCAACTCTGGTTTAATTACAAGAAATTCTGCAATGCGACGCAGAGCGAGCAATAAGCATGCCGGCCCCGGAATTGGAACATTGTAAGTCGGATCATATGGGGCGGAGTTATCGCTGAAAAAACGAATAATTCGGCAATTTCGTCTCCTTGACCTTGACCTTTAACCTTGACGAGAACGTAGCCGGGCCATAAAAGGACCATCGAGGAATACGTTCGTCTTTATTTCGGACCATTTATATTCGGACCATTTTGCGTGACGGACCCACGGACAGACAGTGTGTCGCGCCCAAACACAGTACCGCCCATCGGTACTAACGGGATGGTGGTACTGAATGTTCAGACTCTGTTGTCTGCCCGCGACTACTGACTGTCGGCGATTCTGTTGTTTTGTTTTTCTTTTCTTTCATTTCTTTCTTTCTTTTTAATTTTATACGGTGCCCCTGCAATGTCTTTGACGTGATAGTGTCACCTTAATCAGTACATTGTTACTTACTTACTTACTTACTTACCCTACCGTATACTGGGAGAATCATGGCAGCCTACTTAACAGCAAACAACTTCAGATACTGAACATTAATACAGCACTAGACATACACGCCATGGTCGCTAATACGGCTTCACTCCCTGCTTATCAAAGACACACATAACAAACTATATATAGACTGTACTCAGAGAGCGCAAACCTCCGCCAAGGCGTCTAACCTCAACCAAAAGTGATCCGCGATTCCAATCCGGATTAATCCGGATCCGGATGTCTGCCGAATTGCTTCCAAAATGTGTATTCGTTATCTTTTCGGCGCATTCGCAGAATGTCGTCAAAATCGGCCTTTGACTGTATGAGAAATGGTAACAAATCTCCTAAAATCCCTTATTCCGCAATGGTGCGGGAAGTGGAAAAAGATCCGGAATCCGTATCCGGGGACCGGATCCCCACCAAAAGTTAGTTAGTTCTTCCGATTGGTAGGCCCAATCATCGGACCAAGTTTCAATGAAATCGGCTGATGACTTCTGCAGCAATGCTGTTCACAAAACGACAGAATGACAGACAAAATGAGATAACAGCACCGATCGCAGAACATCAACCTTGGCGGAGGTAACAACAAACTCATTCATCGTATAGGCCTACACATTATCATCGCTAAAAGTTACGCCGCACGCGAAAACACATAAGATCGGATATGCAAGTGTTGATAGAACAAGAAGCTCAGCTCTCGCAGAGAAACCGTGCACATCTCTCCATGTCAGTCAGTGCGCATGTGCAAGTTTCGTAAAAATCCGGGGAATTTCGGCGAAAACGCGGCAACAGATGCTGAAATGCATGCGTAGACACGAAACTGCAACAAGTACATCTGCACTGCTAGGCACAGCAACCTCACCCGCACCGGGAATTGGAACATTGCGGTCGGTAGTTTAAATAAATCGGACCATAGTTGTTAAGAACGTATTTTACGTTTTTTTTTATTTTTCTATAAAAATGTTTTTAATGTTTTTATTCCATGTAAATTTTTTTTGTTTAAAAAAACATTTATAATATACTGACTTGGCCCAAAGAACCACAGGATAATACTTACTGTGAACTTATTTTTTCATCAGATAGCGAATGAAGTAAAAAATCATTTTGCCTACGCCCGACAACAGTGTTTGTTTCGTTTTATTTTAATACACGGCTACCTCGGTAATACCGGTAGTCGACGTTATGTAACCTAGTCGATTTTGACTATGTCGAGTAGAAAAATGCATTTT
>Ga0209149_1001142_pt1 | contig 12878 bp, 8 predicted proteins | sample WorMetTyACAVOLI2_FD_187423 | JGI IMG/M metagenome (GOLD analysis project Ga0209149, IMG submission 187423) | Marine gutless worms symbiont microbial communities from Max Planck institute for Marine Microbiology, Germany - Olavius algarvensis... ... | reverse complement strand
TTCGCGTTTTTTTCTGAGCAGATTGTGGCACTCAAACACGATTTTGTGGAAATATTCCTGGCTACGACACGCACATCATTAACAACTCCGGCCAGGTTATGTAGCTTACGTATATGCTGTTGTATATACCAGGGATTTAGTCAGACCTCCCAGGGGATTATGCAACAGAATTCCTCGGTTTTGTGCAAGGATCACTTTTTCACTTTCCTGAACATTAAGAGACTGGGCATTTTATCCATTATTTTCTAGCATCAGTTGTATAGTGATCGGCGTCCATCCTAAATGAGGAATGACATTCAATGACTCGCGTTGTGCACTCGTAAACGTTTAGAGCTAGAAAATCTACTTGATCTAAGGGCTCGAGAATGATGCCTCCGCCAGACCTCAAAATCTATCTTCGTCCTTCTGTGACCTTTGCAGTTGACGTCCTGACGTCCTGACCACACAGTTGATTGTTTCATGCCCTTGATCCGTTTACCTCTTGCGCCAATTTGCATCGAAATAGTTTCATTCGTTTTCAAAATATCATGTTCTTATTTGCCCGTTTGATAACAGACGGATAATACGAAACGACAAACAAACGAACGGATAGCTAGAAAACGTTATGCCTCCATTATCACGTTCAACATTCGCTTGTAAATTTTTTGCATTGTTATTACTTACTACTAACTACTGTGACATTTACTTTCTGGCATTCAAATAATATGTTGCTGCTTTCAATAACTTGTATTGTATTGTATTGTATTAGCGAAGGATAAAATGGCCCCACACTTGGCGATAGATATGGAACAAACATGTATCTTATTTTAGTGCATAGCTTTCTTCCGGTGCTATGCCTCGGGCCCCGATGGGGTAGCTTACCACGCTCCCGCAGATCCTCTAATGGGCCAGGGGTGCTAAGACAGAAGTGGAGGAAAGCAGGGTGGGAGAGAGAGTAGACGTGGGAGGTTTGCTTTATTGGCTAACGAGAAGACTAACGTAGCTAAACTCACAGGCCCGCCCCCGCACTGCGAGCTTGTTATGTCACAGTAGTAAACTAGTGGAACTATGGCGTCCGTAGATAAGTAGTAATCCTATACCTCGGATAACCGCTTGCTATTCAATCGCGAGCTTCAACTTCAACTTAGCATTAACACGTTGCAACAATTAAATATTTTTTTCACGCAAGCAGACGAAATATTGCCGAACATTATCGCGTTTAAACAGTATTACGTAGGCAAGCAGGATCTTGTTTAGTTCCGCGCGTGAACTGCGACGTAGCTGTGACGTGGCGTATTCCTCCGCCCAATATGGCCCGTCTTTCGAAGTGTCCGCCATATTTCTTCTAAAAAAAATTGTTGACATTCGTCGCATAGATTTAATAGTAATCATGATTCGTCGCATGGTCTTGTTTCTAGCTAATTGTAGGCTGAAAGCCTATTGTATTGACTTTTTGGGCCGAAAAATCAATCTTTCCGGAATAAGTTCAGCAAAACGCAGCCGATCCGGAACAAATTCGGTATACGTGGACAGATCAAGGGGTGACAACGTTCAGGTAATTTTGGGAGCGATCGGCCTATTTTGGGGAAAATGGGGGCTGGGACGAGTCCCGCAGCGCGAGTTTTTTTGTGTGGTAATCCAGACGACCTTTCGGCAACTTCACAACGGCCGATTTTCATCAAATTTGGTCACGAAACGTATTTCGGTGTCCCGTCGCGGAATCCGGAAAGATATTTTCGAAAAGTTTTACTTTAGGGGTCATTTGCCCAAAAAATCTGAAATCGAAAATCGGTCAAACGGGCACCTCACTCAGAGCAGGCTACAGGTAACGTGATGCACTGCAGACATATATACATGTACTGTCTACTCCACGTTGTAGTACAAGGGCCAGGAAATTTCATAGACCCGGTCAATTTTTTGCATGACGTATGGTTGCGGAGCTATACGTGGCGTCAAAGTTCCCCAATTTTCGGATTTTTGCCAATTTTCCCAATACAAAACAAACGTACCTTCCGGTGACCAGTCTACAGCCCAGGGGTTACATCGCAGAATACTTCAGATTTTTCCATGTGGTAGACGAAGGTCCAAAGGAGTGCCTTCCAGCAGCGCAGTTTTCCTGCGACTTCTGGTAGTGGAGCTGGGGACCCTAAACTTGCCAAAATTTTCGCCTATGTCAAATGACTATATCCATACAGAATGCCACCGCAGTCCGCACGGCTCGTCAGATCTGGACCAAAGATGTCCGAAAACGCGCAATTCTAAGGACGGATGTACTTCCCCACCAAGTATCTTCGCCCCTACCCCGAAAACCCCATTTTGGGGGACCTTTCAATTCGAAACCTATTATACAGATAGATCTCCGTAAGTCACACGTTAATGGAGCTACAAAAGTGAAACTTTACAGGCAAGTACTTGGGACTGTGTCAAAATATTTCCGCTAGGGGGCGTCCGGGGGCGCAGGGCCTCTTATGTGAATTTGGGACCCCCTATTATCTCGGAATTTACTGGAGCTAGAAAGTTGAAACGCAATTAGATGTGGTAAAGTACTCACTTCGGTACAGAATTTTTCCGCTAGGTGGCGTCCAGGGGGCGCAGGGCCCCCTAATGTAAATTTGGGACTCCCTGATATCTCGAAAACTATTAGAGCTAAAAAATTGAATTTAAAAATACCGCTAGATGTGGTAAAGTACCCGCTTTGGCTACAAAAATTATTATATTATACGATACAACATGAGAGCGGCCGCCATATTGACTTTCGACAAATGTATGTATCTTCGGGAAAGACTACAGCTAACAGCTGCTAGACGGCTTTCAGCCTACATGTAGTCGAGAGCGCTAGCGACGACTACAACTTCCAGTTTTCATCACTTTGTCTATGGGTAAACTAGAAAGTTGCCATTAAAGCAATTGTGTGTGCACTGTGTAGGTGTATGTGTGTGTTGTGTGAATGTTCTTTGTTAGAGATTATTATTATCTCACGTCGTTGTTGACTGCAGGAGGTAATCCGCATAGTGCATGACGTCAAATGCTGTGCCGGCTGCTGCGGCTGTTGTGATCCCCGTCAGCAGAATGTTCATGTCGAAGCACCTGTTGGACAGATTGTCGGTCGTATAAGACAACAGTAAGTAAGTTTCGTCCTGCTCGAGTCTAAATCACCAGCAATGACAAATTAGCTCAGAAGCTCAGAGGACATGGACAGCTTTGTGATAAAATAAACACCAGGATGAATGATATGAATTTAATGTACCAAATCTTATGGCGACATTTCCATGGGGACCCCATAACAGGGGGGAGCGCTGAATGCAAGTGCGGTATGAACAAGTCGCGATTTTCGACCGTAACTCTCTTTATCTATGATTCGAGACAGCGCCATACTATGGAACGCCAATAGGAAATCTTATTCACCACATACTCGTAGCAATACATGCAAAACTAAAGAAACATAGTAAATCATATACAGACATGACAAATACGTAAGCAATAATTATAGACCTTAACAATTTAATTACAACATATATTTACAGAACAAATTTATAAGTAGTTATCACGTTGACGTGAGGTTATTGATGACATTATAATGTTGCTAATTGTAAAATAGCCTATCATAGTGTGTGATAGAACAATATAATGTTAGTAGTAAGCTTAAGCTTAAGCGTGTGTACCGTAGTCATTGTCTCATCCAAAATTTAGCCGAAAAAATATTGCTAGCCAAAATTTGAGCCGACTTCTTATCACTGAGTCAACCAAAATTGAAAAGGAAATTCCACTGATACATCCGTCGATAGAAGAGCCAGAATCTCATTTTGGCCATAATTCCAGACTGTTGTTACGCTGATATCGCTGATAGTGTCTTACAATATATGAAAAAAGTGTAGCTAATTTTCTGCACAAAACCAGCCGCATGTAACGTTATCAACAAGTAAAAGGATCAGAAAATTTCTAAACGGTGCCAAATGACTACGACTGGAAATTTGCACAAAATTCCGCCACGTCCCATCTACAAGTACATTCGTGAGCTAAACTGTATGCGAAACCAGCACACTTAGCTCGTTTTAGGTTTGCTTCTTATTTTTGCGGAGCCGCTGTGCCGTTTCAGTTATTTTGGCGCCGTTTGGAAGTTTTGTAATTTCTGTAGCTCAGTTAGTGCACTGGTAAGTTGAACGACGACTAATAATCTGCGTTTCACGCGTTACTGTAGTGGGTAGACTGAAATCCAGGCTTTTTGTGCACAACGGACTGTTATTGTTTTGCATGTTTTATAGGCCTACGTGTGCGCTACGTTTCACCGTGGAAAATGCTGCAGAAGATACAATTTTCACAATCGACGGCCCAATGTTTCCTGTCCAGTGTATCTGCTGCCCCAGAGACCTTGAGTTTTCGGTTAGTGAAGTTCTGTGTTGTTTTTTAGCTAGTGTTATTTGTGTGGGCATTGGGCACGCCACGGTGGAAAATAGCAAGTGCTCGTGTTGTTATAAATGTAGATCTATGAATCTGTCGTCGTCAGTAAGATGGTAGTTGTTGTCAGACAAGTGGACGAATCAAGATAAAACTTGCCATTGGGGATGGTCCGAGCCAACGTTGATTGTGTTAAAGGGTAGTTCAGGGTCTCCGCTCAGAAAATGAAGGCGTGAAAGCCCATAGCCAGCCTTCTGATAAAGAGGGAAAGAGGGGGCGTTTTCCTCAGATTTTGGACCTTTGTCGGGTTCGAAAATTGGAGTTCCCATTGGCTGCCTAAAGAAAACCTCCGTTATTTAAATAATAAACTTGGTGGCAATTTGTTTTAATAAATGCTAGTTTTTGCCGCTTTTAAACACTGTGTAACTTCAAACACACAAAAAACACCTATCCACAATTTGAATAACAATTTAAGACAAAATAGCTAATGAAATGCTGATTCTAACAGCATAAAAATAATTTGTATTCTTAAATATTCTTTACTAGCAGTAGCAGAGATGTAAACCGGACATCAGTAAAAGTGTCGTTACAGCGACAAGATTTACCTTTGGAGATCACATTACTATGAAATGCTCGTGAATAAATAAAAAGTATGAAGCAAACCACTTTCGGAAGATGTTTCCTGAAAGAGGTTACAGTTTTAATGGGTTAAAACATTTAATGGAGAAAGTGGCAGCAGTGGCATCATTAACTCGTGTTGGGGTTGTGGTCGACCACAAAATGCCCACCCCACTGCAAAGATTAACAAAATTAAAGATCTCGCATTGCTATTTTAATCAGTTTCTTTACCCCATTAATACTTCATCTTCTGTCAAAAACATCTTGAGCAAGCATTTTTCTACACAATTTTTTTCACTCACATCCATTTAATGAGCAACCTTGAAGTCTATCGACTATAATGTTGCTATGACATTCATTCTTAATAATAATAATAATAATAATAATAATGAGATGTTTATCGTCAATGGTAAATCTCACTGCTGTAGCGACACTTTTGCTATAGCGTGTTTGACTACAATTTAACTGACAGATTTCGTCATTTCATGGCCGTCAGGTGGTCGGAAAAGTGAACAAGCAATGGGCTGGCATCATGCGACGATCATTTACTGATTTGGACATTTTTGCGGTCACGTGTAAGTATACTTTCTATCGCGATATTAATATAGGAATTCTGTCTGTCCGTCCGTCTGTCACGCTTCGGTATTGTGACGAAATGGCTTGACATATCATCATACTTTCTTCAGCCTGTGGTGCCCCTGCATTGTCTTTGACATGATAATGTCACCTTAATCAGTACATTGTTACTTACTTACTTAGCTCCATCATTCTAGTTGTCCTGGTACTAAACGTCTTTGCGAAGGTCCGACGGGGTCAGCTCCTACAAGTGAATACAAGTGGGTATATAAATTTCGCAATTTTCGACCATATTGGCTATAGGCTATGTTGAAAACGGTGCAAGATAGGGCCACAGTTACTACGGAACGGTAATAGGAAGTCATGTGCGCTCTATCGGACTGACACATTTCCGATGATCTTGAGTGACTTTGAAGGTCACTTTAGTACTGTTGTTACTTTATGTGCACAGCGGACGCGCGATCTGTTAGCTATAGCTGAGTTTCTTGTAGAATATGAAACCTGCAATCGCAAATTACTGCTGTGCGCCAAAGAGAGAGACGCTGCTGCAGTAACTTTATCGAAGGTTGTTGATTCCTCAGGGGTGTACGCAGAAATTTCCATTTCAGGGACTAAACTGCTCCCCTTCTCCCTTTCCCTTCCCTCTCCCTCACTTACCCCTTTCTGTCAACCCTCAAAATCCATCTAGGGGGTCTGGGCCCTCTGGCCAGCGCCGTGACTGTTTGTTACAAAATACTAGTTGTTTTTTTCTGTTTTTTTCTTTGTTTTCTTAATGTTTGTTGTTTTTTCATTGTCATATTTTCATGCTTAAGCTGCATCTACACATTAATCATAGGTCGCCAATATCGAGGCCCTTGCCTTTCTGGAATCCTGCCATTTGATTATATATCGGTTTGATTATCACGCGACAGCAAAAAAAGAAAAAAATATATAATTTTCGTACAAAAATTCAAGAAACCAAAGTGAAGTGACAATAAGTCGATATAGTCTAGCAAAAAGCTCAGCTGTCGCAAAGAGGCCGCGCGATTATCCGTGTCGTTGAAAGTGTTGCCGTCACTCAAGGTTATTCGACTTTACACTGTTTAGTAGGGCGTAGGCTCCTATTAGTATTCCATTGTAACTTCGGTGGCGATACGTCCTGCCCGTATAGCACTGTCTAGGAGGTGATTCTTTGCATTTATAACTTCTCATTTTAGTTTTGTGAGAAATTCAGTCGCCGTTATGTTTGCAGTTCCGAGGGATCTCGACGTCAGAATGAAGGCGGTCTTGCTCGGTGCTGTCTTTCTTATCGTAAGTTTGCTGAAGTTATTTAGGCTACTTTCATCCTGCGTCTTTGATGTCTTAAAAACCTCGATCACAGCGCCAGATCGACTCAACTCAACTCATCTCAGCAGTGGCTGAGTTGAGTCCGATTGGGCGCTGTGATCACAACCTAGAACCCAACTCAAGTTGTGGCAAGTTCTGTGATTCTGAACATTTGGCTGTGTGTCCAGTTGAGTTGAGTTGAGTTCGTAGTAATGATCACAGCGCCCGATCAAACTCAACTCAACTGAACCAAGTCACCAATTCAGTCTTGACCCAGTTTTCTATTTCACCGCGTCGGGGAAGTAAGTAGAACAAGCAGTGTGGCCGCCGTTTTCTGTGCGCTACTATTGGTTCACGACTGGAAACTGGGTCAGAACTAGTTTTTCGCGTGATCACACCGCCCGATCAGACTCAACTCAACTCAACTGGACACCGCCCGATCAGACTCAACTCAACTCAACTGGTTAGAGAAATTCTGAACTTGTTCAGACTGACGCGACTGACAGAAAACTGGACGATCTCAGTTGAGTTGAGACTTGAGTTCTAAGAGTGATCACATCGCCGGACGCGATGTGATCACTCTTAGAACTCAACTCAACTCAACTCAACTGCCAGTTGAGTTGCGTTGAGTCCGGTCCGGCGCTGTGATCAAGGCTTAAGTGTCACGTACGTCAGAGACAATATCAGCTCGGCTTGTTTGATAGATCAAATGGTGCCATTTTGTTAGATCATGTACGACTTCCTCTCTGTCTGTCATTGTAAGTATAGCTGTCAATGACATTTAATTCCTTCATTCGCTTTTATAAAGTTGAATGTTTGTGTGATGTATTTCAGGATTTCAAGTTCTTTGCAAATGCTACTGTTTGACAAGCGCACGTACTGCAGAAATGTCTCGAAAACCTGAACACTAGACTTTACTAGTGACAAATTATATTTATTTATTTATTTACTTATTTATTTATTTCATTTATTCATTCGTTCATTAATTCATTTGTAACTGATTTGTTTATTTATTTATTATCAATATTATCATCATTATTTTTTTATATTATTATTATCGTTATCATCATATTAAGGTAATTCGTACACTAGACATAGCACACAAAGTTGTCAAAAGGAAAATAAAATAATGGGAAAGTATACTATTCCGTAGGAACGAATTGAATGACGCTCTCTGTCTGTTATGTGTATTGTAACTGGTGCAATCTAAAAACGGTTGTAGCTGCTAAAATGTTACTTACTGGTAAACTGTTTAAACTACACTGTACTTTTGTTGGCAGTGCATGGTATTAATTTGATGTCGGCAGGCATAGTAATGCGTGTTTCTGGAATTTTAACAGCTGTCTAACGAATATCTTTCTTTACCAAAATGGTAGCAAACAGAAAGAAAATACAAACAGACAAACAGTCTAAACAATACACTAAACACAGACTATGTACTGTCGCAGAGCATTACAGTATTGACCAAATGTATTGACCGAACTATCGTATTTACAAATAAATGTCTGAAATCTTATTTTGACAGCTAAACTAGGCAGTACACAACGAAAATAATTCTGACATTCCTTAATTAACTCAACATCTAAACTTTTGAATAATTTCATGCACATCCGCTTATAAGTAAAATCCCGAGAATGCAGGTCGCCGTTACTATTCACGCGATTCTAGGCCGTATGAGAGTATGGGCACACATTTCGTAACACCCACTTATCTTCAGTTTGATAATTCATTAACTTTAGTGTAAATTTACTGCGTAATAATATAAAAATGTATTACCTCCAGTTCTTGGACATTTTTGACCGAGCGTCTTGGAAGTGCAACTCAACTAGCATGTAATGGTCCATAAAAACGTGGCAGTAGGCCTAAACTTTTCGCAACAGCTTTTGCAAATATTGACTGATTTCGACAATTTTACACCACGTTAATCAGAAATGAATTTTGCGCTTCAAAGTAGTAGCAAAAATGTCTAACTTCATCACGTGTGTGATATGAAGCACGTTTTACCACCCAAAAGAAGAAAACGCTCAGTTTGGAGCACACACTGTGCTCGAAACTGAGATCACAAATGATTGATTTCGTTTTACTGCAATATCCCACTTCCGAATAACAAGAACTTTTCAAGGCTTGTATAGTCAACGTTCTCACCATAGCTTGCAGCACAGATACATTTTTGCACTCGCGAAAGGCCAAAACTAAGCAGATATAGTACAAAAAAAACAGACTGTCGGCTATTGACAAACCATTTAAGCGCTTACATTCAACAAAACATAGAAATTTAATATGATTCGAGTATTTACCAGGGCTGCCGTGGGGATTGAATTTTAATGCCCATACCCATCCCATACACACAGAAAAACCTGTGGGAATTCCCATAGAATCCCCATATTTACAGAATCCCGAAATCCTCCATACCCGTACCCTACACCCTGTGTATTTTTGTTTGATGCATAATCATTTTATTTTTTTGTCATGTATGCCATCTGTATGTAGTAGGGAGGGGGGCTATCATAGTATGTATACTCAGTACTGTACTGCGTGATGCATGAACATCATAATTCAATATGTACAAATCAAATTAAGTCTAACCGTATACACGTAGGGATTGCAATCCCGGAGCCTTTTTTCAATCCCGGGATTGGGAAATTTATAATCCCGGGATCCCGGCGGGATTACAGACAGATCGTTATTATTAGCCGTAGGCTATTATGATTGTTACTATATTCTATGCTGAACAAGCTTGCCTTTCATAGCTTGGCCAGCCCATGGTCGTTGTTAGTCATATTGTACAAATCAAATTAAGTCTAACCGTATACACGTATGGATTGCAATCCCAGAGCCTTCAATCCCGGGATTCGGGATTGGGAAATTTATAATCCCGGGATCCTATGGTTGTTCTATGGAATCCCCACAGACCGATGGGGATTCATCATAGTCCCCATACCCGTCCCACACCCATACCCATGGGAATCCCCATGGGAATCCCAATACCCACGGCAGCCCTGGTATTTACGGCACATTTTAATCCCGAAAATCCCGGGATTTAGCTAGCAGAATCCCGGGATTTCGGGATTGAAAAATAAGTTGGTGAAAGGCCCAAAATGTTTGTTTTTTGTTAAACTTTGTAGGAACCGAGGGTAGGGAGAAAATGTTACATTCCGCATGACTAGACCATAGTACGAACAAACACCCCGAGTTACATTGAAATCGGACTACTCCTTGCAAAAGAAGACAGCCAGACACAAGAGACAACAGGGGTACTTGCAGTAACCAATAAAATTAATTTCGTTAAAATTTTAACCGCTAAATGCGTGGCTGTCCATCTAATGCAAACACTGGAGAACACATTTTCGTGACTGTCCTGTGGTTTCTGTGACGAGAGACTGCTGCTGTTGTCCGGAAACTCGGGCTATGTACAGAGTGCGGCCGAAAAACATACCATGCACGACGAGAACTGCAACTACTTGGAAAAAGGTTCAGTGTTTGGCTATGAAACTTGTCACTATTATTCAAAAGGTTTGTCTGCACTAATCATATTAATTTTATGAAATTCTGATAATCAGAATAGAAATGGCAGAATTGGAATACAAAGGACTTGTTGTCAAGTTGTCAACACGTGCTAGTTAGACCTAATGGCATGTGACTCCTAATGCTCTGTGACGAAAACTGCCATTTCTCTGGATAGATTTAATTTTCTACAAAATTTTCAGTGACTACTACTCAACACGGCGTTGGTTTACTAAATTTATTTATTTTATTTTATTATTTTCTGCAATTTAATGCAAAAAAATTATGACTGAAATCCAGTGCATTTTTGTGTTAATGGATCAAGAACATAATCACTGTCAGCACTGTTATCATACGCAGACAATAATACTATTGGTGAGGTAGTAGGTCAGTGTTGATTTACTTTAAGAAATTTTCAGAACGACAATCAACTGCTTTTTTGGTGCTCCGTGGTAACTATAGCACTATCGTGACGGTTTTCGAGATAAAGCGGAATATTGGTCAAAGTCAATCACCATTTTTTTTCATATTCCACCTGCATTTGACGGCCCCGTTAAGGCTTCCCGTCGGAATATTGCCATAACGTTTGGTAAACAAAAATAGAATGATGAATCTTCAGACGTTTGAGTCTTTTGATAACATAATAGGCCTACGTTTACTTGTTTTGATTCAATACATGAACGTGACAGACAGACACCCAGACAGACAGACACCGCACAACGGCATAGGCCGCGCTTATGCATAGCATCGCGAGGCAATGATGTCAAGTGTTAGCTGACACTTGATTTTAAAGTAAACTTGTTGAACGCATATACGCATTGTTGACTGGCGACTTGCAAAATTTGTACCTTGCATTTCAGTTCTCCCATTTTTATGTAGATTAACAATATTAAAAAAAAATAAAACTCGTGCTATCAATACAGGCTACCATTGCGAACAATGGTGAAAAACTTTGCAACAGAATATAAAGCCGCTTCCGTGAAACTGTAGTTCCGTCTCACCCTGTATACGCTGCGTGCGGTTGCTGTTGTTGGCAACCGTTGCTACTGGTTCTGCAGGTACATGTAGGCCAGCCTATCATTCGGTTTGTACGGCTCTGCGTCATAATGACACAGGTGAGAAGAAAATTCGATCATTTCTGACAAACGTCAAAGTGTTTAGCACGTAATCGATAACGGGGGCGATTCTACTTTTTTCTACGGTAGACTTTTTTTTAGATAATGAACAAAGTTCACGTATTAAAGGCATAAAAATGGCCAAACGTTGGGAGAATTGAATACTGAATAATATAACAACTTTTAATGTTAACATTAGTACCGGTTGGACTGCTTGTACTTCTTTTAATTACTGGAGCCGCTCCAGCCACAATAAAAAATGCGGACCCGGGAGACTACGAGACAATAAGCCCTACGTAGTAATAAATGAAATGCGAAATGCGCCTCACTAGCTCCATAAAAATCGGGCCGTGGGTACCCCCAGGTGCGCCGTCTAGCGGCCAAATTTTTATACGGTGTCCTAGAAACATTTAGCTGCGTGCCAAATTTGAACTTTCTACCACAGTTCGTTTCGGATCGACAGCAGGGGTTTTAAAAGTGGGGCCCAGATCCCAGGTTAGGAGTTACGCTATGTGGTTGAATTTCTGGGGTAGGGTTTCCTATTAGTGTTCAACAGTAACTATGGGCCTACGATGCACCGTTTAGCCACAAACCAACATTAACCAACGATATCACAACGCGGTCTGTCGCATAATGCGCCTCTCACTATGTCAGTGACGCGCCTAAAAATTTCTAAATATTAAATAAGTGTAAAATGGTGCAATTTGAGGCCATTTGATCCTTAAAATTAGGGTCATTTTTGGTAATTGCAGCAATGTTAGCAATTTTGGATTAGGATGACCGGGGTTCTCTAGCCCATGGAAGTCCTCGTGAATAAGCGCCTTTTTACGAATTTTTGATAGCTGTTAGCAGTATTTTTTCGTCAATTTTCAGTTAAATCCGTCTGATTGGCTCACTCATTAAACATTGCGAACTCGCATGGCATCGTGCGGTAAAAGAACCACGGGGTTAACGTGTCATAGTGGACACGTTGACCTTATTAACTCATTAGGTGCTGGTGCGTCGTGTCGTATGCTAATGCGCTGTTTATGCGAGCAACGGCCAAGCTGCCCGCGGTCAATAATCGCCGGCGATAGCGCACCTGTCGTAGCACTTCCAGGTGTTACATTAAATGACGACATTAGAAACACTTAACGTATTATCAACAGGTTTGTTGATGTGACATAAGTAAGTCAGTCAGTCAGTAAGAGTATTTATAAGGCGCAATAATCAAAAAAGTCACGATGCGCCGAAGGAAGTGGATTTATATAGCGCCTTTATTGTAGTACCTCACACTCAAGGCGCTCAGGTACGGATCACACAGTGTTACCTGCAAATTACACCGTACCTGCCTCTACCTCGTAAGCATTCACCAGATGGCGCATCCCCAGACTGAGGTTGCGGACA
>Ga0209149_1001141_pt1 | contig 12878 bp, 4 predicted proteins | sample WorMetTyACAVOLI2_FD_187423 | JGI IMG/M metagenome (GOLD analysis project Ga0209149, IMG submission 187423) | Marine gutless worms symbiont microbial communities from Max Planck institute for Marine Microbiology, Germany - Olavius algarvensis... ... | reverse complement strand
AGGGGGGAAGCGTTTTTGCAGAAACGTAGGGGGGGGGAAGTGCATTAATTATTAATGCACTCCCCCCTTAAGTTTCTGCAAAAACGCTACGAGAAGGCATCCAACATGACGGTCATAATTTGATGTTTCATTTCCTGAAAAGCTCCTGAAGATCGTTTCTACTAGAGGCGAGATTTTTAGCCTGAAATTCACCAAATACCGTTTGGCGGCCGGGCTCTGCCAGGACCCGCTGGGGGAGCTAAAGCGCTCCCCCAGACCCCGTAGCCGCAATAAGGGGGCCTACTTCTAAGGGGAGGGGAAAGGAGAGGAAGGGGAGGGGAAGGGAAGGGAGGGGGGAAAGGGAGGGAGAGGGGGAAGGGGAGGGGGGAACTTGCTTCAAGGTGTTAGGGGGGATAGACGCCCCTGCCCACTTATGCCTGTTGCTGTATCTTGCATCCTTATGTACCATCAGTACCACTATCCAGTCCGCTGCCTGGTCATCATTGCTGGAAACGGGAATAGATATGATACATCTGCGAGAAGAGAAACGGTAGACGTCGTGAGGCAATATGTTCCGGCTGTTTGGCAGATCTCACAAGAACGGTTGACGTAGGGCTAAGCATTTCTGAGTATGAGTAGACAACAGAAATCGCATCACATAGAGTTAGTGTTGCTCCAGTAAGTCTGACATGTCTCAAACTGCGTCATTCATAACTTTAACCCTTTAATGGGCACATTAAAACCGCAGAGCAACGGACCATTATACAGCAATACGGTGATTGGTACACTGGCCGTTGATGGGTGGGCTGTTGCATTTGGTACAGCGAGGAGGGGCCTGGGCGGGCTGCGGCCCCGCCCAGTCCCCTCATCGCTGTACCAAATGTAACAGCCCACCCATCAACGGCCAGTGTACTAACTTCATATTATTCGATGTGGCACTATAATTACCTGTGCCCATTAAAGGGTTAACATAATAATCTCTGTTATGATGACATCAATCTATCTCTGCAAGCAATTACTGTATTTGTCAAACTGCTGAAGTTTTTAAATGAAACTTTCACGTTTTGTTGTAGCCAAACACTTATTTCCGCTGTGCAAATTAAATTATGCTTAGAATTAAATTCAAGCGTATTCGAGTGTTGATACGCATGAGAGACTAGTTGCTAACAATACTACAATTGAACAACTAAGTGCAAAAGGCCTACAGTATCATGAAACATCGCTGTCAACGATCGTTAACAGCACAGACTATGTAATAACAACTCGCAAAAATGTACTCTCTTCAATAAGCAAAATAGTCCGGTAATACTTAAATACATAACATACTAATACTCTGAACAACCATGAATACGATGTCATACAGCCAAAAACGATTCTGATGGCTATCGCATGCCAGTAAAACAGTAAACTTGATTTATGCCTGAAAAAAGTGGGACAAACAACACTCATTGAACCCCTTCGAAAAAGTGGGGGTCAATTGACCCCTGAGCCCGTGCTTCCGCGCTCTGTATATGTGTACATCTGCGCCATTTCATGGATCGTTGCACGTATACATACAACGTAAAATATCGTGTAACAATCGCTCACGGAGTTTACATAATAATTAACCAGGAACAAAACAATTCCACTTCAAAAGTTCATCATCATCATCATCATCATCATATTGGTTTAATGGAACAATGACACGCCGCATTAAACAATATAAAGCAAAAGTGTCGTTAAAACAGTTAACGAATAAAAGAGCGTTTATGTCAACTGGCGTCACTGAACAGCAGACGTGTGATAAAATTACAGTTATTGCAAGAGGACGATTTGCACAACAGTGCGAAACTGTGACTTCGAGGTCTGAGTTTGTATTGTTGGACACTTTTAGTAACCACTTTTTCGCTATGCTATGGCCTATTGTTATACATATTTCAATTTTCATTAAAATTCACCCATATTTAGATATATCTTGAGTACAGAGAAACATACGTAGCCTACATCATACAAAGTCTGTAACAAACATTGCTGAGGTGACGTAATACAAAGCAACGTAAATTTTACAGCACTGGTTCTCTTTACTGGTTTGTCTGTAACAAACATTGCTGAGGTGACGTAATACAAAGCAACGTAAATTTTACAGCACTGGTTCTCTTTACTGATCATCGTAATATATCCAGGCTTTTTAACGTATTTTGGAACATTTTATATATTTATCATCGATTCTTTGAATTTTCTTTTGAATTTTCCCAAAATTTGAATTTATTTTCGTCAATTTTCAATTATTATTCAATTATTATTAATTTTCTTCTGCGCCAATTAAACTTAACGTAACTAGCGTCACATACCGGACAGATATAACTGACATTGTCGAAATTTCAAATTTTCGAGAACTTGTAAAACTTGCAAGCGCTGATGCATGAAGTTGCTTCACATTTTAATGTTACGTCAAATTGTTGATACATCATAGCATGTGCGTCGTAGTCTCAATAAAATAAAATAGAACAAAATAGCTAATTAAAATAACGAATAATGAACAATAACAAATAACAAATAAATATAATAAAATAAACGTATAACGTTTACTATACATAATACATCGAATTACACATCGTTATCATATGAAATAAGTCAGACAGAACTCCAGAAAATCGTTGACGAACCCTCCAAGAACCGCGTAAGCGATTTGTGTTTTGTGAAATATGGACGTAGGTATTTGATTCGTGTTACAGCCGGACTGGCGATGTGTATATTTGTGATGGTTGAGCGGCAATCCGGCGTCGGTCATCGTCATCTTCAGCTGGCAGAGAAACTGCTTCACTCGGCCGTCGAGCAGCGTCTGCAACTGTCGGACAAACGTCTCTTTGTGAGGATGTTCAGTTGCCAGACGTCGTTCGTTCCTGACCAAGTGAAACAAGAGACTGACGTAGCGGTGTCCGACACTCCAGATCGCCTGAAATGTCTCCTACAACAGCAGCACAGCAGTCTGTCATCTGATAATAACTTAACAATACTGTAACAAGAACTTAGCTGTCGCAAACACATCGCGCGCAGCTGCGCACACAGTAGGCCTATGTCGAGGGCATCAATCCAAATAGTAACAATGTGACCTTGAAATCATTCAAGATCATTGGTAATGGAACCATTGGATAGGTCATACACGACTTACACGATATTTGACGGTGAATGTTATAGTTACCTTGAAATGTGGGTTAGAGGTCACTCAAGATCATTGAAACCGGTACCATTCGAAAGCTCGGGTGCGGTTTTCTATTCACCTTCCATAGTAACTATGGCGCTATCTAGTATCGTTTGCGAGATATAGCGACTTGTTGGTCGAAATTGCGAAATTTTTATGCCCCACCTGTATTTAGCACCCCCGAAAGGGGTGACCCAGTCGGAATTTCGCGAACATGTTTAATACCAAAAAACTAGAATGATTGGGTAACCGTGTAGTGAAGTAACAACGACAATATGTTAATCCGTTTCCACAGAATACTGGAACGTGACGGACAGACGGACGGACAGAATTGCTATATCAATATCACGCGTCACTGTAACGCACGATAAAAACTGGAGAATGTGTACAAGTTGACGGCAACTCACAGTGAGTGACACAGCGAAAACAACAAAAATATTACTAGACTATGCTTAGAGAGCGCAAACCGTCGCCAAGGTGTCTGACCTCAAAGAAAAGTGACCCGGGATTCGAATCTGGATTAATCCGGGTTCGGATCCGGATGTCTGCCGGATCGCTCCCAAAATATTGCGGATTCACTATCTTGTCGGCGTCAGTCATTTCGCCGAGTGTCGCGTAAATCGGCCACTGACTGATGCTAAGGAATCTAAAATCTCGTATTCCGCGATGATGAAGAAAGTGGAAAAGTGATGAAATCCATATCCTGGACTGCATCGCCACCAAAAGTCAATCAGTTCTTCCGATTGGTAAGCCAATCATAACACCAATTAGTTTTAATTAAATTGGCTGGTTACTCCGTCAAAGATGGCGGAGTTATGTGATCGTTTGTTCTGTCATTCTGTCTGTTAGGATCATAACTCACGAACGCGCTAACGGACGTCAATCAAACATGGTAGGCGTGGTCAAGGGGCGACCGTCTAGAAGTGATCAACTTTTGTTTTGATCCGGATCCGGCTGTGTATCTAGGATCAGTTTTTCACTTTTATTAACAATGGGCGATAGGCATTTTTACGACATGTTTTCACTCACCAGGGGGCGACACTGCAGCAGCCTTAGCAGATAGGGCATTCTATACGATATATGTTCTCACCACAAAGCGATAATGCAACGGCCTTGGTGGAGTTTGCGCTCTCTGAGAGCTCTTGTTATTTCGCAGTAATCTTGCTTACAGACAGAACGAATGAATGACATACGGAACCGGCTGACAGCACGGCAGACATACTGCACTGATCGCATAACGTCCACCTTGGCGAAGGTAATCATACAGGACGATAGTGTATACTAGGCTGTAACAGCACACGGTGGGAGGTCGAACCCCCCCCCCATCCCCCTGGACAAAACCCAGTAGGTTGTAACCTCCCCTTTTGCTGCGGTAGGACAGAACCCGGTGGGGAATGTTTTGAAAACTGGCACCAACCCGTACTCCTGACCCTAACCGACCAACGAGGCGGTGTCCTGACCCTAAGCAACCCACGTACAGTATAACCAAGGGGTTTGGTTTGGGGGCACCGCAGCACACAGATAGGATACGATACGATACGATAGTGTGTATTTAACGTGCAGTAAAAAGCTGACGGGTAGCCAGCTTAGTCTACCACATGGAATAAACAAAAAAAATTAAAATGTGTAACTAAAAATAAAATGATGAGCGTGATAGGTCCGGTCCGGTCCAGTCCCATTATCACGAAGGCAGTCCAGCAGCCTGCAGTAGGTAACAGAAGACTAAAGTGGGAATGATTTGTTGAAAAGGTAGGTTTTGAGCCTCGAGTGAAAGAGTGAAGAAGTGACTGATAATGAGAGTGGGATGACGACAGAGATGGGTTGACAAGTGGATGAGGAGGTGAATCGAGACAGGACTGGTGAGGTTGACGGAATGAATCTGGAAGTTGATTCCAAAGACGAGGTGACGCATATTTAAAAGAGCGACATGCAGTGTCAACATAAATGAACTGATTTTTTTTTAAAATTCTTATTCGATTCAGCTGCAGGCTACGTACGTTCTGAGTCCTGTTCGCACTGTTCTGTGTCAATCTGCGAACTGGATGCCCACAGCCTCTGATATGTTCTATTCTCCGTGACATCATCTACGTATAACATTTGCATTTTCATCGTTCAACATGTTCACGGCAAACAGAACATAGTACATTAAACTGTCCGAGAGCGGGACACACAAACCTAGGTACCGTCCAAATGTAATGGATGTTCCTTTGTTGGTGTCAATTATCTCACCAAGTTCGTTGAAAATCCACCGACAACTGTGGCAGATGCGAGGAAATATCGTAAAATGCCTTAGCTATCTCGTAATGTTAATGACGGGAAAAAGTGATCCTCGATCCACATCCAGAAACAGATTAACACCGACATTTAACCACGTTCTAGAGGAGTAGTAGGATGGTGCTGGACCACACCACATGCTAGGGCCCTTCCCACCCCCAGGAGGGCCCCCAGCCCTCCTTCAGATCCGAAGCTCGAGGCCTCAAGCTGGAGCCGTTTCTGCTTGAGGCCCCGGGCTTCGGGTCTGAACGGGGGCTGGGGCCCTAGCATGTGGTGAGGTCCAGCACCAGCCTCGTTTATACTACTGGAGGGTTTCCCGGTTTGGTCGACATTCTTGAATTATCGTAGAGACACATGGACACACAAACAAACAGGATGATCACAATATCTGCTCCGGCTCTATACAGAGGAGCGCAGCACTCCTTTAACCCTTTAATGACTACAACGGACCATTATACAGCAATACGGTGATTGGTACACTGGCCGTTGATGGGTGGGCTGTTACATTTGGTACAGCGAGGAGGGGCCTGGGCGGGCTGCGATCCTGTCCAGTCCTCTCATCGCTGTACCAAATGTAACAGCCCACCCATCAACGGCCAGTGTACCAACTTCATGTTATTCGATGTGGCATTATAAATGCCTCTGAATTCTAAAGGGTTAATGAGCCACGCCGACAGTATTGCAGTGCACTAGAGTACATTAACAACTGAATGAGAAAGTTATTCAATTGTGCGTATGTAACATATCGCCACGATGACGTGCAAGTTTGTATGCTGACCATCTGACGGCGGATGTCTCCAGCGCAGCTGTGTATCAGACCGGCGCTGATACGAAGCCTCGTCATCGTCGCTGACGTCACTTCTGACGTGTTTCCTGCGTCATGAGACGCTGGCCTGCTGCTGCTGCAGTAGCCACATGGATGATGAAGGATGTTGTGTTTGAGTTCGGAGTCAGAAATCCTGATATCACTGAGCGGTGGACACGCCAGTGCATTAATGACCCCTACACACCATCGCACGACCTACACTTTCCAGATAGGCCTACATACGACGTACTTTGTAATTACATCATTTAGTGGTCAGCTGGTCACGACTGCACATATAACACTGTTACAGTTGGGCCTAATGACAGTGTGGCCGTATAACAACAAAAGTCAGATTATTCAAAGCGTTAACATAAACTATATGGATTGACGATTGAGATTGACGCCGGACTCTAAAACTAATAACCGCAGGATCATGCTGTATGTAAAGTAAGCAAGTCTGAATATTTATATCCGGCGCCAGAATCATGAAAACGTCTCAATGGCGCCGGACGGCTGAGAACAGGTGCGTCTTCAGTGCCCGGTTGAAGGCGCTCTCCGACAGGTCCGGTGACCGTGGTGCTGGTGGCAGACGGTTCCGTGTACGGTCGGGTAGCAGTGTGACTCTAGTTGTTTGACTACAACGTTCATACTTTAGATTCCACGGGAATCCTCCTTGCAGAGTGAGTGGTTAAAACGGCAAAAACGGAGATTTTCGACCGATAAATCGTTATATCTCGGACACGATACGCATACACGCTCGATTACAATATAAAACTAATATGAAATCGCAATTGGTCTTCAGACTGGTACCAATTTCGAAGACCTTGAATGACCTTGAACGACCGAACGCACCATCGTATCCTATATAGCTTTTTTTCGGGGCTCGCTGTATAGAAGTGAACGAAGGCAGACTGACACTATGTATGATCAGAAAAGAAGCCTCGGGTCTCTAGATGTCAGTGGTGTACATATCGTGTCAGGGCCATATTCGCATTTCGCAGGGCCAGTAACTCTCTAACATAGATTTCAAGGTCATGATATTCTTCAACGTCAATGTCTATCGGTCGGCGCCATTTCGATTGACATTAAACGATCCTTATATCCAAAATGTAAAAGTCACGCCAATATTTGACGTTGAATATGACATTAACGGTACAAGATAGACAAGTACATAGGCCCACAAATGGATAACTAGTAAGAATTTCCACATGCGTGATACGCTCTACTCGATCATCGGTGTAATTTGGAATGACCTTGAACGACTATGAGTGACTTGCAAAATTTTTAAAGAATGATAAAGAATGATGATAAGAAAGAGATTCCAGTGCTGCATACGCCCAGTAAATCAAATTCGATATTTGTCAAAGTACTATAAATAGCACTATGGCGTCAGCTGAGGCGTGTACTGTAAGCAAGCAGCTTGCAAGCACATCGTTCCGCACACAACTGCTTGGCAAGCTGCTTGTACAACGATGGCGTGGTTCAAACGGTAACGTTCGCCTATCTCATCCACTGATGGGTTTCTTGTTAGATAATGATAACCTTAGCGTCTTTTTGCTGATAGTTATACGACACCAAACCGTCATTAGTCGTTAGTCTGTCGACGACGACGGCGCGATAACCTTAACAACTGGTGTCGGCTTGAGACCTTGACAATCGACGACGGCGGCTAACGACGACGGTTCTGGAAGGTCACGGTTATGTTCCGGAGGGTTCAAGGTCACTCGGTGACCTTCACCTGAGATCTTGACATGTAAAATCCTCCGAAATTTTTCTCTAATCTACGCAACTAGCAAGCAGAAAGCAAATCTGCAATAGTTTTCAAGTTATCATGCTGACAGAGAGCACGCACACAGACACACACATCTCTATCAAATGCATCATTATATACATGTGTTCATGTTAATTGTATGACTATCTAGTCAAATCTGAAAAACAAGGGAGGCTTGAGACGTACTCAGCTAAATACAACACTACCTTGTTCTACGTTGCGGGTACTAATAAAGGCAACCGCCCGATCGCCCCCCCCCCACGCACACCCATTGTATGTACCACTGTAAACAATTCTTACCTGGCGTGTAAACTGCTATAAATATCCAAGCGAGTACAAACATACGATGATCTAACGTGCACGCTATCAGCGCTAACTAAATAACAGACTTACTTACTTACTTACTTACTTACTGACTGACGGAGTCTCACTTGTTTAATTGACCTAATCAAACAGCTTGCCTACAAGTCGCAGATTACAATATTCCACACACAAACTTACACGCCTTATAAAGTTACTGGTTCAATGGAATATTTAATGAGGATTGATCTTTTTTTTCTTTTTTTTCATCTACTTCCCGCAGTTTTCATTGCATTAGACACACATATACACACACAACTGGTTGTCGGTATATGATGCAACAGCGTAACGACACCATTTCACTACGTTAATCACTGGACCATCCTCGCGTGATCACGGAAGTGTGACGAGTTATGCTGTATGCAGCGCTCCTGCAGTAAAACCACAGTTAGAAAAGCCGCCTTCCACGCGTTAAGCCTATGCTAAAAATACTTTGACTTTCTATACCAAAGAAATCATTAGAAATATCGAAATATTGTAACAGGTGTAAAATATAAAGGTCGATGAGGCATACCGCTAGTTGCTATGCCAACTCCAGAAAATTTAATAACTTTTCAGTATAGACCTGAACGGGACAGAAATCACAGGCTGCGCAGTAGCACCAGCACTGTGTAGGCTAGCGCTAGCGGCCAAGTCATTGGGAAATGGGAAATTTTGACCCCCTACAGAATCGCAACCCCTGAGCTGATTGCCACAAAATTCAGCACAATTGATTATGTCCGCGAGAGGACCCCTAAATCAAATTTGGTACAAATCCATCCACTGGCGGCTTCTTGGCAAATGGGCGAAATATAACACTGTTGTCCCTTTTTTATTTATTTATATATACCTTTTTTTCTGAGACTCGCGCACAGGTCAGACCGGTTGATGGATTTTTACGCGCGATAGGTCAAAAGACGTGAAATCACGCAAGAATGTGCCTTTTGGGGGTTATGAAACTTAAATTTAATGCTAAACCCATATTTATCCCCCACAACCGTCAATTTTTGGCCCAAAACGGGACTGTTTTTTTCGACCGAAAATGCTTAACAACTCACTCAATTCAACGTTTATCTGCCAGTAAGAGAAAATATAGAAAAACACAACAGTACAACGCCAAATGGCAGGTTGCCAGAGAGGCCTAAGCCTATCTAAGCTGGCCACACATGGTTATAACAATGTTATTCTCTATGTGTGGCCTGCATTCTGTCATGCCATAATTTAACGAATATTGATGATGAGTGCAGCAGGACAAATGTGTATACAGAACAATATCAAGAAAAAAGGAGTACAACATGATATAGAAGGTACATAATATTCAAAATATAGCTTGTTCATTGAACAAGTGAGCTTTTAGTTTACGTTTAAAAGTATACTACGACATAGGATTTTAGCAGCTGGGGAATTCCACTCCATAGGATACTACCAACATACTGAATGCTTTTTTGGCCTATTGATTTTTGAACACTACTGATATGCAGATCACTCTTTTGTCTGGTGCAATGGCTATGAACAGTGCTATTAATAACAAAATGATCTCTATAGATTTCAGGTAACTCATTATTACGGTAACTCAATTCACTTCAATTTATTTCAGTAGCAGTAACAACAATGGGGGTGCTCAAGAGTAAACTACCCTTAATCATCATCGTAGCCCCATAAAATTTGCATAGTAAATAGGCAAATCAGGGTCGGCGATTCCAAATATGACATTATGACATTTTCGACTAGGAATTTTGACTCCTGCTCCCATTAGTCCCAAAATCTCCCAAGTTTTGCATTACAAAATTAGTTTTTTGCTTGAAACACACTGTTGCCGTCATCACTAACGCTACAAACTTATTTTTTGTACCACTTGGGTACGGGGAGTTGCTTTTCAAAAACAACTTTAGAACCAAATTGGCAGGGGACTGGGCTAGGGAAGCATCCCAAAAAATGTGGGACCCCCTATTTATTTTTGCAACCGTTGAAGCTAGCAACTTCAAATTTGGTACACAAGTTGGGTTTAGCGAGTAGCGTACCAAGAAACAACATTTAGGACCAAAATTGGCGAGGGTCGGGTTTAGGGAAGCATCCCAAACATTTTGGTACCCCTACTTATTCTGCAACCGTTGCAGCTGGCAACTTCAAATTTAACACACAACTTGGGTTTGGCGAGTAGCGTACCTCAAGGAATAACGTTTAGGACCAAAATTGGTTGGGGCTGGGCTAGGGGATTATTTCACAAATGCGATTCTCTACTTATTTCTGCAACCACTGGAGGTAGCAACTTCAAATTTGGTACACAACGTGGGTTTGGGAGTACGTTACAATAACAGCTTTAGTACCAAACTTGGTAGGGACTTGTTGGTCTATACGATCACCTCAAAAATTGTGTAAACCAGGTACCATGTACCCTGTACCACGTAACAGCTGCAGAAATGTAATAAACTGCAAATATATATGTAAAAAAACTGCGGTTTATACGCGAGTTAACGGCGAATTACATATCTAAAACTGAAAAAAATACAAAAAAGTGATATTACTCAGCAGCACATTGACACTTAGGCGATGTGCTGGTGGGTAATATCATCTTGTAATTTTTGCATTTTTAGATCTGTCATTCTCTCTTAACTCGTGTATAAACCGCGGTTTTTTACATGTATTACATAAATCTCCGCCCATCCTCCGCAGACTGCATGTCCATCCCCACCCATCCCCGTCTAGCTCCACTTCTGTCCACACCCATCCCTGATATCTTCGATGACACTGATAATATTTTCTTTGCTGCCATACTTAAAACAGTCAACATGTTCTGCAGACGTTCCTACCTGATCGTGCTCATTTACAATATCAACTTAGGCAACGTTCACATAATAAGATCATGATATCTAAAATAGTCGATTTGAATGACCGTGAATTTATTGTTCGTATGTTGTACAAGGACTGCTGTTAACTTTTACTGCCACATTTTTCACTACACCTTGTTTTGTTCATTTTTTAAAACCCAGTTTATTATTCAGTTGCATGTGTCAACGTTTTAATAAACGAATGTGATGATGATGATGATACAAAACTCCCATCCCATCATCGTACGCGCCCGCAGCGATTTCATTATCAATTATTGTGCATCATCATTACTTAAGTCCCGTCTAAGTCCCCATTCCAACGACCTTACCTGACTGTTTAGTCTCTTCTGTAGGTTTCTTCCTTGTTTCCATTCCTCTAATGTTGTTGTGGGTGTTGTTTCACTTGGGGCACCAATCCTTTGACTTGACCCACATTTTTCGTGCCCCAGTGACTGTGTCAGGCGTAGGCTTGGTAGCGTCGCAAACCCGCGGCTGACTATTGGTTGCGCCAGCCAGCAAATACGTGTGTTCGGGCCCTTTCTCAGTCAGTTCAGTGGGGAACGTCGTCGCTGTCAGCTGCACAGTAGGCCAAGTATTGTTGAAACGCGGTAGCTGAAAATAAATAAATAAATGTTAAACGATTTAACTATATTCTTAACGATAAGTTGTAGTATATTATATTACTCAACGTCAAATATGTGTTATCGACAGCGAGCTCACCATGGTCAATCACGTCGCTGCTCTGAGCCGGTCATGCTGTTTCCACATGAGACAGCTCCGGTCAGTTAGATATTCCTTGACGTCGGAGGCGATGCTCACACTCATTCAGTGTTTTCTCAGCAGTTGACTTGATTACTGTAACAGTCTGCTCGTAGTCAGTTGCTGCAAAAGATGCAGGTGATAGTTTAAAAAAATAAGCTAGATGAGTTTTGGTCCAATCAAGATATTTTGTTTGATTACAAAGTTGACCTAACCAGAATCGTTAACACAGAAGTCTGTTTATCTAACGTGGATTACTAACACCGCTCTGTAATTGTACGTATGTATATAGCGTATTTTGTTATATGATGGGCACAGAGGCTTCGGCCTGCTTTACTTTGCTTTGTGATACAGAACGCTGCATGCTGCCCGATTCGTCTCGGGAACTATAGGAGACGTGATCACATGACCCCGGTTCTACGGCCAGTTCGACAAAGAATAAGGTTCAAAGCAGCCGTCTTGGTATACAAGTTCATTCACACGGTTTAGCTCCAGCTGTCTGGAACAGCTTACCTGCTGAACTTCGGTCACCAGACATCTCGATGGACGAGACTGAAGACATTTCTCTTTAACTGCTGACTTAGCACATTTGCTGTAAGCCTATTTTATTCTAATTTTGCGCTGTACAAAATGTACTTAGTAATAATAATAAATAACTCGAAATGGTACAAAATGGAGCTATACTTACAATGGCCGACCAGTAGGAAGTGGTGCATGCTGTATCAAACGGCGCCATTTTCAGTAACCTCGCAGAAGGTCACGCCATTATTTGACGCTACGTTTTTACGCATAAGGATGTGTTTTTGGGGATCTAACTCAAAAGTTTGGGGTCACTCACTCACTCACTGCTGCGCTTGACCAGCTGAGGGTCGTAGCGTCCTCCACATCGAACGATCCTGGCCCGCGATCCAGGCAGCACCAACAGATAGGCCAACGTCTTCT
>Ga0209149_1001140_pt1 | contig 12879 bp, 7 predicted proteins | sample WorMetTyACAVOLI2_FD_187423 | JGI IMG/M metagenome (GOLD analysis project Ga0209149, IMG submission 187423) | Marine gutless worms symbiont microbial communities from Max Planck institute for Marine Microbiology, Germany - Olavius algarvensis... ... | reverse complement strand
AAACGCACATGAGCAGCGTAAGAACAGTCAAACAAGCAACATGACGTACAAACCAGCTTGCATTTAATACGTATAACTTAACGTATAGTGTTGTGAGGTGTTATAAGTCTAATACGGATGCCAGTTTAATACAGGTTCAACACGAAGTCGAATACCGTAATCTGACGACGAAGACATTTTTGTGCATCAAAAAAAACTAGCACTAGCAGCTAACACATAATTATGCAAATTTTTACATCTTATTTTATGCGTGTAAGCCTATTTATTTAAAATGTAAAAAAGGCCCATAGCAATGTGACACATACACAAAACAGCCAAAAAGATATTTTCATCACCTCAAAGGCCGTGGATATAATACACAGTCCTTATTATATATTAGGTGATGAAAATATTTTTGCTGTTTTGTATATGTGTCACTTTGCTATGGGCCTTACACTTTGTTATAAAACAGCAGTTTTTTTACATTTATATTTGCAGTTTTTCTACTAAATTACTTTATAGTTTTAGGCAAATGCTGCCGGCAATTTCTACAGCAATGCTGTAAATTCGTCCGGTTGGCTGTGCGTATAGTGTGCCAGAACCACCGTTAGTAAATTATATAACTGTTCAACTCCTGCCAAAACGCAGGCTCCTGTATACATACGAATAACATCCAGGACTTCACACAACTATTTCCGGTTTGGAAAAACACGTCTGCCATATTGAAATTCTTCTTCCGGTTTCCACCTTGACCACGTAGCCTACACCGCCGTAACTGGCATGCTATTCTGCTTCGGTCTGCCAAATTTCATCCAAATCGGGCCATCTGCGTCGGAGTAACGACGTCGTATCGATATTTTAACACACGCGGCTCACTGCAGTACTACTACCGATGTTGCATCTGTTGACGTCGCTGTCTTCAAAAACGTCAAAATCTATCCGCTGGCCAAATTAGGTCGACATGGCTCAGTTACTTCCGTTTGGGAAAAACAAACGTCCGTCATATTTGAATTCTACTTCTGGTTTCGATTTCGACCATATGGCAGTAATCCGCATGACATTCTGCATAAATCTGCCAAATTTCATCCATATCGGAGCACCCAATGCGGAAATATATCGTCATGTTCAAGATAGCGGTCGCGGCAACTCAATACTACTTCCGTTTTCCTGTTTGTTGATGTCGCTGTCTTCAAGTCAAACTCTGTCAGCAAACCAAATTTCGTCGACATTATCTCAATTCAGGACTCAAATATAACTAGTTCCGTTTTGGAAAAACAAACGTTCGCCATATCGGAATTCTATTTCCGGTTTCAATTTTGATTACGTCACCGCAATCGGCATCTTATTTTGCATCATTCTGCTCAGTTTCATCTAAATCGGAGCACCCGCAGAAATATGACGTCATAACGATTTTTTAAGATGGCGGCCGCGGCGGCCAAATACTACTTCCGGTTTTGTATTTGTTGATGTCGCTGTCTTCAGAAGGTCAAAATTTATCAGCAAACCAAGTTTTGTCGATATATCTCAATTCACATATGAGATATAACCACTTTCGGTTTGGAAAAACCAACGTCCGCCATATTGGAATTCTACATCACCGCAATCGGCATCTTATTTTGCATCATGCTGCCAAACTTTATCCAAACTGCATCCGCTGCAGAAATATGACGTCAGATCTATTTTTCAAGATGGCGGCTGCGGCCGCTTAATACTATTTCCGGTTTCGTATTTGTTGACGTAAGTGCCTTCAGAAGGTCAAATCTATCAGCAAACCAAATTTCGTCCACATTCTGTCAATTTGTGGCTGAGATATAACTACTTATGTTTTGGAAAAACAAACGTCCGCCATATTGAAATTCAATTTCCGGTTTCGTTTTCGACCATTTCACCGTAATCGGCATGTATTGTACATCAGCCTACCGAATTTCGTCTAAATCGGACCACCCACTGTGGAAATATGACGTCATATCAATTGATCAATTTTTAAGATGGTGGCCGCGACGCCCCAATACTACTTCCCTACTTCCGGTTTCGTATTTGTTGATGTCGCTGTATTCAGAAAGTCAAATTTATCAACAAACCAAATTTCATCGATATGTCTCAATTCATGGCTGAGATATAACTACTTCCGGTTTGGAAAAACAAACGTCCGCCATTTTGGAATTCTACTTCTGGTTTCGCTCTTGACCATTTCACCGCAATCGGCGTGTTATTGTGCATCGGTCTGCCGAATTTCGTCCAAATTGGACCACCCACTGCGGAAATGTAACGTCATATCGATTTTCAAAATGGCGGCCGTCAGCCATGTTGTGTTTGCTTTGGAAGAATGGCGGACCACCCACGAAGTGTGTTTTTTGGTCTGAACTCGGTCTTCAAATCGCCGAATCTCTAAAACAATTCTATTTTTAACATTCAGATTATGACCTTAACGTAACGGAAATTTTGCTTACTTGTTAGGCCTATTGAATATGTAATGATGTCATTGCTGTCATCACGGCTGTCATGACAACGTCTGACGTCAACGTAAACAATGGCGTAAACAGCTTGAATAATGTTGTTTTTCTATTGGCAGAGCACTCAACATTATGTTGACTTAATATGTCAACGCTAAGAAGATAAGCATTTGACCTCATGGAGAATATGTGCAGTGGGTCCAGTCCAGTCATGGTAGACTGTCAGCAGGAATGAATGGAAGAAGTCAAAGAATTTCTACACCAGTAACAGCAGTTTAATACCAACAAAAATCGAACAAGATGGCAAGTAACTGCCCCTACATGTCATGCTGCACGGACGAAGCTAGTTCCGATGTTGAAAGTATGTACGGCTGGGCCATGTGTGGCGGCACGTACGGTACGTTTATCATCGGTAGCTCGATCAAGTAAAAAAAAAACAAATTACCGTGGATGATATCGATAACCATCAGTAGGTGAGATAGGCAAACGTAACCGCTTGAAATACGCCATCGTTGTGTAGCTTTACCACATCGAGGTAATAAAAAAACTTTTACCACCCCTCTACTCAATTACCCCTGCAACGTTCGCCTAATCTCATCGGCGAATCCGAATCGCGACTTTTTCGGCGCATTATGACTTAATCTTTGATTTTGCGCCTTACGAATATTTCTGCTTACTTATTTACTTAGGAGTTTCTTGTTGATAATATATATGATAGTTTTAAAGTTTTTATTGAACTGTCTAGAATGCTATAGGCCTACTCTATTGAAGGCTTGCAACACTAGGCCTACACAAGCAACTTGCAAAACAGTGTCTGCGGAACGATGTGTTTCCAAGCCGCTTGCAAACTTCTTCCTTACCGAACACCTTTCAGCTTACATCATAGTGCTATTTATAGTACTTTGACAAGTATCGCACTTGATTTATGGGCGTAGGCAACACCGGCAGTGCTTGCTTAAGAACTAAAAATTTTGCAAGTCACTCAAGATCGTTCAAGGTCACAGACGACGGACGGGCGGCCAGTGGCATTGCACACCTAACGTATGTTTGCCAAAAAATGTAATCTACAGTCGAATGACTTTCATCGCTAATTAATAATTTTTTAACAGTTTAACGATGTAGAATATATTTCGTGTCAATACACGTATTTTTTAACTGCTCATTACACTACTTATACTTTACAGTGCTGGATTTGCAATGGATAGAGATTGGAGACGTTATATTGCAACATCGAAGAAGCCTGTCATGTCCTTGTAGGCCTGTTGGAAATCTTTCGAGATCACAGTGTTCTTTCGGTCTACGGTTAATGAGAGATAAGATTGGTCTGCAACTGATATAACTTACAATACGATACGATTTATAAGTATTTAACGTGTGATCAATCAGCTGGTGTTGGTTGCGATGCCGTTCTGTTACTCTGTATAGTGTTACTGTTTAATAACAATATATATTAATAAGCTATTTAATATTAGGCCTATAAACGGTTGATTGCTATTAAAACGTTTGTAGCTTTCCACTTATTTTGAATGTTTACAGATTTGACGAAAGCTCGGGTCATATTTGTCCTTGGTAAGATACCGTATGCTATGATTTAATTAGGGCTGCACTTTCGAATACAATATAGGCCTACGAATACCATTAGGCCTAAAACAATAATTCGATTACAAAAAAAACTAGCTGACACTTGGCGCACGAAAGCCACGAATATAAACGCTTTAACTGTACTGTGGATGTATACTATGCCGCATCCAGCTTCAATATCATTCGACACCCACCAAATTTCGCATGATGTGATTGCTTGTGACTATTGTTTCGGATTTACTTGCATTTTGATACGAGAGCAGATATATTGTAAGGGCATTATCAAAAAAAATTCTGACTTTTGGGGATTTTTAGCTCTCATTTATTTGAGGGGGAACGTGGCACTATCCGGGAGTGATGAAGCGAAAATGAGTACTTTGTTGTATGGCTTTTCGGAGATAGACGATTGGAGCCGGACTGAAACTCAATTGGGCTTAAAATCGTTTAAACCGAAAGCGCAGAGTGCGATCGCGGTATAGCGAGGGTCAAATACCTTGGGGGCCAAGGGGCGTATAGCTGGCCGGTGCAGGGGTTCGGACACCCCCAGCCAGGCCAGAGACGACCCGTGAGATTCGCGCAAATCCGGCGAGAAATGCACCAGGGGTGGGGGTGAGGGTACGTGAGTGCCCGGTGCATAATGTTTGTGTCACTCCAATCCTGCCCAGTGATAGCGGTCGCCATATATAATGCAAAAGTTGCCAAGCCAGTTGTCGACACTCTCCATGTGGTGTGTGATTCACCGATTAGCGTGACCCCTCAGACCTGCCCCGCGACCTGAGGTTCAATATACCTATATCATGGACTCCTCTATTAATAATATATGAGTCCATGCCTACACGAAATTACAGCATTGAGGCAACCAGCATCAGGAGCCGGTTGATGCAGCTGGGACAGGGTGATCGGCCTTTTAACAGAAGAGAAAATTTGCAGAAAGACACATGGAGCCAAAATGCACTATTTTCTTTTAAAATGCGTCACACAAACATGTATGCAAAAACATCCTTTCCTTTCTATACGGTTCATAAATATAAAGTTTAAATTTTTCTGAGGGCTTCGCCCCAGACCCCCACCGGGGCTCTGCCCCTGGACCCTGCTGGGGACCCCCTGGACCCCCAGCCACAAAAAAACAGCTACACCCCTGTAGGGGCCCCCAAAATAATATAATAATATAATAATAGGCCTACAGAAATAGATCAATAACTGCACAACAAGAAGCAAGGCAATGTAAGAGGATCGATGATCGCTGCGTTCGCTGTGTATGTAGGCTACATGTATACTGTTCCAGGTGGCCCTGGTAGTGGTAAAGGTACGCAGTGTGATCGTATGGTGCAAAACTACGGATTCACTCACCTGTCGAGCGGAGACCTTCTCCGTGAAGAAGTCAACAGTGTGTCTGACTTGGCCGTTGAGATCAAGAGAATCATGGACACAGGCAACCTCGTGCCGTTGGTTTGTATACATTATTCGTGTTCTCTGTGGAACGATTTTTATGCGTTCATTTTAAACAGTGAAGGCAAATCGGGACCAGAATGTTTGTCACCGTCATCAACATTGTTTTAATAATTTCAAGGACTGTGTGTATGCTATTCCTGCATGCAGTCTGTGGCCAAAAAGTGGGACGGCAAAATGCATTACGAGCCGTCCCACTTTTAAAAGTGGGACGGCTCGAGCCGTCCCACTGAGATACGTTCCGACGCTACTGGCTGTGAAGATAGGTATAGAACTTTGTCGGTAAAAGAAAATAATTCATGTTCATTAACTTTAAGCCAGTGGAGAGATTTAAGAATGTGGGTGAGTGATATGATCGAGTGATTAGCTAGGGGCCGCTATTATTGATAATATCGTAACGCGAGGTGTCTCAGCCATAGCTGAGCTTCTTTTTGTAATATACGTGTAAGGAATGTACGAGTACGAGTAAAGTTGATTGACATTCCCGGGCATCACAACACAACAAGACAAATTCGTTGGCGATCGGTTTTTGAGTGACGATTAAAAATTCACATTCACAAGTATATTAAGTTGTGATGCCTGATGTGAAATTGTCTGCGACGATCGTTTAGGAAATAGTGCTGGCGCTGCTAAAACAAGCTATACAGAAGAATTTCGCGAATAGTAAAGGTTTCCTCGTTGACGGGTATCCGCGTGAACTGGACCAAGGAACGAGGTTTGAAGCAGAAGTTGCGCCAGTTGAACGTGTCATCTATTTTCAGGTCCATTGCCGTCTGTTCGCCTGTCTTTGTTGAATATTATGTTTTCGCATTTTTCTACTTTAAAATCATACTCGCCAGTTTCTTATTGTACTAAAATATTTTTGATGAGATATATGTCCAGTATATCATAAATACCAAAAAAGAATGCAGTATGCATTATGCAGTCTGTTCTGTAAAGTAAATTAAATGCGGATTTGTGTAGTGCATCATCGCAAACACACCTCTAATGCGCTACCGCTTCCGGCGTACGTCGGCGATAATCTCCGTTAAACTAGTCCTTCAGCCAGACACCAGCCCAACACTGCAACACCACGGATACGGGCTAATGTAGTACGCTAATTGCCTCTCCAACTTTCACTGTGTACTCATCCCGCCTACTCACAGAGGGATGGCTCAGGCTAAGTAGATCTGGATGCCTGGTTCTGCGGCAAAGTGGTTTATCGGTCCAAAGACTATAACCGGGCCTGACGTAGAGTAAGTTAGTAACTGCATTGATCGAGACCAACGTGTTTACCGACTGAGTGCATATTGTTCCAACATCATGCCTGCAGCTGTCGTAAATACAACTGAAGACCGAAGTGACGCATGTAATTTTCAGAGCTGAATTTATATATAAACCAGGACATTACCCGAACCGTCCGCCTGCCGGGTGGTAGAAATGAACATAACTTCAAAAAGTTGCCAATAATTAGATTGGATTAGATTAGATTTGAAGCTTAGTTGCCGAAGATAGGACACAATGCCCATTATTTTCTACAGTAACAACGGACATTCACTTTTATCGCGCTTCAGCACACCAATGCTGAGATGCCGACGCGCGATATAATATTCATAGGCCTATAAATGAATTCTGTCCGTCCGTCCGTCGAACACGCTCCGAGACATTGTATCGAAACGCGGCTTCACATATCATCACACTTCAGCATGTTGTAGCTCAATTATTACCTCCGACACAGGAGGAGGTAAATGCGTTTGCCCGCGTTCGTTTGTCTGTCTGTCTGTCTGTCTGTCTGTCTGTTAGCAAAATTACTCAAAAACGCGTGCATGGATTTAGATAAAATGTTGCACGTCGACACGAACGAACTGATTAACTTTTGAGCCCTATCCGGATAGTCCGGATGCCGGAACCGGATTGCTTTCTCCGATATCGTTTAAGCGCTGCAACGCGGAATTTATTTCGTCGGGAAAATTCCACGTACACCTATTGGCCGCCCGTCCCGTCGCTGCAGCGAGGCGTGGTTTTAAAATGGTTTTATTCACCGCGAGCCGTGGAAATACCTTTGTCGGAGTATATGCGCTCTACCGAGTGCACTTCTAGTTTTCCCAGTAGCCTACTAAAACGAATGAAAAGATTTTGATGCCAAATATACGCAAGTGGTGACTGCGCAAAGGCACGAAATGGTCAACTTTGGGGGTCGAAAGACCAATGTCACACAAGGCCGATGCATAGATTTGGAGGCCTGGCGGAGGCATCATATACTTCTTTGGGTCGAGTAGCTTTTATATAGGCTTTTACTGCAAGGAGCCGTTATGCATAGGTGAGCGATGAGACGATGAAATCGCGCATACTGAAGAGAAGCGAAACGAGCGGTCGATCGGATGACAACGAAACCACAGTTGCCAATCGTCTGCAGACATTTCACGCCAATAATCAGCCGATTGTCGACTACTACAACAAAAGGAGGAAACTGTGCACGGTCTTTATCTTTTTTGACTTGCTTTGTTGGTCCACTACTCTTCGCCGTGTTACGGTGATAATTTAAAGAAAAGAAGATATGACAACAGTTTAGGGGAGTCCACCCCAACATCACTCACAAAACGCTGTACAACAGATCTCTTCCTGGATGACTGCCAATCTTTTCAATTCTTTTGACTCTCAACTCTTCTAAAACTGAATTTCTTCTCGTTGGACTTAAACAATTGCTAAAATACACGACTCTTCTCTTAACACAACACATTCCACAGTTCCACTCGCAATCTTGGCTTTTTTGACGAACCCCTTACTTTCTCTGATCAACTGCACTTTCAAAATCTCGCAATTATTCGTTCACTTAGATTTGCATCACCTCATCTGTGAAATCAACTTCCAGATTCATTCCGTCAGCCTCTTCAGTCGTGTGTATGATTCAGTGTCCTTTTGCATTTGTCAAGTCGTCACCACTGTCAGCGTCCATTACACTCCTTAACTCCAGGCTTATAAACCTACCTTTTCCACATATCTTTCCAACCATAATAGACTGCTCCCCTGGAATGCCTTCATGGATAATCAGACTGAACCAGCTTTATCATGCTCATTTTGTTTTATTTTCAGTTAATTTTTCGTTAATTTTTGCCGCACGAGACTGCAAAGCGCGGCCTATGCCGTCGTACGGTATCTGTCCGTCTGTCTGTCTGTAAGTCTGTTACGTTCATGTATTGTGTGGAACAAAGTAGGCCTAAACATATTCTCAAACTTTTCCCCACCCTCTGGTAGAACCACCATTCTAGCTTTTTCTGTACCAGATGTTTTGGCAATATTCCGACGAGGACCCCCCTTCCTAACGGGGCCGTAGAATGCAGGTGGGGCATGAAAAGTATCGCGATTTTCGACAAATCTCGTTTTATCTCGGAAATCATGCAGCAACTATGGCCGTATCTTGTACCATTTCCCGGAAATGGTACAGAAGGACGGAAAGCCAATAGGAACTTGTGTGCGATCTATCGTACCACTGCAACGACCTTGAGTGACACCTAACCTAGATTTCAAGGTCACGATATTCTTCAGCTTTAAATACATCGAAAATAGTACAATTTTGGTCCTAGCTGGATTTAAGGGGCCTACTTCTAAGGGTAGGGGAGGAGAGGGTATGGGAAAGGAGGGGGGGAATGCGGGAGGAAGAGAGGGGAGGAAGGGGAAGGGAGGGAAAAGGAAGGGGAAGGGGAGGGGAGGAGAGGGGAGGGAGTCTGACCCCCTAGTTCTTTTATGCTATATTCCCACACTGGTACAAGATAGGGCTGAAACTGAAAGCCAGTAGGAACTTGTGTGCGATCTATCGTACCATTGCAACGACCTTGAGTGACACCTAACCTAGATTTCAAGGTCACGATATTCTTCAGCTTTAAATACATCGAAAATAGTACAAGATAGAACGATATTTACAATGGCAGACTAAGTCGTATATGAATATGATCTATCAAATGGTGCCATTTTTGCAGCGCGATGCCTGTCTGTCTGTCTGTCTGTCTGTCCGTCACGATCGTGAATTGTGTCGAAACAAGTAATTTTTTCACCATCGGTTGCCACATCATTCTAGTTTTTCCATACCAAACGTTATGGCAATATTCCGACGGGTACCCCCCCCTCCCCCTAACGAGGGCATCGAATGCACGTGTGCATTGTAGGCGATTCTCAGCCATATCTGGCTCAATCGTGTCCTGTGAACGGTTCGACTGCCAAGTGCAATATACTCAGCTGCGGCGAACCGTGGCAAGTTATCGACACTTGCTGCAGCAGCGGCGTTTGTTTTTGACCAAAGATGACGACGAAATGTTTATGACAAGAAGCCAGTCAACGTTACGCCGAAGACAGTAGCATTTAATTGTATGCAGTGGTAAATCTGAAGCCGAACTAGTAATAATAAAAGACTGCGCTGTTGAAACTGACAGACACGAAAAATCACGCGGTCTCTAGCGAGGGCTAAAACTTGTTAATTACTTTAAATGATTCTTAACCTAGATTTTAACTCCACGCCATTATTCCATGTTGAATATCTCAGAAACAGTACAAGATAGACATAGTTACAACTGGAATACTAATAGGAACCTACGCACGCCGTACTCAACAGTATAATTTCAAATGACCTTGTGTGATTTTCAACGATTTTCAAAAATTTTCATCGTCACGTGGCATCGCTCGCGGCCTCTCCGCGACAACTGGGCTTCTTTTTTTTAATTGTCGGTATATCTGACTTAACTGCTGTTTATATGCGCTTTCGTTGGAACACACATATACACATAGAAAGGCGCTGTCGTTATTTTAATGATGATATGCGTTTTGTAGGCCTCCAGTGTGTGACTGCTGTTGCGTATAGATAAATGCGGAAGGTTCAGTCGACGAAGTGTTCAGTGAAGTCGTCAGTTGTTTGGAAGCACCAAAGAGTGAAAGTCTTCGAACGTGGATCATGTGCTCATGATTGATAGGCCAAGGAATGATTTTACGTTTGACATTTTGTGTAAAATCACGTGAATTTAAATTTGTGTAAATTTGATGCATGGATAAAACGTTAGACCTACATCACTGCACGTCGTTAATGATTCAAATTACACGCAGAGATACTTGAAGTTCGTTGGTCCATGTTTGCTTGTTTTGGCCATATTGTGTTGGGTAGCTTGCACTGTCTTGCAAAACCTCGTTTAAGCAAGCGTCCGTATAGACGTATACGGAATAGATTTGACAATAATTTATTTAACATTGTCACACAACATTTTACTCACAGTCATTCGTCTGTCATCTTGGTTTAACATTGATGTCACTGTGCTCTAAACTGCTTTGTCTTATCTGTCCTTTCGCTGTTTTCATGTCAAATGCTCTAACAATTTGTCATGTATACAACCCCTCAGCCCCTGTCAGTACTCTCATCTCATCTCCGTCCTTAAATCACCACTTGTATGCAGACGACACACAACTCTTCCTCTCCTTTCACCCAACGATAAACCGATATAAAGTGGATCTATCAATCGCCACTGTTAAATGACCTTGAACGGCCCCTGACCTGACCCAGATTTCAAGGTCACGCCAATATTCGACGCTGAATAGCTCAGTAACGTAGAAAATAGAGTTCCAACAAAAGACTAACTTGTATTGAATGATGCCATTTTCAGTGATCTTCACGATATTAAACGACCAATATAAAGTCGATTTATCGATCAGCGCCAATTTCAATTACTTTGAATGACCCATAACCCAGATTTCAAGGTCGCGCCAATACTTGACGTCGAATATGGCACTTAACGTAGCCTATCATATTTAGGCCTGGCCTACAATGGATATACGCACGCCATATACTCATCGGTGAAATTTTGAACGACCTCGTTGCTATAAATTGCATTGACGTCAGCTGAGGGTGTTCGGTACCGAGTACCGACGGGAAGGAAGAAGTTTGCAAGCGGTTTGCAAGCACATCGTTCCGCAGACATCTGCTTAGCGAGTTGCTTGTGTAATGTCGCAACTTCGTAAGTTTTCACTTGAGTATAGCATTCTAGGCCCACTGAGTTAAACCTAGGTCAATGTTCTAGGCCTTTCATTGTCCACACCACACTAGTTTTTATTGAAAGCCTTTCAATAAAAACTAGTGTGGACGTGTTATTAAAGCTACCACAGATATTTACCTGGTCATTTACCTGGTGTGGCCACATCATGGAGCGGGTATCCAGATATTGTCAACAGCAAACTACTCAGTAAATAAGTAAGCAGGAATATTCATAAGGTGCAAAATCAGAGTTATGATGCGCCGAAAAAGTTGCGATTCGCCGATAAAATTAGTCGAACGTTACTGGGAAATTGAGAAGGCCCTAGGGGGGGGGGGGTAAAGTTATACAACGATGCCATGGTTCAAGCGGTTAGCGGTTACGTTCGCCTATCTTATCCACTGATGAGTTTCTTGTTAAATTTCTGGCATTTGCGATAGACTATGCCGGCTTCCTGTCAGTCTTGTCACGCGGTCACGCCATGATCACGCTGAAGAAGCACAAACATTTACTTACTTACAGTAAGGTTTTGCGATGTGTGGCATATATATATATATATATATTCTTTGATTACGTAACAGAGATAAACATGAACACATTAATTTGTGTAAACGATGAAATCGAGTCTGTTTCATTGTATACATTAAGACCATTATTGTTACATGGTTACGTTTTACCGTTTGTGTTGTTGTACGGTGGCTGGTTGTATGTCTGGGTGGCAGTGTTGGGTTTCAGTGATTATGTGGAAGCAGGCTGTATTGGCTTCGTCATTATTGGGTTGTTACAAGTTATTTGCTCACTGCTCTGTCACTGGTTCGTCAGCGTCCGATGTTTACTGACGTGTAGTAGGGTACGGCTTGTATTTTTATACTTGATAATTTAGTTGCAGATAACTTATATATAGTGGATATGTTGTAAGGCGCATTTGGTCAATCTGCGCATTTGTCCAAATGCGCTGCGCGTCTGGCGAATGCGCATTTGATCAAAGCCTTAACCATGACTCTAACACTAACCCCAACCCTAACGCTAATCCTAACCCAAACTGTAACCCTATCTGTAACCTTAATCGAACCCTAAACCTTACCTCGACGAAAGGCCGCACGTGTGTGCAAGTTGGTTAAATGCGCACATTTGATCAAACGCGCTGCACGTTTGGTCAAATGCGCAATTTGCCAAATGCGCCCTACAATGTCACGTGGACTTATTGTTAGGTTAATGATAGTGGTATATCTCATGGGTGCTCTTGCAGAATCGGACCTTTGTATATACTGTATATACTATATAACGCTAACCCTAACCCTGTTGTCAGATACAACGGAGGGCTAGACCCACTCGTTGTATCTAACTTCAATTTTTATTTTTAGTGATCTCAAGGCCTTCCGCTACCTAACCGAAGTAACTCGTATAATTCAGGAAACGCGAGAAAACAA
>Ga0209149_1001139_pt1 | contig 12881 bp, 4 predicted proteins | sample WorMetTyACAVOLI2_FD_187423 | JGI IMG/M metagenome (GOLD analysis project Ga0209149, IMG submission 187423) | Marine gutless worms symbiont microbial communities from Max Planck institute for Marine Microbiology, Germany - Olavius algarvensis... ... | reverse complement strand
GCAGGTTCCCCTGGGCATCCGTGAACTTGAACTTGGATTCTGTATCATCAACACAGTCCATTTAGAATATTACTTTAGCTTAGATTAGCTTTCCTCATGATCACCTACTGCTTCATTCCCATTCGGATATTTTCTTTGTCATTTGGTCATAACCAAATGGCAAATAAAATATTTAGATACATGTAGAATTTGGTCGAAATCATGCATTCTGGCTGTGACTAAAGAGTGATTTTTTGTTGAACTGTAGACAGTGTGTGCGCTCTAGATGGATTGGCAGTAGTGCAGTGTAAGTGGAGTAGATTATTTGCTCTAGATGGATTGGCAGTAGTGCAGAGTAAGTGAAGTAGATTATTTTGTGTTCTGGAAAGTGGCAGAAGTTGAATGCCTATAACATCGAGATTGCCTGTTTCAGAGTTGTGAGTTATCCTGTTCAGGCAGTTATCTCAGAAATGAAGCTGTTTAGGCTGTGGTCAGTTGGTAACTGTTAAGTGCTAATAGGAATCCGTATGTGGGCTAGCTGATATGCCCATCCACACTGACCTACAGTCATGCGCGGCACCCGCTTGTAAAGTTGGTACGGCAAAACAAGTGATCGAAGGCATGAGAATGGAGGTAGGGTCTGGGGAGGGGTGTCCCCTCCCCAGTTGACTAGGGGTCTGGGGGAGCATCGTAAGCTTCCCCAGCAGGGTTGCTAGTGATTTTTTTGTGCATTTTACTTGCATACAAATTCAGATTTCAGCATCACCCACGAATGAGTTCCACGCCTATCTAATAACGCTGTCTCCGCTGACTGTTGATGTGGATTAACGGATTATCAATGCATTGCATTTCTGCTGTAGGCCTATGCAGCTGGACGGACAGTTTAGCACTTTAGTCTTTAGTACCTGCAAGCATGGACGCCGTTGAATCATTTGTTGATGAATGGCATCTCAAAACCTGTTAATCTTGCTTTTGGCTCGTTGTATTGTCAGCATTTTAACTATTTATATCTTTGCACTGTTTAGTGCAGGCCTTAGAGTATTGAATATAGAAACCGTGATCTGTGGCACTATTGTAAAATGTAAATGGAACACGAGAATGGTAATTTTAGGGATGGGGACGGGGCTCCAGTAAGGAGGACTATCACGCTCAGAACAATGAACTGCTACAACCTTGCCCGTTGCACCAAATACATTAACAGATTCTGGATGTGCCAGAGTAAAACTGAAATTTAGGCCTAAACAATACAGTGAGTGGGGTCCTGTCTGCAGTTACTGCTGTGCTGTAATTGTCAAACTGTCAATCACTATATGACAGTAGTAAGCTACCAGATTGTAAGCACTGTGCACATCACTTGATGAAGTTATTTCTGTGCTATTCATAAGACAACAGAAACGTAATATGCGTCAATAGGTCGCGAGCACTGAGTCATTACTAATAATAATAAAGACATTTATAACGCGCAAATTCGCTGAGGCAGCAAATGCGCGGTCAGTGGACAGTACTGAAGAGAAACGTCTTCAATCTCTGTTTGAAGATGTCCAGCGAAATGTCCGGTGATCGCAAATCGACAGGAAGACTGTTCCACACAGCAGGACCGTTGACGGAGAAACTCCGGTCACCGTAACACGTAATATACGACGGTATTAGCAGGTATTGCATTCATCTATCCAATATTTAAAAGCGGGATGCAACAGATTTTACGACTTACCGGCCTATTTTCACGCTTCACATCTTTCAGAAATTTATGAAAAACTTGTATCTATATGTAATAGTTCGGTAGATTTCAGTGATAAACATTGTATATTGCAGCTAAACCGTATGGGTTTAGAATTTTTAAAAACTTGATGCGTACAGTTACAGATACGGTAGATCGAATTTCCCAGGCTGTGAATTCAAGTTAGGCCTACTATTCAGTTGGAGTGTTTGAAGATTTACACATAGAGGCGTAAACTCCTATCAGATGCGTCTCCTCATTCCCAAATTTCGTCCAAAATTGATGTCGGTTGGATATTAGTGAAGAACTTAACTGGAAATGCACATTTGACTTAAGAAAGTATTTTTTCAGTTATAGGACAGTTAATAGCTGGATTAGTTTGTCCAGCGAAATAGTAGAGACAGAATCTCTTGATACCTTTAACGCAAGATTGGATAAGCTTGGTTCTGCAACTGGTTGTCTTAGCTTGTCTGGTGATTGGCAGTATGGGTCGCAAGCCCATGTAGAGCGAGTTTTTACTGTGCGACGCGTATGCATAACGCAGACTGTGCCATGGCAAGATGTCTATCTGTCACACGCCAGTATTGTGTCTAAACGGTTATACATATCATCAAACTTTTTTCACTGTCAGGTAGCCCCACCATTCTAGTTTTTCCACACCAAACGGGATGGCAATGTTCCGACGGGGGCATCGAATGCAAGGGGGTATGAAAAAATCAAGATTTTTGACAAATATCTTGCTCTATCTCGCAAATGGTGCAAGATATAGCCATAGTTACTATGGAAGGCGAATAGGGAACTGCACCCAAGCTTTCGAATGGTACCGGTGTAAATGACCCTGAGTGACCTCTAACCCAGATTTCAAGGTCATGATATCATTCAACATCAAATAACTCAAAAACGGTAGCAGATAGAGCTACATTTACAATGGCGGTCGGCGGAGCAATAGAAAGTCGTATGTGGTCTATCGAACGGCGCCGTTTTCAGTGACCTTGAATATCCCCTAACCGACTTTTCAAGGTCACGCTATTCTTTGATGCCAAATATCTCATAAACGGTTAAAGATACAGCCATAGTTACTATGGAAGGCAAATAGGAAACCGCACCCAAGCTTTCGAATGGTATCAGTTTGAATGACCTTCAGTGCCCTTTTCAAGGTCACGATTATTCAACGTCAAATAACATGAAACTGGTACAACATACAGCTGTACTTACTATGGCCGACCAATAGAAAGTCGTATATAGTCTATCGAACGGCGCCATTTTCAATGACCTTGAACGACCCCTACTGCCAGTTTCAAGGTCATGCCATTCTGTGACACTGAGTATCTCAGAAACTGTACGACATACAGACATAGTCTCAATGAAATACTAATACTACCGAACTACTACATGCCCTACTCAACAGTGTTATTTCGAATCACCTTGAGTGACTTAGCAAAATATCCAATGACATGAAACGTTGCGCGGCCTCGCTGCGACAGCTGAGCTTCTTGTTTCAGTATGTGGCGATCTTATGGCAGGGATGCGAAATCGACTGACAAAGAAATTAGAGCAATGTACATTCCTGAAAGTTAACAGAAAATATTATGCATGATAGGACTGCTGCTTGGACTGCTAATTTGATTGTAGACTATATAATTTTGTATTGTATTTTATGGGTTTTTTTTATTTTACTGTAATATGTTATTGTTTAGAATAGATAATTTGCCTTAGACAGAATAGTAGGCCTACATTATTTTCGATTTCAGTAGTTTTTCACAACAGCAAAATAACTGAAACTGTAACTGAAATATAACTGAAATAAAAATAAATAAAATAGAAACTGTAACTGAAAAAAGTCAACAGTAATAATACCCCTTTCACACTTATGCGCTTTAAGCCGCGGTTCTCTGCGGTTCTAGAACCGCAGGAAACCAAAAATATATCGCCAATGAACTGCGCGTTTCCGTGACCTTCCGCACGTGTTTGCGGCCGCAAGAATCCTGCGGAAAGCTGTGAAACGTAAGGAAACTGCGAAGACCGTGAAGGAACGTATTGACCGCAAGCAAAACGTAAACCTTCCACGACCTTCCGCAAGACAACTGCAGCCTTCCGTGAAGTTTTGCCGACCAAAATATTTGCGTTTATCATACTTTCCAACTGTGCCCTTCTCAGCAACCACTTCTTGACCCATAATATTCTCCGTCTTTTCATACTCCGTCTTTCTCCAGCAGCCTATTCGTTCTGACAATGACCGTAGCAGCCCCTGCTGTTAGAGCCAGGAGCTCTATAGCACATCACTGTAGTAATTGAGTTCTATTACTTTGTGGAAACAGCGTATCTACATCTTCAGACTGCATATTGTCCAATTTCAGCTGTTGTCTACAAATGATAGCAAAAAAAGCATTGAAGTGTACTACAACCGCTGAAGTTCTGTACGATTGCACAAACCGCAGATTTCCATGGCCTTCCGCAGTACCAGAACCGTCTACACACCGTATGAGAACCGTCGATAACGTAATAATCGCAGTGCTTCCGCGAAACCCATGTAGAAAACGTGAATATTCGCAAAGCCATCGCGAATATCTGTAAATATCCGTGAGCCCACCATGTATATTCGTGAGTACACCACGCGCATCCGCGACGAAACCGCGTACCTACGTAGCGAAGCCGCGGCCATCCATGTGTAAAACGTGATAACTCCGTGATTACCGTATGTCAACCGTGTCGATGTGATCACATTGGACCATGGACAATGCTCCGCTATCAGAAACGCACCAAACCGCAGGAACTGCCAAGTCACTTTGATCATACTGTGAGCATACCGCCTACGTAAAAAAACTGGTCCATGGACCACGAAAAACTTGCAGAAAACCGTATACTCGAGAACCGCGTGCAACCGTACTCAAACTGCATAAGTGTGAAGGGGTATAACTGTAACTGAAACTGAAAAAACACAACTGAAATAACACTCATGTGCACTCCACATGCTGATCTATCTTATTGATAAAGTGTTTGCATTTGCGTGCATCTGATTCACTAGACCATAAAAATGTAGGAAACTAAGAAATGAACGGTCTTATAGTGACGATGAAAGTGGAGACAGTGGGTGATGTGTATTTTTGACTGATCTGGTTCCGGCTGACTTGGGTTGACCTGGAGGAAGGGCCATTAAACAAGTTTGTGTCATGTTTTTGCGACCTTGAACGTCATTGTCATTCAAGGTCGGCAATAATAAAGTAAAATATAAAGTGTGATAGACAATGTGCTGGTCTTGTTTCATTGTGTAAGAATGCTCTCTCCAAAATGAAATGCTAAGCCTTTGTTATGTTGCTCAGTCTGCTTTTGCTGATGATGGTGCTTCTTCTTCTCGTATGCGTTTCATGAGCCATAACTGGTCAGCCACAAAACAGCGATGATGCTAATTGGTACAAATATGAGGGTTCTTACATGTCAGTCGATTCCATCGGGCTTTGATCTTGCTTGGTTTAGCACTCTATCTTCTGATCGCCTCTATATTTATATTTAAATTTTGTTTGTTATATTTTCTACTATCTTTTAGTGAGCTGAGCATGGTGGGATTCTCTCTTGACCTGGTTGATTAACCATCGTCCTTCAGTGCTATGACACTGTTGGTTTGGTCATCCTTTAAAACCTTTAAAATCATCCCCGAAATGACCTATAATGTGTCGAGTTGGAAGTTAAACCCGTCTATACCGTACCTTCTCTTGATGCAGCATAATACTAATTGTCTCCACTATAACACGTAATTGTGAATAATTTCTGTATTCAGTTTTTGATTGTTTTGATGTGATTTCAGTAGGTGTGATTATGTTGGCTGTAGGGAGGTGGCAGTGAGGTCTGGCAGTCACCGGAAGGGTTCAGTGTTGCGTCACTGGCTTTTCATCCAAGTGACAATGTTATTGTGTTCAGCATCGGCAGTCGGCTACGGTTCTGGGCGTGGGAGCTGCCGGAGCCGTACCACGAGAGCCAGACTGCTCGCGAGTTTGAGAAGATAAGGTTGTAGAAATGTGATGCAAGTAACTGGCGTCGGGGGCGTCCAGTTCTTAAAGCCAGTGGAGCAATCCCTCTCATTGCTTTCGCATCAGATGCCTTCCCTTGCTGCCCCATGCAGGTCTTGGGAGCTGTAGTATCGGCACGATGCATTTTCTGGCCGGATGGTGTAAGAGGCAACTTGAACCAGGCTTTAGTTTCATTAGATTTAGTTTTAGTTAGTAGTTATCATTAATTGTTGTTTAGGTTTTTTGTTGTCATTTGGTTGTAGCTACATTTGGTTTTACTAGTACCAGCCAAGTGATTGTTTGGGAAGACTGGTTTTTGCACCAGTCAACTGATTGGCTGGGAAGATCATCTCTGAAACGACGTATGATGTGTCCAGTGGGACGTTAAACACTATTGTACCATAGTGTACCTTCCTTTTCTTCCTCTGTCCATCCTTTGCCCTTTCTTTTCTGTGGCCAACGACGAGTTTGAAGGAGCACTGCAAGCATCGTTAGTGGGCTGAGGATGCACCGCCTTCTGCCAATGATATCTGGAATATTTTAAGTACAAATCTGTGCACAAAAAACTAGGGATTTCTGCGAAATCTGATGCCGCAGGAAAAGCTAGGGTTGTCTGCCAAATGTGATACCAGGCAACTGCTGTGCTCCTGAAATTCCCATGTTGCAATGTGTGTCATCCTCCCTTAGGATTGACGCCCCCGACTGACATCGATTTAATATATACAGGATAAGCAGATGAACCCAAAACGATATTTGCTATTATTGCTGTTTGCATAGAGGTGTACCTGGTACATGTAAAAGAAAAATGTGCAGCATACATAAGCATTGTTTTTATGAAAAGAAGTTTGTAGCATGTCTGTGTTGGAATTAATGCTGTATATATTATTAGTCAAAATAATAAAAAATACTGTACTGTTAATAAATATTAGATGTTACAATAACAGTGATTCTTTTGCGATCTATGAATGCTGCAACGTCTGGTTTGGTTCACAGTAAAGTTGCTGTCATATTTTAAACCTTTGCCAGACATAGTTGCGCTAACCTTATTTATTTTGATGCAGCATAGCAATTATTTATAAAAAAATTTAATGGATTATATCAAGAGTTAATTGATGAATTGATAAGCACCATAAAGATTTTTGCCAGTTAGTAAAGTGATTGCAGATGTGTAGTTTTATTTTGAGAATATGTATGAATATGCATGTTATATGTATGAATATACATTTCATATGTATGAATATACATTTTGTAAAATAGCTGCATTATGGTAGTGAGGTGTTCTGTACAGATGGGTGAAGTTTGATCCGCTGGGACACACGTTGTACACTGGTATTGCAAACAGTTCCGTAGTTGTTGCTCCAGACGACAGAATGTGAGTATGAATTTTTCTGTATGTGTCAAGTTAAACCTTATCCTGTCTGTCTACATTTGAAATTTGGTCTGTAGATAGATTTTGAACTTTTTCTGGAGTCAGCATCTTGTGCATTTTTCGAATTGTTAGTTTCTAAGCCTTAGACACCAAGTTGCAGCAATCAGTGTATATGGACTGCTGTGGCGGCAGAGTGACCTTTTCCTTTTCTTTCCTGTCTCTGGGTCTGTGTAGGTCCCGGGCACTGTTGTTATAGAATAGCCCCAATCCGTTTCCTGGCCGGATGGCGTAAAAGGCGTTCCTGAACGAGGGTTAGTTTGGTTTCATTAGGTTTAGTTGTTTAGGTTTTTTGTGTTTTGTATTATTTCAGTTAGCCTAGTTTGTCTGAACTACTTTGCCAAGTAATTGGTTAGCCATGCCATATCCAGTGATGCACTTTGTCGAGGAGTACATCTCCACAAAGAGACGGTTGCATGAGCGTCCGTTAACCTTTAAACAAAGCAGTTCATATGAACTGTTTTGATGTTTTCATTAGAGTTTTAGTTACTGTTATTGTTTTAGTTGTTCATCTTCATCATGATCATCTTGTCACCACTTTCAAGCTCTCTCACATTTTAACTAATACCCTAAACAACGTATTTTTACTTCTTATCTGAAATTAATATCTTTAACAAACTTTTATTTTTCGCATAGCACGATATAGCCTTTTTGTGCTGAAAGTGCCGTTAAACACCAACCAACCAACCTTTCCTGTCTCTGAGGGGCTAGCAACCATAATAGCCACTGCAGCACTGAGGTCACTTTAGTTTTGCCTAGTGCATATCCCCAAAGTTACCTAAATTTTATTGCAATAGACTTACAATTGTACAAGATATTCAAGATTACGCAAGTCTCATTTTTTGGCACACACTGTGTATTGAGTGATATTATTTCAGTCAGTTTTGTAACAGTGCACAACATGAAAACTATTGGTAACTGTTGTGTATATGGATGATGGACAGCCCTGTTGAGCTCGGACGATCGATAGCTGGTGAAGCATACGGCCGCAGCAGTCGACATACATCAGATGAAGTGCCGCTGCCAGATGGCGAGCTGTCTCATCTACTGACAAGAAACCCCATGCTGGACGATCTACCAAGTTTTGATCTCAGAGGTGACTATTGTATCATTTACTTTACGCAGTTTATTGCTCATCGAGATACAGTACTGATGCATTATGCTTTGTAGAACTAGTATAGACCTAATCAGGAGTAGGGCCAACCTCACGTTCTGGTAATATGGTAATAGTGGTGGAATCAGCTGCATGATAATGCAGAATTATTCATCTCTGCCTTAGTATGTTGTGGAGCAGAATAAGACCCTTTGCTTTATTGCTGTTTGCTAAGCCTGCAGCCTTATGGATAGAAATTATTTTTTTGACTTGTATTAAGGAGTTTTTGCAGTTTAATTTCTGCAGACTTTTGTGCATTAGATTAAGGTGTAAGTTATTAGTTTGTGTCTGTAATTGTGACTGTCATTTTGCAGTGCTAAGTGACGGCATGTGTTGATGTGTAGTACTGGAAGGGGTGTCTCTAGGTTGGAGCCGGGTGCGGCACAGGTCCTCCGCTACATCTGAGTTGTGATGTTGGTCTGGCTGGAGGAAGGGGAATATTAACAAAACTGTCTCTGTGTTACAGTACTGTGTACCATTATAAAGGTGCACACTGCACAGTTGTACGAGCAGTTCTTACAGGTCGGTCCACTGGATCGGGCTTTGATCTTGCATGGTTTAGCTCTCTGTTACATTCTTTACTTTGCCTTTTAGCCTGGTGCGATTGGTTCCTTGACCTGGTTGACTATCCATTGTCCTTCAGTGCTATGACACTGTTGGTTGGGTCATCTGACCTGTAAAATTGTGCCCAAAATGACCTATAATGTGTCAAGTAGGTCGTTAAATCCTACTATATCGTACCATACCATTGGCACTTTATTAGATGATGTAGGGATACTGACGTTCCTGTCGTATTCCCAAACAATGGGGCCCCAAAAATTTTAGTTCACAACCATGCCTCAGTAACATTACAATGTGAAACTGTTTTCATGTTGGCGATGGTGTTTGGCAAATAGGTGATGGTCAGAGAGACTGGGGTCCAAGAATTCGCCAGTATGATCGGAATGCCAGTGCATTAGCTGGAGCCCGCCGGTACGCTGCAGAGGTGACTGATCGTACTCAGCGATCGCTTCACAGCAGTCGGCAGTACGCGGCAGAACTCACCGAACGAAGTCAGCGTGCATGGAACGGCAGGCACTCGTACGCTGATTCCTCGTCGGTTTCAGGTCGATATCACCGAGCATCGGACCCCGTTGGTTGGAGCTTGTTGAATTCCGCCGGTGCCGATGTTTCATCGTCGTCGTCGTCAGTTTGGGAGAACTCGTCCTATATGTCAGATCTACAGCGGCGACGGCGGCGCCAGCTGCGCATGGCTAGCCCATTGTGGAGTAACGGCGACATGGGGACCCACCAAGCCGAGTCACCGCCTCCGTCATGGCAGACACAGTCCCTACATGGCACACAGCCGTCCACTAGCAGCCAACGCAGTGAACCCGCATTGTCACTTCCCCCATATCCTCGTCGTTATTCAACCACGGAAAATAGCCAGCCAGCTCCAGCTGGTCTCAGGTCAGCATTACCTGGCCCGATGTTTCATGAGACCAGCAGTCTTGCTGATGTAGACCTCTGGCCTTCTTCTAGAAGAGAAAGAGATGGCACATCGTTTACCCCAATATTTGTAGAAGATATCGAGAATGATGCGGAAGAAATTACTTCCACTGGTGCCGAGGCCGGTTCTACGGCATCTATCGGTGGAGATACGGAGTCAAATGATGCTGATGCTGAAGTTCGTTCAGCCGATTTTGAGTTAGGTTCAATAGGTGCCGAAGTCTTGGTGTCGGGTAGCAGTGGATCTGGGGCTGAAATTGGTGTAATTGATCCACCGGCGGTGCATACTCAGTATGAAAGTGCTGACTATGGTCCATCAACCAGTGATATGGCAGTCGTGCCGAACTTGAGAAATGGCTCGGGCTTCGGACAAGCTCGTTCGTCCGAACGACTGGCTGAGCTTGTAGATATGCGCGATCGAGCTTCACAGCGCCGATGGCGCCGTTTCAATCAAGCTGATCTCCAAGACCGAGGAAGTCATCATTCTTCCTCAGCAGCTGCTTACAACGGTTCGCTGAGAATCTCTGATTGGTTGGAGTTTGAATGGTCGGGTGATTTTGTTCCACGACGTCTGCCTCAGCGACGTGTTGACCCAGAATTTGCTGACTGGAATTCACGAGATCGCGACACGTCGGCAGCTTCTGATGTTCCGCGACTGCGTGACTATGTGCCGATGCGTTCACGCCGAGGCCGTCCTACCTATTCAGCATCTGGTGCAGCATCGAACTCTGCATCATATCATCCTCACGAGTGTTTGCCAAATTGCGAGATATGCAATGCTAGTCAGGGCCACTTCAGGCAGCGAACAAATCGCTATCCGTCAGATCTGGCCAGTGACAGTCGATCAGCTGATAGCAGCAGTAGGACGAGACCATTTTCATTGTCGCATGAAACGCTTGCTCCAGCCGCTTCAGCTGTAGAAGATGACGATTCCATTGATGGCTCGCTGGCCATGTTGCAGCAAGAAATGGAAACCGTTCGCAGCACTGCTTCTGCACTTCCTTGGCGAGAGTCCTCAGCATCGTCTGTCGATGCCAGTCGCTTTCCAGCGGCAGCCGAATTTGAGCGACGTGTCCGCCGACTGGATGAACAAGTGTCGCACTGGCAGAGACGACTATCTCGACTATCGGTGCAGGCAGAACGTGAGCCGCGGCCTCCCAGTCTTGGTTACCGCCTGAGGGAACGGCGGGACTTGCTGCGTTCACAGCTAGAAGTATTTCGTAGTCACTACAGAGTATATGCATCTCAAGCTTCTGATACACTTGCTGCTCGCAGAAACTATGACGAAAACCTCCTGCCGTCAGCATCCAGTACATCTGCATATGGTAGCACTGGTGCTGAAGATGATTTAATCAGTATGAGTAAGTATGGATAACACATGCTTTTTTTACTTATGGACATGGTTATGAGAATTTTTTTATGCATTTATTATTACTATGGGTGAGTGTTGGGTATGATTTCAAATCAAGTAATTTTAAGTCACTATTTCCAGTAATTTTTCAAATTTTGATTTTGATTTGAAATCTTTTATTACTAGCAATTTTCATTTTGATTGCATATCATTCAGTGATTTACACTATTTTGCATATTTTGAAAATCAAAATCATTGACCGATTTATTTTAAACTGTGACACTTAAAATGAGACTGTGTTAGTGGCACTTAACCATGCCGATCCAGTGGTATGACCTCGGAAGTTTACTGTGCAGTGTGAGAATCGACACGATAAGCAGTTTATCTACAGGACCGAGAGCACAGCCTGTGCCGTACGTCGATGACTATGTCTGTGATACTGAATCCAGACACTCGTCTGCAGACAGTTTTACCAACAGCCTCATGCTGCAGAAAATCAACTGCTTGTCAAGTGTATCATTGTCGAGTCTTCATTTGTTTCCGGCTGTCTAAACTGTTTCCATATGCTACGATACATGACTGGCATCATCTCTCGCTGTGGAACATCTGTGTATATACTGCAGGGCCTGATTGCCATACCTTACAGAAATAGACTGACACTAAGAAACTACTGGTGTTGTATGTAAGTAAGTGCGAATGGCAGTCAACGAACAGATAAAGAAAATAATTACACATTTTGACTATTGCGTGGTGACAGCCAAGTCTTTAGAGATGATCTCATGATTTTTGTTTTTACAAAATGTTTTTGCTTACATCCTTCTCTGTACCTTTTAATGAGCTGAGCATGGTGGGATTGGCGCTTGATGTCATTGAATAACCAATATCCTTTAGTGCTGTGACACTGTTGGTTGGGTCATCTGACCCGTAAAATTGTATCAGAAATGTCCTATAATGTGTTGAGTGGGACTTTAAACTCTACTACACCTAGACATACACCTTTTCAAAATCGAATCAAAAATGATTTTGATTTGAAATCATTTGTAGCACAATAATCTTTTATTTTGATTTGAAATCTGTTGATTTTGATTTTTATTACAAATCATTGAAAATCAAATGCACATTGTTTTGTTGTCTAGTTGATCGTCAGCATTCTAATATGCTTGAACACATCAGACGAACTCAAGAAGAAAGCAGGCAAGTGTTTGATAGTCGTGGAAAAGCTCTGAAATTTATTTGTTGTATTTTATTTGGTGTATGTGATTTCTCGTTAACTGGATTCATGTATATGCATACATGTATTATGTGTGTGTACTGTGTACACACATACATATTGTAAAGGTGTTAGATGCCCACCAATATTTTCGTTATCTAATTTAATTGACGCAGGCTGGCTATAATTACAATGTGTTAATATACATATCTCCTTTAATTGCTGGCACTAATAGGAAGGCCTATTTGTTGCATGCTAGCTTTGCGTTGAAGGACAGTTGCTGCCGGTGATCGTCTATTGGTTTTGCTGAGATCCGTCAGCTGATGTCTGAATATTACATACTTATGATTATTGGAATAACGGATTTTCAGCTGGTCACGTGACATTGTTGGGAGTTGGTGGACCGTTTGAATATTAGGTGATAACTCACCGTTTCTGTGATATAGACTTTAAAGAAGTCGTTATATGAAGTCTGATAGTTAGATCAGACAGTTGTGATTGACGGTGCGGAAGAATATCGTGTCGAGCCGGGTTCAAGAAGAGACGCCGGTAA
>Ga0209149_1001138_pt1 | contig 12883 bp, 7 predicted proteins | sample WorMetTyACAVOLI2_FD_187423 | JGI IMG/M metagenome (GOLD analysis project Ga0209149, IMG submission 187423) | Marine gutless worms symbiont microbial communities from Max Planck institute for Marine Microbiology, Germany - Olavius algarvensis... ... | reverse complement strand
CAGCACTAAGTAGTTGGCATGTATTCACTGTGTTACTTACTTACATCCAGTCTTGAGTCTTGACTTAGTACATTAATAACAATAACAAATATTCGTTGTACAGAAATTTCAAATGTGCTATTCGACAGATTTCTTAGTTTGCATTAGCATAGCACCTCGAAATAACGGCTGTGGGGCCCGTGAATTTTCCGTGAAATTTGGCACATTTTAAAAACTCTACCATTAAATCGCGCATTTTTCCCACAAATTAGGTTGGTCCCTAGATATAAGACAATGACACAAATAATCTACATATCTACAGGAAAACACGCTGACAGTTCAGTTGCGGTAGTAGTATATGCAGGTAATTGACTGTCTGTACTAGCATAGTATAAACCACATTACATCTGTCTATACTCTGGCTGCATACAGAAGCAGCAACAGAACAGCATCGATATTACGGAGAAAATACATCATTACGACTGACTGCCACAGACGACGTGCAAACAATATCAACACTTTGATGAAACTATCGTGTTTACAACATAGACTGAATATTTCATACAGAAATCATTACATAAAATGAAATGTTTCCATTTTAAACTTAAACTTAGTGCACGTCGGATGCTGCCAAGGGATGTGAAGACAGTTTGATAAAATTCATGACTGAAGAAAGTGATAAGAACTGTCAACTTGAAAAACAACATGACCATAAAACGACCAGAGCCAGATTTAGGTGCGAGGAGAATAATGCAACAGCTTGCAACATCAGTCTGAAGGGCCTCAATAGATCTCAAATAAGAATGCAGTATTATTTGCCAATTAATAAATGTCTAAAAAAATTTGACATAGGCATATTTTAAAAATCCTAACGAGCAACCCATCTCCCACCCTTCATGGAAATCAGATATGCACCTGGTGGCATTCTTGGCAAGTTCAGTTCTGTCAGTTGTTACACTGCCCCATTCTCAACAGCTGCCAAATATGGCCTCCACAATTACCCACAGCTTACGGCCTCATTAAATCTGGCCCTGACAATAAGTTACCTGTGTGCTAACGCCGAGACACACCAGCCATGCCATATGGCCATGTTCACAACTGTGGTTTTGTCACCCATGAAACGTGGCCGTGCATCCCACAATGCATGGAGCACGAACTGATATCAACACATTGTTGATACAATAGCAGAAACATTTGTCTAATTCTGAGGAGACTGAAGAACATGAAGAAACGGTCATGCTGGTTGACAAACTCAACAGAACACGGCTATACACACGCTCCAGCAGTACTGAGTTGAGAACTGGTTGCAAGGGATATGTATGAATTCCCAGCGATGTTTTGCATGGACCAGGACAGCTTAAGTGACTGACACATTATCACTGATTATACCACAACTTTTAGAAGTGTCATTAGACTGAAAATAGCATAACCTTTTCTACATTAAATTCTATGACTTGTCCACGACAGCCGTCACAGTCCAACTGTTCCATTGACACTGACTGTGCGCAACAGCAGATACACTGCAGCTTGTCATATGTGTGCTGTCAACACATCAGCCGAGAAGCACGGCCATGTTTCATGGGCGACAAATCATATTTGGTTTTGTACGGATAAAGTGTAGCAAGCTTAACACAACTACTACATCTAGTGCAGGGGCAGATCCAGGATTTTGGTTTGGGAGGGGCACTGGCAGGGGGTCTGAGGGACGGCGAAACCCCCAGAAGTCGAAGAATGTTACGTCATCAGGCTAAAAAACCCACTTACAGAGAGAGAGAAACACGTCCATACATTGTGTGACAATATCATAATTATCATCATCTCATCCACTCATCGTTTTATGTTTCCAGCAATTTTTGTCTTAAAATACAAAACACAGTCTGTGGGCTCCAGAGCCAGCGAAATGGTCCACAATGGCAGCCGGGCCTAATAAAGCTAGTCTCTTGAAAGGAACATTACCGTAGTACACGATGATGTAGTATTATATTTGTAAAAAAGTTACTTGGGCTTTGGGGGCACATGCCCCTGTGCCCCTCCCGGATCCGCCCCTGATCTACCGTATATACACCGGCTGCACGAGTAAGGTACACGAATGTAGCTTGGTCCAGCCAAGCATTAATACTACTGACCACATCACATGGAAATAAATGCATCATCATCTAAATAACATCTCAAGTCACGTATCACTTCTCATGCGTTGCTAACAATCGCCAAACATCACGAACAAACATCCTTTAACCCTTTTAGACCAGAGGCAATTATAGTGCGACAACGAATAACATGAAGTTAATACATGACCTTGATTACTGTAACTCTGTACTAGCCGGGGCGCCGAGGGCTGTTGATGGGTGGGCTGTTACATTTGGTACAGCAAGGAGGGGACTGCGCAGGGTCCCAGACAACTCCTCGCTGTACCAAATGTAACAGTCCGCCCATCAACGTCCAGTGCACCAATCACTGTACTGTTGTATAATGGTCCGTTGCTCTGCGGTTTTAATGTGACCACAAATGGTTAAAAAATAAAACCAAACTACATGTACGCGTATCTGTAGTTACTGAAATACAAAAGGAAGAACAGCAAGTAACATAAAAACGCTTCAGCTAAATGTGGCTTATCTGCAATGAAAGCCGACATTGTCTAGAGTCATAATTAGTTTAATTCTTCTAACTCTGTAACAAAAATAGCTCAACAACGTATGCACCATTGTTAGCATTCCATTCAAAATGACATCACTATTACGCAGAATCAGCTAATCCCATCCCTGAAGCTAAGTGTTCTATTGTGATAAAAGTTTGCTTAAATGTTGACCGTATCAATTATGGCCATTTGTCCATATCCACTTAAAAACTCAAAACAATGCCATAAAATACACTATTACTTACATTGACTTTGTCCTTTATCTATGTTACTTCTAGTCACCCTACTGGATCAAATTCTGCGTTATACTAATAACGATATTATTATTACAATGACATTTATAGTGTTATCACTCATCATAATGTCAACTGATGCGCAGCCTTCAACCCTCATAGCAAGTCAATAGAACTGTGCCGAGTCCACCTGTAGGCTGCTATCATCTACACCCACCACTGCTTTTTATCACCATTATTCAGGCAAAAGCTCTGACCAGTGTGGCTGGCTGCTTGGGTCAAAGATAGCCAATGTAACTAAGCAGTTAATGCAGATGATGACTAGTCACTAAGTAAGCAAGTATTCCATGCCCATAATTTGATTTGTAAAACTTACCAATCATCATAATAACGAGTATCAGCCTTAATGATGGCAAACACAGTGTCTTGCGTGTTTATGCAATGAACCAATCTCAGCCTATGTCCATAACAATAAATACGTTTCTTTGATTATTTTCTTGCTTAAAAGTTGCAGACGGGACAGAAAGGTCAGATAGTTCACTGTGCACAATCGTGATGCAGCAGAGAAGAGTACTGATAACCTTTCCTCTTCCTTATCCTCCATGCCATCATCACTGTTCAGTTATTCTCTAGTGGACGGGGAGGGGCCCCTTATGTTGCAGGCATAATTAAACAGGTCACGTGAAATATATACTACACACACATGGCATTACATGCCTCACACAGATACGAGAACCTATGGCACATCACAATATCAACACATCAGTTTTCAAATGCTTCAACTGCTGTAGCGGACCGGACTCCGGATTAACTGCTTCCAATTCCTAACGATCAGTTGACACAAATGCAACAACAACGACATAAACACATCACAATACAACAAAGGCGGCACCGAACGACACCGCGATCACCAACCTCTTCACTACTGTAGTGTAACTAATATAACTATGTGCAAAATGACAGACAATCCATTTACAATCGTGATCATTTACCCCACACATATTTTCTGTGCTAGCTGCCAAAGCTACACGATAGACCCGGCAGAACACTGTGACAAAAAAAAACTCACGGCATGAAAATCTGCAGCATGAGATACTTGTTCAGTAACACAATTAACTATAGTAACCTCAAACAAAAGTCAGAATTGCATTCGCCATGCAGTTTTGCACAAAACCAGAGGACTAACACCAAAGTGCATGTAGGGAACCACTTGCTTACTGCTTAGTTTGTTTGAACTTCTTTCTATAATAGCTTACTTACATTCCTTTTTCAAATTATATTACTTTTTATTTTTTGCAAAACAGTGTAGTCTGAAGAACAACACAAGCAAGAAAGCAAAAAATGGGCATCTTCCAGGAAAAGGCATACATATGTCCAGTACGGTAGTAAAATTGCAGAAAAAAATTGCAATCACAATACTGCGGAGGGTGTGATAGAAGCAATCAATTCAGAAGCTACGTACGATACCGTAACATCTTTGTTGCAGTAAAAGTTGCACCCGACGCCCAGTTACACATGCACTCCAGGAATCCTAACTAAAGGGTTAAAAATGAACAGTTCAACGTATAATCTGCTGCAGCTTTTACATGATCAGACATTTTGTCGAGCATACTGCCAACGACTGTATGGTATGACCGCATCGGTGACATAACCTGGGAGCAATTAATATTATAGACATGAATTTTTGGGGACCTGCCCCCCATCATTTGTTTTTTAGTATAAGAATTCAGTACGGACGTTAGTATCCCTTCTTCAAATTGTGTCTCAAAATTTTAGGGCCTGGCTCATATTTGGTAGGGATGTGCAGAATAGTTTTATTTCGGTTCTTGAAAAACTCAGAATCGGTTTGGAATGAGTTTGGCTCGGTTTGGTTTGAAAAATGCGGTTCGGATATTATAGTTATTTACTACTTATGTAATAGTCGAGTAGTTAATTTATAGCAAATATTACAAACGTCACTCACAACGACAACAAGTTAGTAATGCAATTGTATTCTAACATCTGTATGCTAAACTCTGTTTCAGTCGTGTTTTAAAACGTTCCTTATATGCATATTGAATGCAAGTCATTTTTGTCACTTTTAATTTGAACTGCGGGTTGCACGCAGTTTCTGTCGGAAAACCGCCTGAACAGACGTCAAATGTTCCGACGGTCTGGTTTTCTCAAAACCGAATCCGAACCGATTTTTGGTTTCCCGCACACCCGTAATATTTGGGGTCCTATGCCCCAACCGCTATCCCACAACTCAGAACTTCCCATGTATATACCAGGCATGAGAGCTGTCTCCATACACTGTCCTTGGTGACAATATCACTCAACTGGAATGTTCGTTGGTAGAGAACCAGCTTGAATGCCAGTTAAATCATGGCGTCGTTGTCGCCCTCGGTGACGGTGTCGTCAAGCAGACCGCGTTTCATTAAAGCACCCTGAAGCATGGTGAAGACCTGCAGCTGCTGTTCTGGCTTCAGTGCGAGGATCTGCTGCACCATCTTCTGAGGACTCACAGCCCTACACACAACAGCGTAACATAATTTCACCAACTTCCATCAAAATCACTATCATCTTCAGTGTATAAACACCTGTCATATGTAAGGTGTAGAATGGTACGGTATAGCAGGGTTTAATGTCCCACTCAACACATTAAACACTGTGTTCCAAAAAAACATGAGACCACGTTTTCGACAGTAAGTTGAACTAGAACTGTCCGTTTACAAAGATTTTTGGCACAATTGTTAATGACAGTTTCACACAAAATCGCACAAGCTGATTTGTGTCTTTATGGCTTGTCCTCCTGACTGAGCACAAGGTCCTCCACTGCTATGCGCTGAACGCGGTCTACCGCTGCCTGGCTGCCGGACAATTGTACCTGTCTTGCGGATTCTCTTCAGCAGACTGTCCACGCTTCCAAGTTTCCAACCCTTGTCAGGCAATCCACTCAACGGCCTTTGTTCACCATACTGCTTTGACAGATAAAGATTTTTAATCAACATCACATCTTCCTGTGAAATTTTCATGATTTTGTTTAATTTTTACTGATAATTAGGTCTTGACAGTTTCCCAAGGCAAAGTTGGTGCACGAAATAGGTGAGGTGGGAAAATAAAAACACCTGTTGACGGCCTATACTGTTGGTAATGGAAACTGACAATTCTAGTTCCACTTATCGTCGAAGATGTGGCAGTTTTTTGGAACACAGTGTAGGTCATTTTGTGGACTATTTTACGGCTCAGATGATCCAACCAACAGTGTCACAGCACTGAAGGGCAACGGTTAGTCAACCATAACAAGAACTACAAGCAATACACTGGCCCTCTGACCTGTGCAAAATCAATTCAGGAGTAACGACTGGTTATGCTCGTCAAAAATGGGTTGTCGGGTTGCAGGTTCATCCAGTAAGTGGAAGTTAACCACCTGAGCTGACTCCATTCCCCTCCAACAACTAGTGATGTTGACTGGCTGTAAGTCACGCCACAGAGGTTCACGTGACGTCAGTCACTGTTGAGGTAGATCATACAAGTCACTGTAGATGGGCCAGTCCTCGAGACTTTGGTCACCAGCCTGTTGCCAGCTTATTTACTAAAGCTACTCAAAATATACGCAGAAACCACTCAAGACTGTTTGAACACGTACAGAACTGACCAAATATACAACATAAAAACAACATTTATTTTACTACCTGACGAAGCTGGAATTGTAGACATGCACAAACGTGCCCATCAACAGCTGACAGTCAAAGCGGTCCATGAAGCCACCGTGCCCGGGAATCGTGTCACCGAAATCCTTCAAAACATTCACACAACACATCTAATATCCACCATCACATTCGTCGACTAGCAGGTTTTGCAGCAAACTTTTATCGACACTGACGGAATCTAAAGAACTTTTGGAAGTCTTGCACTCTCTATTCCAGGGCTCAGGTGTGCTGTGAGTATAGCTGTACTTTCCTCGAGACAGCTGCAATACTGACCAGATGCCACAATGCTAACAATGACACAAAAGACAATGAGGATTGCAACAGACTTGTAAGCAAGTCAAAACTACAGACGCCTGTTGATATAGAGAGCTATGCTGCTGCTGTTCCGGAGACTAAGTCCAAATGTAAAAAAATTTTTTTAAATGCCAAAAATTTTAGAATCAAGTTTCGAAAATCTGTTCCCGTTTTTTGCGTATTGGCACATAGAACATGTGTGCCAGGTTTCGTGAGAATCGGACACACACTGTAGGAGTAGCGAGCGATTTGAAAGAAGTTTGACGACATCCATCCAGACATTGATCACATATACTATAAGCTCCGATGGCTAGCCAGCAGCAGAGCTAAAAAGTCAAAAACATGCATATGCTTTTCGGAGCCAACTAAAAAATTCTCTCTGCGACAAGTAAATGGTTGCACGTACCAGTAGACAAGTACAAGTAGTTGAGGTGCAAGTACTTCATTCTCATGTACAGTACTTAAGTACAACTCAAGTACAAACTGTACAAGTTAAGTACAAGCATCAAACTTGTTACAAGTCTCGACTATGAGTGAACTGAGCGAGGCAGCAGGGTTTACGTCGCCCTCAACACATTTCAGAGACGAGTCTTCCCACGCAACAAACAGAACATGCAAAAACACACAAACATCTAACATAAAGGAGAGAAGAACAAGGCCGCTGCTTTCAACTGACCTCTTGAATCTGACAGCAATATGCAGCCTATACAGAGATGCTAGCAGAACTTACTTTGATCCTGAAAGCTCTCTTGAAGCCGCTGGCAAAGAAGCCACCAAATGGACCGATCACTGATGCAAACAGTGACAAAGAAACTGAATGAAAGATGAACGGATATGCAGTCATCGTCTTCCAGTCACGGCCAATCTGAACATTACAACCAGCACGAAATCAATCATACTTAATGATTTATTGAAGGATAGTCAATCACCCACTGATGTGTGCAATAAACTTGACTTGATTGCAGACTTGTTGAGCTGTCATGATATCAAAACTGTGGCGACTTTCAAACAACCTTGGGAGGCCAAGAAATGTCTGAAGGCTCGCGTCAGTGAACGGACACTTCACTCCTCTACCGCACCACTACTGGACAAACGGTTCACCAGAACGGACTTTGCAAATCGAGCCTTTCGCTGCTCTGCACCGACCGTCTGGAACTCGTTGCCTGAAACAATAATTCGTTGCGACTCACTGTCTAGATTTAACTCTAAGCTTAAGACGTACTTTTTCCACGAGGCCTTTGACTAACACTCACGACTGACCTGCCGCCAGCGCCTCTGAGGTTACGGCCTTACGGCGCTATACAAATCTGATTATTATTATATTTTTATTATGAAACTTTGACTTTTCTTAGTGACTGGTCCGAGCTGGTTTTTCGAATGGAGGCTGCACTCGGTCACGCTTGCACGGTGTTAAGTGGTAATTTAGGTTCCCTCAAAAATATGGGTACTTCCGTACACCCTTACAAACTCTGAACTTGGTCATTTGTTGGTCGTTTTCACTTTCTGACACATCGCAGGCATCATAAACATGGTGCAACCATCACATGTTGACGACAATGAGTGCCCAACTCTTTGAGTATTCTTAAAATGTCAAAACGGTAGTGCCCGGTCAAAAACGATGCTCAGTAGCAAAGCTTCAGATGGTTGCATACTGCATTTTAGCAATACTGGTCTAACTGGTAGACCCTAATCAACATGTGATCTTACTAGAGCTCCAATGCTGTGTATAAACCACGGGACACTGTACTCATGAAGACGGAATGCAAACGACCGGTCACACTCCAATGACAGTGCACCCTTCATCTCGTCGTATTCAATCGGACAAACAAAGTAGTCAAACTGCAGCAGAACGTACGAGATCTAAAATAAAAGCATACACACAACCCATTACACGATCACTAAAAATTAAAATATTTAATAACACTAACAATACAAGCAGCATAATCAGCAATAGTATCCTTGAACCTGCAGCCACTTGCTAAGTGTAAGAAGAATAGCTGAAGTCATATATTAAGCAAAGGCAGCTGCGAAGGTACCACCAAAACTCAGTGCATTCCGATTCGCGATTAGAATCGATTCACCAATTTGTTTTGAAAAAATCTATTCGTTTTGAACTAATCTATTCGTTTTGAACTAATCTATTCGTTTCCGGAAAAAAAGTTAATCGATTTATCTGCCCCATTCGGCTGTGTCTGGTGGTCCACCGATCCTGCACCCGCAACCTGTTATATCTAACAGCAGAGCCGACGTCTGACGCTGACGAAGTGCGACTGCAACTGATACAGTAGACTACTAGTACTCAGTACTCACTGCTTCTATCTATGTGCTCCGTAGTCTGTACTCATTCTTTGCAAATATTCAAAAGTGCAAAACTTTGAATGCCATAGATCAAAGAAAATGGTGAATCGAATCAAAAAATCGATTCATTTACGCAACTCAAATTGAAATACTTTTTCGAAGTGAAATGCTGTATCGAGGACCTTTACTAATGACAGAAAACAAATTTTTGTTCATGTTATCCACAAGCCAATGCGTGTAATAATATGGCTAAGGTGTGCAAAATTGCTGCTATCCATACAGCCACTGCAGCTGACGCAAGACAACAGTTTAATAGAACTAATATACTCACAAGTACTCCAAACATTACGGTGGAAATGGCGCCGCCAATGAACCCCTCCCAGGTTTTCTTTGGTGACAACTTGATGAGTGGCGTGCGACCAAAGAAGAAACCAAACATGTACGCCATAATGTCGTTACAAATGATCATTGACACGGGAACCAGAAACCTCAACAAACAGGCAGACAATTATTACGGCAGCAACACAGATACGATACGATAGTGTGTATTTAACGTGCAGTAAAAAGCTGACGGGTAGCCAGCTTAGTCTACCACACGGAATAAACAAAAAATTACAATGTGAAAACTAATAACAAAATGATGAGCATGATAGGTGCAAACAGATGCAAACAAGTCGTGTGTGGCACGTCAAACCTCGGCCCGGGCTACACTGCAGGGTGCTGCCACCTGGCGAATTTAATAGCAAGATCCCACAGCCATTGCCAATCTGTTCTGGAAGTTTCATGATGACGGATGCTTTTCACAGTGTTGTTAACAAGCACGTCCGTCTTGAAAAGTTACCAACATCGCAACTCACACAACTTTATTCACCAATCTGGTAGTAGAAAATAGAACAAGAACTAAGCTATCGCAAACAGATCGCACGTCAGCTGTGCAAACAATACGTAAAGGTCTAGGCCTACACTATGACCTTGAAATCTAGGTCAGGGGTCACTGAAGGTCGTTTGAAATGGCACCATTATATAGATCATATACTGTATTAATACTTGCACATACAGTGTATTTTGTATTTTAAACTGGAATATTTCGTTGAGGGAGCATCGGGAGAGAATCTAAAAGCAGCAGGTGACAGAATCAGCAGTGCCAACTTAAATAGTGTGCCACAGTAAGTTTAGGTTCTTTAGTAGTCTTGACCTATGACCATCAGATGGATAATGGCAACTACTGCATACATGGCTGTGGCCAGGCCACCATTAACTGAAACAGCTGAAATATACCAAAATAATGTTTTAAAAGGCTATTTTTCCGGTGTTCTATGCAAACGGCTCAACATATTGTCATAGTTTCTTCACCACACGGTAACCCAATCATTCTAGTTTTATGACTATGAAACATTTTCGCGAAATTCCGACTGTGTCACCCCCTCCGTGGCACTAGATACAGGTGGGGCATAAAAATTTCGCGATTTTCGTCCACTAAGTCGCTATATCTCGCAAACAATACAAGATAGCGCCATAGTAACTACGGAGGGCGAATAGGAAACTGCACCCAAGCTTTCAAATGGTACCAGTTTCAATGATCTTGAGTGACCTCTAACCCAGATTTCAAGGTCACGCTATTATTCAACGTTAAATAACTCGAAAACGGTACAAGATAGAGCTATGGCTACAATGGCCGACCAATAGAAAGTCGCATATGGTCTATCGAATGGCGTCATTTTCAATGACCTTGAACCACCCCAAACCCAGATTTTCAAGGTCAGGCCATTCTTTGATGCTAAATATCTCCGAAATGGCTAAAGATATGGCCATAGTTACTATGGGTGGTGAATAGGAAACCATACCAAAGCTTTCAAATGGTACCATTTTTAATGACCTTGAGTGACCTCTAAGCCACACTTCAAGCAAAAAATGGGCATCTTCCAGGAAAAGGCATACATATGTCCAGTACGGTAGTAAAATTGCATAAAAAAATTGCAATCGCAATATTCCAGAGGGTGTGATAGAAGGAATCAATTCAGAAGCTACGTACGATAATATTCAATGTCAAATAACTTGACTAATAGTAAGTCGTGTATGATCTTGATCTATCGAATAGTGCCATTTCCAAGGACTTTCAGTGACCCCTAACCTCGATTTCAAGGTCACGGTGTTACTATAGACCGAGATGCCCTCAACGTATTGTGTGCACAGCTGATGCGCGATCTGTTTGCGATAGCTAAGTTCTTGTTCAGTTTGTGTTCCACTTGCAGGTAGACATCACTGGCCCACTGGTATTGAACACAGGTCTACTCCTAGTACTGACGACTGATTAGTAATTATAGCGACTGATTAGTACAGGTCTGACGTCACTGAACTTACTGACACTGACAGCGGCAGTCTTTTGAGTTCTGACGATTGTGTGACTGAATACTATTGAATTGACTGATTAAATTAATTTGTTGACTTTATTTGATAAATGAAATCATATTAAAGATTGAATATTAAAGAGATGAATGATTGCTGTCTTTTCGTCGTGTTTTCGTTAAAATTTTTAACGCGGTTAATTTTTTTAATTTCAATTAATTTAATTCTTTAACGTGTTAACATTAACTTATTAATTTTACAGCCATAGTATCAATGCAATGCTGCAACGAAGAAGGCGTAGCTTTATGTCAGTACCAACAGACTGTCATTTAGACCACAACATAAACAAGTCAAGCAAACATCACAGCAAACCTTGCCCCACAATGTGGATTTTGTACCAATTTCTACCAAAACCAATTGCTGATCTCCATGCGATGGACAATGCCTCCAACCATTTCTCGCAATGTTGGCAACACATTGACGCTACCGACACAAAAGCTCGTCGGCTGTTGCTCCAGTAAGTTTAAAAGTTAAAAAGACGATAAATCCACAATATTAAAACATGGCAATACTACACTGTTTTTGGATTCCATTTCACTATTTTCCAAGCTTGTCCAGAACAGGCCATGTCAGAGATTTTTGGTGAAACCTTTGCATACTGTTTTTACCAAACCCAGAAAGTCACAACATCAAAGAAATGTGTTACTGCTATACCGACAAATATTATTTACCATATAATTCCTTCAAAAACGTTCTGCATTGAAGCTTGCGACTGCGTCACTAGAATGAGTAATGTAACATGAGTCCATCCAAACTGAAGACACAAACACATTAACAGACAGCTTTAAAACCAGCCAGTAATCCAGTGTAATTTCACGCATTCATGGTGGAGATAGTACAGTGTTATTTCTGCCATGAAAACATGAAAGTACAACGGATTACCTTCACAAAGATAAAATCTAAATAAAACTATAATAAAACCTTAACCTACTAGACCCAAGGGGGTCAAGAATAGTGCCTCTGCCAAGTCTCCACAAATCTATCTACGGCCTTGTGTGATCTTCACCTTTGACCTCCTGACCCCTGAAGTTGATCATTTCATGGCCTTATCCCGTGGACCACTTGGACCACTCAAAATCGGCTCACTTATTTTCAAAATATCGTGTTCACTCACAAGTCTGGTGGTAAAAGATGAACGGACAGGCTGAGACACAGCATTCAGCAGTGACTTTTACAAAATACAGATTTTGCTGTAAATTCATCACATCGTCGTCGTTTGTGGCATGCAACTCACGATTGCGTAGCGCCATACGTCGACATCATCCTCCACAGAGGGCGGTTCTGAGCCAAATCTGCTGCTTCGGGGAGCGTAAGATGGTGATGTTTCAGATCCTGTTGAATGGTGC
>Ga0209149_1001137_pt1 | contig 12883 bp, 5 predicted proteins | sample WorMetTyACAVOLI2_FD_187423 | JGI IMG/M metagenome (GOLD analysis project Ga0209149, IMG submission 187423) | Marine gutless worms symbiont microbial communities from Max Planck institute for Marine Microbiology, Germany - Olavius algarvensis... ... | reverse complement strand
TCTTTAGGCTATAGTTATTAAATTAGTACTTAGGATACAAAAAGAGATCTTAATTCTTTTTATTCGGTAAGTTATATGACTTAAATAGTGTATTTTAAAACTCGCACCGCTTACGGCAGCATTTAGCCTGCCGGCCGTATTTATCACAGAAGGAGAAGATTTTCCAATCAGTCCTACGGAGAGCAATAACTGCTTGTGAACTGTCGGCCTGTCGAATCACTTGCTGCTGCCGCTGTAGGCCAGATCTATCTCGCTGAAAAGGCAGCAGCAGCAGAATCCAATCAGCCAATAAACGCAGATAAATAGACAAACACAGGGAGGCGATGATCGATACAACGTGGTCAAGCTTGTGTGGACCAATCATCTCGACAATCGATATTCTCTACCTACAAGCTTCTTGGCCAACGCACGTGCTGGTACGCTACTCTACCAGGTGTATCAACAATCGGCAGTAATAAGTAGCCGTGAAGTGGACTGGATAGGCGGCGCTGTTTGTAAATGGAGACGTTGCGTCTTTGTCAAAATTATCGTCTGAATAACGTTGCAATATGCATATAATCGCGTCGTAAAATACGCTGGAGTTACAATAACGTTTTCTGTGAAGAATCGTGTCACATGCAGTATGATTCTGTTGGCAGTCACTTAGGGTCATTCCAATTTCCGTCGTTGAGTAGGGCTTGTGTAAGTTCCTATCAGTTATTCATTTTTAACTATGTCTTGTACTGTTTCTGAGATATTCGACGTCGAATATTGGCCTGCCATTGAAATATGGGTTAAGTATCATTAAGGTCACTGAAAATGACAGAATTCGATAGATCATATACGACTTCCTATCAGTCTGCCGTTGTAAGTATAGGACTATCTTGTACCACTTTCGAGTTATTTGACCTCGAAGAATATTGTGACGGTAAAATCTAGGTTAGATGTGACTCGAGTAATCGGAAATGGCACCATTCGATAGATCGCGTACAGGTTCCTATTCGTCTTCCGTTGTAACTATAGCCAATCTTGTACCATTTCTGATATAAAGCAAGATATTGGTCGAAAATGCGATATTTTTTCATACCCCTTCTACATAACAACCCGCTGGGGGGGAGGGGACGGTTGAAAATATTTTGTGCTGTTTTATTCACAGTCGAGCCAGGTCTCTGGCCTATTAGAAGGTTATAAATAGATTGTACAAAAAGTTTTCTGCTAGCCTAATTCACAGCGTTACATACGGACGGACATACAGACAGACAGACAGACAGACGGAAAAGTGATATCAATAGCGGAGTGTTTACAATGTAATACTCGCTAAAACTGTCACGATAATACAAAGACCGTCGTGCTTTTATCTTCTGGCTGCTGACCTCTAAAGAGAGAGCCAAAATCGATGCGTCCGTGTGTCGTCCAAGCGGTGAAATAAATGACTGCATGTGTAGCACTGATTGCTAACCAAGTACATGCCACGCAATTAACTGCAGTACCGCTACAGCCCGCCCAACGGCGACAGTCAAACATCACATCTGTGACAGACGGAGCTGTTTGCAATTAGTTGCATGTGTTTCACGGCTGACATTCAATTTCAGCGACTTGGTTTCCGGCCTAAAACAAAAAAAAACGCAACGCAATTACTATTTTTCTAGAGGGCCAGCTTCTTCTCGCAGTGTCGACGTTCTTATTATTATTATACCGTACGTGCATTTATAACGCGTGCAAGTTCAATAATAGTACTGAATCAAAGGCGCTGGCAGTCACTAGGTGGGCAGCATGGTAAGGGTGTTGATGGGCTATTTAAAAAGTTGAGTTTTAAGACGGCGTTTGAAGGTCTCGAAAGTGGATGAGAGTCTGATATTAAGAGGTAGTCCATTCCAGACTGTTAGGTCTATTATTTATGTTTGTCGGTAGAAAATGGAGACAAGTAGCCGTGCTGTCGCAGACAGGCCGCGCGATGCTTTGTGTCTGTCGGTAGTAATACGTCGAGCGCAATTTTCTATTATTAGTTACTTTCGCTTCAGATTTACTGCTGCGTAAATTTAATTTTGTTTCGGCGTATTTACTGATGCGTGGCGGTGTATACCGTAAACAGAAGAGCACCATAGGCCTAATTGTGATACACTACTGGACGGACAACCGTCATTCGATCGCACTAGCTTCAGCAGTCATCGATCGGTAGCCAGATATTGGCCGACAATCGCGATTTGTGCCTACCCCACATGCATTCGATGCCCCAGTTAGGGGGTCCCCGTCGGAATATTGCTTTGACGTTTGGTATGGAAAAACTAGAATGGTTTGGCTATCCGACGGTGGAAAAAAATTGAAGATAAGATTACACGTTTTGACAGAATCCACGAACACGACGGACGGACAGACGGACGGACAGACACCGCATGACGGCATAGGCCGCGCTTGCATAGCATCGCGCGGCAAAAACAGTCACGTTCATCACGACTGTGAGGTCATTTAGCCGTGGGCCTGTAGAGCATGAGTGCGGTTGGGCTGGACATAACATTGTTTGGTATCTCACCGTAGCGGCTATGCTTGGCTTGCAGCCCATACAGCTATGTCTACGAGCAGTCGTCGTGCGATGAGCCTACGGCATCGACATGCGACGAGCCGCTCAACACACGTAACGCTACGCTACAATGGGCCGCTCTGGTGAGGCGCTCTGTAGAAACTTAAACGTACGTATTTTCAGTTGTCGATAACCATGCTATAAACGACTTGAGAATCAACCTGTTACTGTTGATATGAGCTGCAATGTACAGAAGACTGTACATGCGTGTATGGTTTGTCAGCCTAAACGGCGTGATAGAATTGTGGCTTCCGTACCGTATTCCTGCTGTTAAAAATTAGAAATAGTATAGAAGTGGCACGGACAGGGGGAAGTAAGTGATAGACACATGAGGTATAGGTTTGCAGATGATTTGGAAAAATGATCTAGAAAAGAGATGCATGAAAATGTTTGGCAGTTGTTCTGTGACAGTGAAGAGAATGTTGTTGATATCTTATACTGCCTGAGTCTATGACTCAGCACTGTGGCATGTGTTTCTTAAGAGCACTTGGAGCAGTCTTTAGAAACTTCATTCGTGTTATATGCATGAAAATGTTTTTGGCTATCGCACGCATCAATCTTGACTGAACCTGGTAAGCTTTGACGCTATAATTGCGAACTGTTGTTAAGCGCCTCACTTTACGTTAGTAAAAGAGGCGCTTATTGAGATAGGCTGTGTCGTGACCTTGTTGGTCGTTGGTTGGTTGGTTGGTTGGTCGTTGGTTGTCACGAGCGTGCACTGTGGCCAAACGGTGCATCCTAGGCCTATAGTTACTATGGAACACTAATAGGAAACCCTACCCCAGGAATTTAATGGTACAACTTTCGACCCCCGGGGGTGACCCCTAACCGGGGAATGGGCCCCCGTGAGGCGCTTTTTGTCAAATTACTTTGACCTCTTGTTTTAGATGTACGCAACGGTGGCAGAGTTGCAATAACAAGCTGGTTGAGCGTTTGGTGTCTCTGTCGTATTAACCATCTTGACTACACTGTGTCTCAAAAAACCGGACCGCTACGATTAATATGACATAACTTCACCGATTCACAACATTTACTAATTATTCCTGGTAGGGACAGACCTTATTGAAGTGTCCACTAACAGATTAACAAGTTTTTATTAAATTGGCTTAAAACCAGCTGCGCAGTTTCCATAACAACAGTACGACTTCGTGGTCTGTGTCTCACAAACAACTGGACCGCTACTGATACGATATTTTGTCATAACTTACGTAATAAAACGTTCTTTAGTTTAAATAAAATTTCACAGCTAATCTGCGTTCAATATTCTTAATTAAATCCCAATATTAGAAGACAATTGTTTTTACAGTTGTCTACCAGCTGAAGCGGTTACCTATAGCAATCATCAAGTACCGTACGCGTTATTCCACAGTTGATGCTGCCTTAAGGCCCGTTTATAGCGACACAACTCAACTCAACTCGACGTCGAGTTGAGTTGAGTTGAGTTGCATTGGCGAAGTGTCTATAGCGACGCCGACGCAACTCAACTCAACTCGACTGACTTGCTTCGCGCTGATTGGCTGTACGATGTTCAACTGGGTCAGTTGCATTGCCGATCGTCGGCGACAGTTGAGTTGCGTCGGTGAGGGTGTCTATAGCGACGCAACTCAACTTAACTCAACTCGACGTCGAGTTGAGTCGGCGAAGTGTCTATAGCGACTCGTCGACGCAACTCAACTTAACTCGACGTCGAGTTGAGTTGAGTTGTGTCGCTATAAACGGGCCTTATGAACCGAAAAGTTAAATCTTATAAACAGTATTTCTATCGAAACAGTGTGCGGTGTCAAAAAATTACAACAAGTGTTTGAAGTGCAGTCTTTCGGCCTTGACACAGGCTCACAATCACTCGTTTATTGCCGCGTCGATAATACGTTGTTCGGGTGTTTCAAGTCGCTACTCTTGTTATGGAAACCACGCAGCTGGTTCTAAGCCAATTTAAAAACTTTTCGACCTATTAATTGAGAATGAATGTGGTCTGTCTGTACCAAAAATAATTAGTAATTGTTGTCAATAGGTGAAGTTATGTCACATTAAGTCAAGTTTTTTAATCGTATCACATCACATCATAAAAGTTATAATGCCCAATCATACAGATTAAAAATCGACCGATTCTGCATTACAATGTCAATGTTAATATAAAAACTAATAGTCAAATGCTAAACGGAACAGATGTGTCTTGAGCGCACGACGGAAGGCTGGGTGGGAGTCGATATTACGGATGGTGGCGGGGAGACTGTTCCATATGTCGGGTAGTGGTCCGGTTTTTTGAAACACGGTGTAACTAAGTAGTTCAGTGGTTTATGTTTTTTTCTGTGTATGTTCAACATTGAGTAACACGTGTGGTATGGCTACTGGATGGTGAAAAAAGTTTGCTGATATGTTTAGCCGTTTCGACACAATACCGGCGTGTGACAAACAGACAGACGGACGGACGGACGGACATCTGGCGACAGCATAGTCCGCGCTATGCATAGCATCACGCGGTAAAAATTCGGTCACTCAATAAAATTCGTTGAAATTCGTCGATTTTTTCCTAACAATAAAACTTGTTTGCATGTGTGTAATGCATTGTTGTAAATCTTCAATGCAATCACAATTTCAGCTCGCCGGTGATCAGCGAGACGTCGGGCGAATCTAGTCTCGTTGTCTGAGAAGAGTAAGGAAGTAAAGAGAGCAATGTCTCGTCGACCTCTGTCGTGGTACACCGGCGGCGACGGACTGGCATCGCCGCGATCCAGTTTCGTTGCCCAAGGATTTCCATCTTTCCATCTGGACGCGAGTGACGTCAGCCGTGGAGCGGTGTCGGTGATTGCCAAGTCGCCGAGTGGAAACACGTTTCCGATGGAAGTTATCGACGCCGACGGAGTGTTCTCCACTAACTTTATGCCCACCGAGATCGGTCAGCAAAACTTTGTCTGTTCGCGAACGCCAAATGCTGCTTTTCTGTTGTGACAGTCATCAGTTAACCGTATTAACAGTATTGTAGCAAACCTTGCGCACATTTGTATCGTTATAGGCGCAAAGCATCGGTTGCCGGTTCGGCTTGGCGGTAACGAGTTGGTGTCGATCAATGTAGTTACTCTACTTCAGGCCCGGTTAGTTCCTGGATGGGTGACCGTCTTAGGACGGGTAAACCGTCTCGGCGCAGAAACAGGCAACCAGGTCTACTCAGCCTGAGCCACCCCTCCGTGGGTATGAGAAATGAGTACTCAGCGAAAACTGGGGAGTAAACAGGCACATCGCGTGATACACTAGCCCGTATCCGCAGTCTCGCAGTGTTGGCTGGAGTCTGGCTGAGGACTAGGTAACGGAGATCACTCAGATCAGCGCCGACGTACGAGAAGTGGTAGCGCATTAGAGGCGTGTTCGCTATGATGCGCTATACAAATCCACGTTCACTTTACTTACTTATTGCCGCGTTGCAGCGATAGTCGGCGAGGTGTTGTTTACTGTTCCATCAGTTCATTTATTTGTTGAAAACGTTTACATCTAACGTCATCAAACTCAGAATAAATCTGTAACGGCTGAAGGATTATACCTATTGATTTCGGTACAAATCAATCAAAAATCCACATCTTGGGGCGAGGTTTGCTGTGTGTGGCACTGCTCGTTTTATTCAATGTATACTGGAGCACAGGAATTATTAATATTGTGACTGTTGTAATGCGACTACTGTATATATAAACCGATGACACTTTTAGGCGCACATGAAATGTCGCTGCACAAGCGTGCAGTCGACAGAGCTAAGTATAAGCTATGGTCTTTATCAGTATCGACGATTTTTCTAAGATATAAAAAACAAAAGAAGTAGGTTAGAAGGACAATAAGAAGAAGAATGTAGCGGTTGCTGAATGTCAGCGGAGTTCTAGCTTCACGACTTGAAAAACGACGCTGACAGTCATCAGCGTCGACATCATCATCATCATCATCGTCAACGCGGCATCAGCAGGCGCAGCTAAATTACTGCGTATAACCCCCTCCCTCCTTACTTCCATATGTGAGATGTGATATTCGTCTGGAAGAAGCGGAATATTAAGAAAACTGTTTCTGTGCTACAGTATTGTGTACCACGATAGTGGTGCACAAACGTACGAGCAGTTCTTACAGCTTGGCCGACTGTATCGGGCTTTGATCTTGCTTGCTTGATCTCTCTATCTTCCAAGCGCCTCTGTACCTTTGGTCTTCATATAGTACATTTTTGTTGCATCTTTTTTCTTTACCTTTTAGTGAGCTGAGCCTGGTGTGGGACTGGCCATTGACCTGGTTGACTAACCATTGTCATTCAGTGCTGTGACAATGTTGGTTGCGTCATCTGACCCGTAAAATCGTCTTCGAAATGACATGTGTGAGTGGGACGTTAAACCCACATGTTTATTTCTCTTGTTTAACAGCGGTTTGTCTGTTTTTTTCATTAAAGTACTACAGCAACAGCAAACCCTACTATACATACATACCTGCGTATACTATTATATCGTTTAGTGGTGGTGCAGGTGACTGGGAGATAATGATCTTGTACGAGGGACAGCACGTCGACGGCAGCCCGTTCACAGTGAGGGTTCACGACCCAGGACAGGTCAAGGTGTCCGGCCCGAGCATCGGCGTTGTAGGCGCGACCGTCGTCTTTGCCAGTAAGAACAACAGAATACTTTCAGCTTTTCTATCTAATCTAGGCACAACGTTGGAGATAGGCGCGCTAACCCTTTAATGGGCACATTAAAACCGCACAGCAACAGACCATTATACAGCAATACGGTGATTGGTACACTGGCCGTTGATGGGTGGGCTGTCACATTTGTTACAGCGAAGGGGGCCTTTCCCCTCCTCACTGTACCAAATGTCACAGCCCACCCATCAATGGCCACTGTACCAACTTCATGTTATTCGATGTGGCTTTACATTTTATGGATTTTATTCCTTTCCCCCACTTGTTACATATTCACTGCCCTGCATTATTATACACTCGTACGCCCTTCTGCATTTAAACTGACGGCGTTAAACAAGTTTTGGTCGGTTTCAGTATGTAATAAGTCAGTTATAACACGGACTGTTTAGGTTCAGTTATTCGAGGTGGCTAATCTAAAGATCCGTTTCATAAGTCTCAAGCACATTAAGGAAGCAGCTCAGCTGTCGCAAAGAAACCGCGCGATGCTCCATCATTACACAAAAGCAGTAAAAAGTTACCTCACTTCGCAAATGTAGACTTGTACACCTTCCTTTTTACAAGTTCTATTAACCTTTCTCTTTGTTTTCTATTTGACCTTGAATGACCTTGAGCAGACATTTAAAGTCACAAAGACTGTATGAATTTTAATTTAGTAGACGGCTTTTAGGCGAACGTTTCCAAGTTACGTTCTCTGTGCGCAAAGGGTTGAACTTTTCGCCAATATTTTTGCACCACATAATAGCTCACGGACTTGGGCAGTTTTTACTAATTTTGTTGGAAAAAATCCAAGGGATTTTATGTGATCGTGTAAGTTAAATGGAAGGAGTATGAAAAACTGGCGTTTTCGACCAATATCTCACTATATTACGAAAACGGTAAAAGATACAGCCATAGTTACAATGGCAGACCAATATAAAGTTTATATGATCTATCGATCGGCGCCATTTTTAATGACCTTGAACGACCTCTAACACAGATTTCAAGGTCACGCCAATACTCGACGCTGAATATTTCAACGGTCGAAGACAGAGACATATTTACAACGAAGACAAATAGGAATTCTCTGCGATCTATTGCATGGTGCCATTTCCAATGACCTCCAGTGATCCCTAGCCTACATTTCAAAGTCACGATATTATGAACGTTAAATAATTCGAAAGCGGTGCAAGATACAGCAATACTTACAATGGCAGACTAATATAAAGCCGTATGTGGTCTAACGATCAGCACTATTTTCAATGACCTTGAACGACCTCTGACCCAGATTTCAAGGTCACGCCTATAGTCGATCGACGCTGCTTCTAACCGTGCAAGCTCAGGCACATATTTGAGCCTACAATGGATAACTACATTAAGTCCACAAAAAACAAGGCCAGAGAATTTTTAGTAGAATTTTGTTTATATATACAACTTGATTTACCATCATATGGTAGCCAAGAAAATAAAATAAAATAGGTCAAATACACACGCAATAAACAAACAATAATACTAACAAGTGCATCAGCAAGACGCATATACGACAAACGCGTGGGGTGCCGTAGATATTATCAAAAAGAAACTTTTCAGATAATAAGTAAGTAAGAGTATCTATATGGTACAATAATCAAAAAAGTTTATATACGATGTAGCGAAAAATTCGCGATTTGCGAATGAGATAGGCGAACATTACGGAAAAATTGACTATAGTGGTAACGTTCAGGCGGTAACGTTCGCCTATCTCATCTACTGACGAATGTATTAACGTTGTACATGGTGGCCCAAAAAAGTTAGGCGACTTTGTTTCACTGCTCACGTCTTAAAATTGGTGATTTATATGATTTTGGTCCGAACGGTCTCTCATTAATTTTGCAAAATAAAGCGTTTCATGTACAGTCGTGTTGTATGTGCCTCACTGCGCATTTGAGACGACGTTGGCATTAGCAACAATTAAGGTCACTATCACGCCAATGAAGCAACAACTGACCGAAAAATAAATACAAAATAAACAAGCATATCGCCACTGCGATAAGAAGTTGGTCCGCCTCCTGTTCGACTTTGGCGTCATACCACAGGTGTTGTCAACACAACGAACGATGATTGTTAACAACAGATTACTACGGTCGCACTATGTTGACAACAGCTGTGGTCTGACTCCAAAGTCAAACAAGACGCCTTATTAATATTTAAACATGTTTATTTGAAACCGGAATATCTCACCAGATGGAGAACGCGGTCTGTCTGAGGGAGAACGCGGAACAGAATCAACGGTGACTGATCGGCTGACGTTAGCAGGATCACATATCTGGCTCTTAAAGCAGGCCAGCAATTAATAAACAAAATAAACAAATAAACAAACAAACAAATAAATTTGCGGTTTTTCAGTTAACGGAAATTGATTTAAGCGTTTTAAAGACATGAGCAATCAAAAACTGGCCTCACTTTTGAGTCACCCTGTACAGTTTAGTCGGCGATATGACTGGTGTGGTTGCTTGGCAACAGTTGACGCAAGCGTTGCTGGTGAAGGCCGACTGACCGTCGACGTGTCACTCGACGGGAGACTCATTCCAGCACACGTCACTCCAGGCGAACCAGGTCGATATCACGTCGGCTTCGTTCCAGACAGTCCAGGCGTCCACCAGCTTCGCGTCTACTTCGCTGGAGTTGAAATCAGCGGTAAATACGGCTAGTGTCGGTGACCAGTCTGCCCGGGCGACGGGAAACCCGCGATTGTTACGAGGGTTGTGGGCCAAACAGTGACTTTGGGCCATACCGCACCTACATTGTACTTACAATATCGTCACAATACATTTACAGTGCTTTCTTAAGATGTCTGTTCACTGAAAATGAAGATTAAAGCTACTTATCAACAAAATCGATGCGAACTTTGTTGATCTTTGCAGTGGCTGGGCAGTGTGTTGTCGACCACAACCCGGACACGAGTTAGTGATGCCAATCCTCTCATTTTTTCCAAAAGTATTTTAGCCCACTAAAACTCCATACTTTATCACGGAACATCTTAAGAAAGCGGTCTGCTTCATACTTTTGCTCACTCACAAACATTTCATTAAATACTTATCTTCAGTGACAAAATCACATTGCTGTTTACACTGCTGCTAGCAAAGAATGTTTAACTGAAAGACAAGTGTTTTTCGTGCTTGTAGATTTAGCATTTCCTCAGCTACATTCATTCAAATTGGTCGATATTTTTAAGATTTATGCGAGAAAACAAAAGGGAGTGTTTTTTTCGGAACACGTACAAAGTATGTTCATGAGCTCATCGTCGCTTGGGAAAGACTTTACCTGTCGCCTGTATCTGTGTAGGATCTCCGTTGACCGTAGATGTCATGGACAGCCGGTCAGTGACAGTGTCCGGCAGTGGACTGACCACGGCCGAGGTCAGCCAGCTGACGACGTTCACCGTCAGCACTGGACAGAGAAGTGTCGACAACACCAACAACATTCTTGTCTTTCTACGATGTACGAAACGCCGCTGTTTTCACTCACCTCAGTCGCTACTCAAGTGCCCCATACAGTACACGCCCAGACCACACAACTTTAACTGTTATAGGCCCTCACGTGTTACGTCGCCACCGTTAACGTTTGTTTATCAGCTCGCAGCTACCCAGGTCAACTCAGCCTAGCCACCCTTCCGTGAGTAGACGTAATGAGTACCAGCTAAAGATGAGTAGTGAACAAGCACGATACACAATAAGCTATAGCCCCTTATCAGTGGTCTCGTTCAGAAACGGAGATCACTGCCACCGTGTGGTATTTCTTATTATTTACTGATGATGATAATCATATCAAATTTTTATGATATCGCAAAACTTAGTAGCCTACACAGTGAAACAGATCAAAATACTGTCCTGTGGGTGCACTTTTATTATGCTGTCTAAATTGTCACCATACGTCACAGGTGCGATATCTGCTAGGCCTACCATCCGCTTGCACTATATCTGACTGCACTGTTGTTCTTAATAGCACTTGCTGGATCCTGCGCTGATTTTGGCATCTGGTCTTACTACAGCATCTCTTAATAGTTATTTGCACATCAGCACGTTGATCAGAGAACAGACTAAGAAAGTGTTCACGCGGCATCAGAACGATTAGATGCATTGCACGCGTGTAAGCATAAACGGCAGTAATGAAGGTCGATTTGTTTTGTGTTCAGCGCCGAAGGGCACAACGACGGCAGCAACGGTCACTGACGCTGGCGACGGATCGTATAACGTCGAATTCACGCCAACTGATATTGGTATTTTTTCAAACCTGCACTATGCCACTGTCGTACTGGACATCGCTAATTGCGTTTTTGCGTGCGGTTGAAACCATAGACAATATAATATTAAATCTCTAGACTGAAGACTGCACCGGGTTTTGCACTGGGAAAATGTCATCAATTTTCACAGGCTAAAAAATGGCGGACATTTCGAAAGACCGGATGCTATTTTTTAGCCAGTTTCCTGTGGTGACATAATCAGCAAGCAGTACGGGGGCTGCGGTTGAAACAATGAGATCATCTGCGTATTTCAATTCCTGATTGCTGCGTGCTCTGTACAAACATTCATTCGATGCAGGCTGTAGAGTTTTTACATGTTGTCTTGTAATTGGAGTCGTTTCGGACTTTCTTGAGATGGAGAAATGGTAAAAGCGTTGTATTTTCATGTAGAACTATACTTGGATCTATTAATGAAGAAGGAACAGGCGACAATGAAGACAAGTCTACTTGATAGTGACCACTGACCAAAAGTTGACTATACCACTATATATGTTTACAAGGTGGCTCCAAAACTGACATCACTTTGTTTGAATTGTCACATCTTCAGAAACTGCGCCGATTGATTTGTGTAATTTGGGCAGTGACTGAAAAAATAGACAGATAGACAAACAGACGGACAAACGAATGAACAAACAAACACGGAGGCCGATTTTTAAGATTTGTATTTAACGAAAACTATGTTAAATGGTTTAAGCGTTTTAAAGCTGTGATCAATCAAAATTAAGTAGCCTCGGTGTTTTGGGCCACCTTGTGTGCATGTGATGTGCTTGAGACGTTAGTAGATCGATGTCGTCTGCTACGTATGATGTTGTTGGTGTGAACGAGGTGAACACGTCGTGGACGTGCTCTACCATGACAGGCCGATCACTGGCAGTCCGTTCCGCTGTCAAGTGTTCAACAGCAGCCAGGTGCACGTCAGGGACCTGCCACCGTACGCTAACGTCGGCAGTTCAGTCGAGTTTGACGGTCTGCACCACTGCTTGCTTTCTTTAAATAACAACAACATCATCATTATCATCGTATCATCATCGTATCATCATCATATATACAGTACTACTATTCTCAGTATTCGCATTTTATCTCCTTCTTTAAATCACCGCAATTATGCGCAATACGATACGATACGATAGTGTGTATTTAACGTGCAGTAAAAAGCTTAGTCCACCACACGGAATAAACAAAAAAAAATAAAAGATAAACTAAAAATAAACTAATGAGCGTGATAAGTCCGGTCCAGTCCCATTATCATGAAGTCAGTCCAGGAATAGAAGAAGTATTAAGGTGGGAAGGATTTGTTGAAAAGGTAGGTTTTGAGCCTGGAGTGAAACAGTGAAGGCGTGATGGATGGTGAAAGTGGGGATGATGACAAAGATGGGTTGACAAGTGGACGATGAGATGAATCGAGACA
>Ga0209149_1001136_pt1 | contig 12888 bp, 14 predicted proteins | sample WorMetTyACAVOLI2_FD_187423 | JGI IMG/M metagenome (GOLD analysis project Ga0209149, IMG submission 187423) | Marine gutless worms symbiont microbial communities from Max Planck institute for Marine Microbiology, Germany - Olavius algarvensis... ... | reverse complement strand
TGTGATATCCGTCTGTGTGTGGTCTGTGTGTAACAGTGAGAGGCGAAGATGATGATGATGATGTGTTCTGTGTCGGCGTGTGATATCCGTCTGTGTGTGGTCTGTGTGTAACAGTGAGAGACGAAGATGATGATGATGATGTGTTCTGTGTCGGCGTGTGATATCCGTCTGTGTGTGGTCTGTGTGTAACAGTGAGAGGCGAAGATGATGATGATGATGTGTTCTGTGTCGGCGTGTGATATCCGTCTGTGTGTGGTCTGTGTGTAACAGTGAGAGACGAAGAAGATGATGATGATGTGTTCTGTGTCGACGTGTGATATCCGTCTGTGTGTGGTCTGTGTGTAACAGTGAGAGACGAAGATGATGATGATGATGTGTTCTGTGTCGGTGTGTGATGTCCGTCTGTGTGTGGTCTGTGTGTAACAGTGAGAGACGAAGATGATGATGATGATGTGTTCTGTGTCGGCGTGTGATAACCGTCTGTGTGTGGTCTGTGTGTAACAGTGAGAGACGAAGTAACCTGCGACTGATGCAAGAGCTTGGCCTCGTGAGTCGTTTGCTTCACGTTCTCAACGACACAAGCATCTCTATGCCGACGCTGAGAGCAGTAGCTGCTCTGCTGTCTATTCTACTCAGCTCTCCAGTGCATTCGCATTCACTAGTCAGGTACTGTCAACGAGTCATTTTAATTCAGTTAGCAGTGAACAGTACAGAAATTTCACAAATGCAATGTTCTTGTTCAGTTGGTGTTTTTGTGTGCCACCGTGAAGTATGGCAGTGCTGTGCTTGTTACCAGGTGTAGCGCCAGATAGAAATGATTACTTATTTACTTTACTGTCTTATTTAACATATTAACTGTGTTGGTCCCCTCCAACTTTTGGGACCAACTGTCATCCAGATTGTTGGAAAGTCCGCAAAATTTTACTATGAATTTTCAAAATTTCTGGGGTGGTCGGCAGACCTTTTACCCGACAAGCTCACAGCTTCTGAAGCCGAAGAAGCTGGTGCTAGGTCCAGTAGGACCTAGGACTGCTGAACAACTTGAGTGGTTGTCTGATGCAAATTTAGCTCAATGTCAGGATGCTGAGGCATGAAACCATCTCCACCATTTTTTGCTAAAGTCCTGCGGTCAGTCTAAACCTCGAAAGCACCTCCTCAGTCATCACAGCAGTTCCTTCGCCTGGTTCCCAGAACGGCAGTTTCTTTAAGGGGAATTCGTGGTGCTGTAGCTAGATCCGTCAGAACTGATTTGAATGCAACTGTTAGCATAGTAACACAGGGGGTGCCTATTTGCCCTGTTGTTAATCCATCTATGTGAGTTGTAAACTTACCACAATTATCAGTCTTGCAAGAGTGGCACAGGTGTGTAAGGAGTTGATTTATCCCGTACCACAGACAGACAATGATGGGGCTCAGCTGACAACTGATGTGCAACTTTGGCTAGCATCTGGTGTCTGTGAGGAATCTAACAAACCATGGCAAATCAGTTAGAGACTGCACTGCATACACAAATGTTGCTGGACTCCCCTGCTTCTTCTATGTGTGGTAAATATGAGCAGGTACTACACATATGCCTGCTGTGGCCACGGCAGCTAGTGCATTACGTCTGCCTGTGGATTCTGACATTGATATTAATGCAGCTAGTGCATCACGTCTGCCTGTGGATTCTGACGTTGATATTAATGCTGCGTCAATAACAGGACATGTGGACATATACACAGTTGTAGTTTTTAATGTCACCATTGATGATAGCATCAGTTTTCAGTGCCAAGACTGCGTGTATCTGTACGTGGACCTTTGTGTGTCTGTGTATGTAGAGTATGTCAGTTCCTAGTGTCGCTATTGCCGACATCGCCTGCTCTCAGTGAGAAGTCTGTTACTGTCGGCGCTGATACGTCATTTGATGTGTTGCGTGCGTCGCCTGTCAACATTAGTGGCAGCAGTGAACAGTTTGATGTCAGCGGTTCACCGGTCGTGTTTCGTATCCGGCTCCGCAATGTTCTGCTGAATGTCATACTTCGACTGACTACAAATTCTCCATTGGCAGCTAATTCATCCCACAGTGGCGCCGCCATTAACGCCCAGTCAGTATTATCCTGTATTGTATCATTTTAGAAATGGCTTTAACATTGTTGTTTGTCGTAAGTAAGTAAGTAAGTAAGTAAGTAAGTAAGTAAGTCTGAGTATTTGTAAATGGCGCCGAACTTGCTAAACAGTCACATCTTGTCTGTAAAACTTTTTCCTTCCGCAGTTTCAGAATTTTTTATTCAGAGATCATTACCTGACCTGACAGTCCATGCTTGTGAGCATGAAAAAGAGCCGGCAATGTGTGTAGTTGGAGCTTTATGTTTGGAATTGCAGATGCAGCTTTCATGACTGTGTAGCTAGGGATTTAGGTTTAGCATTGTCGACGTGGCCTCTGTGAATATGAATATTAGGGCTTTGATCGATTGACTGATTACCGATGTCCAGTCCTACATATTGTCCAGGACAGAGTTTTGGACCATACAGAGAAATACATGCCGAGCAGGGGGACATAGACAGACATACAGATAGACATACAGAGTGAGTGACTGAGTACATTGACACATAATAAGTCATTTTGCAAATGAGTGTGTGCCGTCACAATTCAGTAATTGACATTTGAATGTGTGTGAAAACCTAGTGGACGTAAGACCATCACTTCTGAAGTATCTGCTTCATCTCGTTACTGTTGTGTAGACAAACTAGTATATTCATGCCGTCTGTGCCTACCACAAAAAGTGTCACACTCGGAAGGGTCCCCAAAAATGGCGTCTTTAGGTAAGTAGTACAACAGCTGAGATAACTGCTGCTATTTGATCGTGAACTTCAACTTTAACTTGACGTTAATACGTTGCAGCAATTAAGTATTCTTTCATGCAAGCATACAAAATATTGCCGAAAATTAACACGTTTAAACAGTATTACGTACACAAGCAGGACTTGTTTACCTAGCACAGTAGCTGTGATGTGTGATGTAACATATTGCTCCACCTGGTAGCAGCCTGTCTTTCAGATGTCTGCCATATTTTGGGACCAAAAATTTGATGACATTCGTTGGTATGGCATAGGCAGTGAGTCCTCTCTGTAGCAGTTCTCATTGGTACATCTGTGAGTGTATTGTTGGACCTGTGATGTGTTGTGAATGTTGTAGATTCTGTGAGGACCTGCAGCGTGTAGTTGGCTTCGACTGGCTGCTCGTGTTTCTACAGAGTCATGTCCATCAGTCGACCGTCGTTCTTGCAATGTCTGTTCTAGTGAGAATGCTGCAGCAGCAGACATTACTGCAGTGTTTCCGTGATGGCAGCAGTCCTAGTGGATGGCTCGCTGACACTGAGTGTGTTGTCCAGAACAGGGTCGGAGTACTGCTTGGTACGACACCAGGAACTTTTTTGTGTTACTGCATGGCTTGCAGTCTGCTTACAGTTTCTGTGTTACCTGTAATTGTCTGCCAGTACTGAGTACATTGTAAGTAAGTAAGTAAGTGGACTTATACCCAACGCCTAAAAGTCAATGTCACTAAGCGCCGTAGTCTTTAGATAAACAGATGCGTCTTAAGTAGCCGCCTAAATTGTTCAAGGCTGAGGTCTGGTTGTCGCAATTTGATAGGCAAACTGTTCATGTTCTCGGTCCAGCCACAGCGAAACAACGATCGCTGAGAGACGAGTGAGTTCGCAGGACAGAACAACTCGCGACGTCAGACGATCGGAGTTGTATAAAACAGTACTGCACAGAGAGCTGCTTTCTATGCAAAATTTTGTTAATTGTTGGTTAAGTAGATAGATGTTGGTGAAGTTTTCGTTTGATGCAGTCCACATTTAGAGACGAGCTTGACTATGATTTTCTGAACGTATGCCATTACCAAGTCCTGGCAGTGCTGTTCATTGTACTAGCGCTGGAGAACGTTGAACTACTAGCAGACTTTACACGTTCCTGCTGGATTTCTCATTGTCATTGCCTTTTCTCGTAGTTCTTTTCGGTCCTGTAAATTAAGCTGGAAACTCGTCATTTTTGGGCACATATTAAAGGTATTGCATTGTGATGTGTAGTTGTGAGTGTGTAAGTGAGTAAGAATATTTCTATTCAGTTTAGTTAGAAAACAGTTCACACTGTGCAGTTCACACTGTGCCTCGGCTGTCATTGCATAAACACTATATATGTGTGTATACATGTGTATGCATGTATCAGGGTTCAACATCGGCAGTGCTAGTACCAGTGTGGTGGCTGGTGGTACACAGAGTAGCCCTGCTGCTGCTGCTGCTGTTACTTCTACAAGCTCTGCTAGTACAGTTGGTGCTGGTCCGGCAGCGGTGAATACGAAGCCAGCACTGTCGTCAAGCCGACGCGATGTGAATCAAGACATCTGTAACGTACCGGGGTTCACTGTGCTGCAGTGGCTGCTCAGTCAACATCCTCACATTCCTCATGTCTACTTCATGATGATGGCGCTGTTGGTCGGTCAGCCGGTACAGCAGCTGCCGACCGATCTGCAGGTCTGTCTAGTTTCTCAGTTATTTTGCTTTTTTTACCTAAGTAGCCTTCTAATGGCTTTTTAACCTTCTCAAAATATAAACAGACTATGTATTGGAGAACAATTAAGATAGAGTTGTGATTTTAAGCGGTTAAATGAATGCGAAGAACAGTGTAATTATATGTCTAAAAACGAGCTGACGAGGCTAGAATGTTATGCAGTAAAGTACAGAGTGTAGGTGAAATGGAGGACTTGTGACGTTGACGTTTCGTCTTTGTGACTGCATACACAGAGTCCCGTGTTTGATATAAATACTGCTGGGCTGGTTCTAAGTACGGTTCAACTTTGCTTGGTAGCAGTGGACCGCCACTACGGCTCGGAGATGAGGCTATCACGGCCAGTGATCATGTACGCTTACTTGGCGTCACCATCTCATCGGATCTCAGCCCTGTGAAGCATGTACGTACTATTAGTTCATCATGCTTTTACGGCTGCGTCAGATCCGAAGAATACGACGATCACTTGATGCTGAGTCTGCGAAGACTCTCGTTCATGCCTTCATCACATCGCACATTGACAGTTGCAATACTGTGTTGGCCGGGTCGCCAAGAACCATCACTGACAGGCTACAACGTTTGCTGAACGCCGCAGCCCGTGTCGTCAGTAATACTGGGAAGTTCGACAGAGGCTTCACACATCTGCTTCACTCCAAGCTGCACTGGCTCGATGTTCTGCAGCGAATCCTCCATAAGCTCGGAGTGACAGTTCACCGGTGTCTCCAAGGCAAGGCTCCCCAGTACCTCGTGAACTGCTGCCACCCCACATGGGACGTTGCCAGTCGTCAGTGACTTAGATCTTCCAGCCGCCACCATCTTGTCGTACCACGACATCGTCGCAGCACGCTCGGCCATCGCGCATTCTCCGTTGCCGGTCCGATGGCCTGGAATGCGCTGCCTGATGACCTCTGAGACCCGTCGCTCAGTGCCGACAATTTCAGGAAGACGCTAAAGACGCATCTGTTTCGGAATGCGCTTGGACACTTAGTGCATTAGAGGCGTTGCATAATGCGCTATATAAATTTAAGACTTACTAACTTACTTACTTACTTACTTACTTACTTACTGCAAGTAGTTAAGTCAGCAAAGGTCGTGTATGTTAGCAGATAATGATGCTGTGATCTCGACTTCTGACTGAATACCTGGCTAGTGAGATATAACTGACATGTGACACTATAAGAGTTGGAAGGCAGCGTGGCTAACTGTGCAGCTGCTGTGGCTGTTGTTGCAGTTGGACCTGGACTCTGTGTGGAAGTATGTGTTTGGAGTGTCGACATCTGCTGGCCAGGCTTTGACACAGCTGTCTGGCAAGCTGGATGTATGCATTGAGGCTGCTGGTGTCTTGCTTGCCAATGTCCGCAGTCTGCTCAACATGGTAACAGTGTATTATCTCCTGCATGTACATGTATCTATGCTGTAAGTGGCTCTTTGAGTTTTGTATAGATGTAGCTGCAACTGTAATCACATCCGCTGATAGAGTGCCCCTACTTGCCAGTGTCTCTACTTACATAGGCATATATACACGTGTTCAGGTCTTCACAGATTCCTGTAGCTCCACTGTGTTTTATTGACCTTTGCTAGTTGTCACTGCCAGTCATAAGTAGCATTGCTGTAGGGGTGTGTGGAAAACCGAAAATCGGTTTGGTTTCGGTTTTAAAAACTGAATCATTCAAAAATTTGATATCCGTTCAGATGGTTTTCTGACAGAAACTGCTTGTAATCTGCAATTCAAATTAAAAGTGACAAAAACATTACTTATAGTCAGTGCACAGATAAAGGAATTTTTAGAACATTACTGAAACAGAGCTTAGCATATAGATGACACACAATTTATTAACTATAGTATCAAAGCAGTACCACTGTAATATTTGCTTTAAATTAACTACTTGACTATTATGTAAGTAGTAAATAACTAATATCCGAACCGAGCTGCATTTTTTATAACCGAACCGAACAAAACTCGCTCCGAATCGGAATCTATTTTGCACATCCCTACTTTGCAGAGAGATACATGCTGTAACGTAGTTGTAGTAGTTATAGTTATAGTTGTTGGTGTCTATGTAGAAGTGTGAGTTGGCGTGGATCAATGACTACCCAGTGACTGTGATGCAGTTCCTGCTGTACCTCTACCACAACCACTCCACCGACTTTGTTCCACTCTGTATGTCGAGTGAGTTCCTCTCGGCGCTCGCTGCTACGCTGTTTCCATACAAACTTGTGTCGGAGACAAACTCAGAAATTATGTCTCCAGTCGAAGACTTTCGTGTAAGTTTTTGTGTTAATATGTCATTTGAGTCTTTCCTTACTCAGTCCATCGTCTATAGCAGTCAGAACTCACACTGAGAGAAATTTAGTGCATTTTACATACATGCCACTTGAAATTGTTTAAATACTGTTGTGATCTCAGGTTATAATCCTTAACCTGCAGTTTTCAATTATAACTAGAAGCAGATTTTGTGGCATTTATTTGACACTGTGATAAAGTAATTTAAATACATTACTCAGAGGTTTAATGTTTCTAAGTGGGATTTGAATTAATGAGTAGTCAGTTAAGCTTGCTAGATATTTGCTGGATATGCAGTCCACCAAAGTGTAGCTTTTCATTTGTCGTTTACAGCCGTTTCCAAATGCTGGCGAGATGGTCATGGTTGAGTTTTGTGAGAAACCGACAGCAGCTAGTCCAGGTAGATACAGCAGGCATTGTCATCATTGAAATTCTTTACTTTGAATTGTTATTGGATCTATATTGTATGTGTTTAGCATACTGTAATAATATAGTACACATTATTATACATGTATGTATTGAACTCATTGTATTATGTGTGTGCAGTGTGTATGTATATTTTAATTGTACTTTTTGGCTTCTTAGTTGAGCTGTATTATAGTATAAGTCACTGTGCTGTTGGTTGACTTGGGCACCAGTAATCAGTTGAATGTTCCATGCAATGCCATGCCATGCAATCCGTTGTCTTATGCTGCAATTAATTGTCGTGAGAGGCCTGACCTTGAAGCTGGTTAAAGTTACGAGTTTTCAGCTGTTTCTGATAGAAACAATAACACACCAACAAGCGTGATCAGTTTGGAAGGTGTGGTCTAATGAATGTTACAGGTCCAAAAATGAATGGATATTTAAGTGAAACCAAATGCTGATGTGCAAGAAAATCCACTTCATCAAACCGAAGTACTTAACACAACTCAGGAACCCAACTTAACATGTCATAAGTTTGGAAAGTATTGAGGTTAATTGGAACTGAAACTTGAGACTGGTTAGTGATGGTGTGTTCTGATATAGATGCAAGCAGTCATCCAGTCCGCAAGTTTGTGATGGACTTTATCCGACGAATTGTGATAGACAGCTTATCAGTAACGTCGCCAAACAAGTCGACGTCTGTCATCGACGTCATTCTAGAAGTGAGCCACCTCTAGTGTTGCTTCGTTATTGATGCTGACAGCTTGATAGGAACACACAAGTTGCTGACCATGAAATAGTGATCCAGCAGACATATCGTGTTGTGTTATGTCTCATGAGACTGTGACATGTGAATCTGGTCTCAAATCATTTTGTGCCATTATAGTGCATTCCCTTCTTCTGTGCAGTCAACAAACATGTTAGATTAGGATTTGCCTAGTTTTGTTGTCGGTGGTTTGGCATCAGGAAATGTTTATCTTTACCTTTGTGGCAGGCAGCTTGGCTGTCCAGAACTGAGGCTGTTTGACCCAGTATGCATAAAACTGCCAGTAAGGGCATCTAACCTATAAAAAGTCTTAGTTTAGCAATCCCGAAGGTTTGCTGTGACCCATTTTCTGTACTGACTGGAGTTTAGGTTCTGTCCCTCAATAATTTCCTATTAGGATTTTGGGAGAACTGGCCTAAACTAAGGTGTATGGTTACACAGAAAACAGGCAGCAGTTTGTGGCCGTGTCGTTGGTGTATGTTAACGTGACTGTCAATGGCAGATGTCTCCAGAGAACTCGACACGTTCAGATCGGCACAACTACCAGACTGAACTGCTCAATAATCTGATGGATCACGTGCTGGCTGCCGACGTCCTGCTGGGAGACCAGGCTGCACTGTCGACCAGCTCGTCGGGCAGTGTCACCTACACACACCTCGCTAACAACGTCTTTTACCTCGCTGGACGAATTGTTGACAAGCTCTGGCAAGGTCTGTTGAACTGTCCCTTGTCGATCAAGTTGCCGTGGAATCTGTTTTATCGACCACCATTTGATTACGTTCACAGTGACATTGTGCAGTTGACATTATCAGCTGTTAATAGTCATTGCCACACCACGATATCAACGTAACAACATTACTGATCAGTGTCCTTGTTAAAGACACGGTAGCAGAAATTGTTTTACGAAAAATGCTTTAAAACATTCGTTGTTGATGTGGTGAACCATGTAATAAAGCTGTCGCTAAAATATTCTGTGCCATTTGATAAGCCAAACAGACAGAGCGTAGGTGATGTTGATGATGATGCTGCTGGAAGGGTTAAAAACACAGTCTGAGCATGAAACTAGCAACATAGACAGAAATTACTGTACAACAGATACCTGTGTTAAATGTAGAGAAAGCAAGACGATGCAATGACGACACTCTGTAACTGTTTGTAGATTTGTAATAATTTCTACTCTAGTTATCGTGACGTGTATTACTACATAGTGTCTAGTTATCGTGACGTGTATTACTACGTAGTGTCTAGTTATCGTGACGTGTATTACTACGTAGTGTCTGGTTATCGTGACATGTATCACTACGTAGTGTCTGGTTATCGTGACGTGTGTCACTACGTAGTGTCTAGTTATCATGACGTGTATTACTACGTAGTGTCTAGTTATCGTGACATGTATGACTACGTTGTGTCTAGTTATCGTGACGTGTATTACTACATAGTGTCTAGTTATCGTGACATGTATGACTACGTTGTGTCTAGTTATCGTGACGTGTATTACTACGTAGTGTCTGGTTATCGTGACGTGTATTACTACGTAGTGTCTAGTTATCGTGACATGTATTACTACGTAGTGTCTAGTTATCGTGACATGTATGACTACGTTGTGTCTAGTTATCGTGACGTGTATTACTACGTAGTGTCTGGTTATCGTGACGTGTATTACTACGTTGTGTCTGGTTATCGTGACATGTATCACTACGTAGTGTCTAGTTATCGTGACGTGTATTACTACGTAGTGTCTGGTTATCGTGACGTGTATTACTATGTAGTGTCTAGTTATCGTGACATGTATTACTACGTAGTGTCTGGTTATCGTGACATGTATCACTACGTAGTGTCTGGTTATCGGGACGTGCGTTACTACGTAGTGTCTAGTTATCGTGACGTGCGTTACTACGTAGTGTCTAGTTATCGTGACGTGCGTTACTATGTTGTGTCTGGTTATCGTGATGTGTATTACTACGTAGTGTCTGGTTATCGTGTACATAGTGTCTGGTTATCGTGACATGTATCACTACGTAGTGTCTAGTTATCGTGACGTGTATTACTACGTAGTGTCTAGTTATCGTGACGTGCGTTACTATGTTGTGTCTGGTTATCGTGATGTGTATTACTACGTAGTGTCTGGTTATCGTGACGTGTATTACTACGTAGTGTCTGGTTATCGTGACGTGCGTTACTACGTTGTGTCTGGTTATCGTGACATGTATTACTACGTTGTGTCTGGTTATCGTGACGTGCGTTACTACGTAGTGTCTGGTTATCGTGACATGTATCACTACATAGTGTCTAGTTATCGTGACATGTATTACTACGTTGTGTCTGGTTATCGTGACGTGTATTACTACGTAGTGTCTGGTTATCGTGACGTGCGTTACTACGTTGTGTCTAGTTATCGTGACATGTATTAATACGTAGTGTCTGGTTATCGTGACATGTATTACTACGTAGTGTCTAGTTATCGTGACATGTATTACTACGTTGTGTCTGGTTATCGTGACGTGTATTACTACGTTGTGTCTAGTTATCGTGACATGTATTAATACGTAGTGTCTGGTTATCGTGACGTGTATTACTACGTTGTGTCTAGTTATCGTGACATGTATTAATACGTAGTGTCTGGTTATCGTGATGTGTATTACTACGTAGTGTCTAGTTATCGTGACATGTATTACTACGTTATGTCTGGTTATCGTGACATGTATTACTACGTAGTGTCTAGTTATCGTGACGTGCGTTACTATGTTGTGTCTGGTTATCGTGACATGTATTACTACGTTGTGTCTAGTTATCGTGACATGTATTACTACGTTGTGTCTGGTTATCGTGACATGTATTACTACGTAGTGTCTAGTTATCGTGACGTGTATTACTACGTTGTGTCTGGTTATCGTGACATGTATTACTACGTAGTGTCTCGTTATCGTGACGTGTATTACTACGTAGTGTCTGGTTATCGTGACGTGCGTTACTACGTTGTGTCTGGTTATCGTGACATGTATTACTACGTTGTGTCTGGTTATCGTGACGTGTATTACTACGTAGTGTCTGGTTATCGTGACGTGCGTTACTACGTTGTGTCTGGTTATCGTGACATGTATTACTACGTAGTGTCTCGTTATCGCGACGTGTGTTACTACGTTGTGTCTGGTTATCGTGACGTGTATTACTACGTAGTGTCTCGTTATCGTGACATGCGTTACTATGTTTTGTCTCGTTATCGCGACGTGTATTACTACGTAGTGTCTCGTTATCGTGACGTGCGTTACTACGTAGTGTCTCGTTATCGTGATGTGTATTACTACGTTGTGTCTGGTTATCGTGACGTGTATTACTACGTAGTGTCTCGTTATCGTGATGTGTATTACTACTTTGTGTCTGGTTATCGTGACGTGTGTTACTACGTTGTGTCTGGTTATCGCGATGTGTATTACTACGTAGTGTCTCGTTATCGTGACGTGTGTTACTACGTAGTGTCTGGTTATCGTGACGTGTGTTACTACGTTGTGTCTCGTTATCGTGACGTGTGTTACTACGTAGTGTGTGGTCATCGTGATGTGTATTACTACGTAGTGTCTCGTTATCGTGACATGCGTTACTACGTTGTGTAGAAATCTCAGAGTAGCCGTCGTCATTGTATTTGGCACATTTTGATGGATTTATTTCACATCCGTCGTTCTTTGCTGCTGTCAGTAGTGATGTGCAGTGGAGTTTGTATGAATGTGTAGGTACTTACACTAGAGATCCGAATGAAGTATTTGACTTTCTCACATCTCTAATTTCACAGGCAAAAAGAAAAGGTAATGTATAATTCTGAACTGATTATATTTGTTTGTATTAGTTGGTGACGTCGTAGCCGTCTGAATCCTGAACTTTTATGCTGAGAATGAGATGTTAATATAATGGGTGTCTGTAATTAATCAGATTATGTGTGATTTATGAGTGTCTGTAATTAGTAGAGTTTGCAGTCTTTCTTCTCGCACGTCTCTGTTTTGTTTCATTTTAACACGTCTTTTCACTCGCACTTTTGTGTCACTGAAGCTTTTGCAGTGAATAACTTTTCACTGTGGTCGTCACAGCAGCCTTGTTGCCCGTCTGTACAACTCCATTTTGTAGAATTTTAGAATTTTCCGAAAGTGCTGTAAGTGAACAGTCATGCAAAGTAGTATTGAACAAGTTTCTGTGCAGTGTATTTTGTTCATTATTTGTGCAAAATCTCTTCATAAGTGAAACCTACAATAGCACTCTTTCCTGACCTGTTAGTATGTTTATGTTTATGTCTGTGTATGTGTGTCTGTGTGTAGCATCAGGACTGACCCTGGACAGTGTCTACAAGTCTCTGAATCGTACCGTCCTGTACCTGCTGTCTCGTCCAGTCCGCAGTGTCACTGACCAGATGGCGCTGCTCGATGCTCTTCACAGACTTACCAGTCACCGATCTCTGATTCTTGGTCCAGGCAACTTTGACCAGGAGTTCATTGGATGTCTGTGCTATTGTCTGATACAGCTGACTGCCAACTGCCCTGATAACATCAGGTCAGTCAGTCAGACAATGTCTGACCATTGTCTCAGCTCACACTGTTGAGTCTGATATACACACACGTTGTGAATGCACAGATGTTGTACTCACCTTATAATGCTTCTAACTGATGCTGTTGATGATCATGCAACTATAAAATGTCCTGCTCAAGCAATCTGCAGGTTCACTGCACTGTGCCGGTGTGCAGCGGCCTGTGTGTGGTTGTCAATGTAGAAGTCCGCCAGGTTCACTGCACTGTGCCGGCGTGCAGCGGACTGTGTGTGGTTGTCAATGTAGCAGTCCGCCAGGTTCACTGCACTGTGCCGACGTGCAGCGGACTGTGTGTGGTTGTCAATGTAGCAGTCC